>LULP01000013.1_pt1 | contig 110702 bp, 110 predicted proteins | sample 728111 | NCBI WGS metagenome assembly LULP01 (sample SAMN03860286, study PRJNA289734) | marine metagenome | biome: seawater column; feature: ocean; material: water; isolation source: Red Sea water column Station 149 - depth 25m | place: Saudi Arabia: Red Sea | collected 2011-10-15 | depth 25 m
GGATCGGAGACCGCCGCGTCGGCAGCCGCGCCAACAAGAGCCGCCGCGCATGATCCGCTGGTCGCCCACCGCCCCCGCGCGCCCCGCCTGCCCGCACCGCCGCATCGCGCGCCTGCTGACACGCCTGCTGCCGCCGGGATCGCAGCTTGGCGCATCGACGATGCGCCCCTGGGCCAGCGCCAATTTCGTCGGCGCGCGCCACCTGTTTCCGCTGACGCTCCCCGCCGGAGCCGTCCTCACCGATCTTTCGGCGCAGCTCGCCGCCTTCGACTGGCGGCTGGCCGGCCACATCGTCGCCGATGTCGCGGTCGAGCCGCAGCCAGGCGGCCTACGGGTCGAAATATTGAGCGTGGAGGATTAGGCGCGAGCGGCTGGGTTTAATGGCCGAGGCGCATCGCCACCGACGCGAGCCACGCTTCCTGCGCGGCCGCGGGCATCGGCCCGCGCGGCGCGCGCACCGCGTCGTTCATCGCGTCGAGATACGTCAGGACGGCGGCGCGATAGCCGCCCCCGGCCACCGCCGATTCGAGCTGGCTCGCCAGCGTTTCGACGATCGCGAAGCCATGATCGCGCGCAAGGCAACGAATGTCGTCGACCCCCTGCACGATCTGGGTAAGCGCACAATGCGGCAACGCTTCGGCAAGCGCGCCGATCTGCCCGGAAATCCGGTTTTCGATATCGGTGAAAAAATCGGCCTGGGTACGCATCATCCACCCCCTGTCCATAAAGGGAGGATGCGCGCCTCTGCAGCATCGCGACGCCGAAGCAGGCCGACAGGCGAACCTCCTGCCCGTCATAGTTGGCGGGCTCGGCGCTCAGCACCTCGGCCAGCCGTTCGATCTGCGCGCGAGCGCCCTTTTCGCTCGACTGATCGAGGATCAGCCCGAATTCGTCACCGCCGATCCGCGCCGCAACATCGGTCGACCGGATCGACGCCGACAGGCGGCCCGCGATCTGCATCAGCGCGAAGTCGCCGGCGGCGTGCCCCAGCGTGTCGTTGATCTGCTTGAGCTGATTGACGTCGATGAACACGACCGCCGCGCTTTCGGCGTGGCGCTCGAAACGCGCCAGGCGCTGGTGAATCGCGGTCAGGAAGTAGCGGCGATTGAACAGCGGGGTCAGCGTATCGCGTTCGGACACGCGTTCGAGCTCCGCGACCGCGATCTTCAGGATGCGGTTCTCACGGCGCAACGCATCGCGCTCACGGCGCATTTCGCGCAACTGGTCCTCGATGGAGTCGACGGATACGAAACCGGCCCTTTCGACCGCGATCCGCGCCCCCCCTACGCTATCCATTCCCTATCCCCGATGCGCATCCGGTGGGTCGCCGGCAGGACGCCGGCAGGATGGGCATGGCAGGCAGGTTAGCCACGACTTGATACCAAGACGTAAACGCGGTGCCATTTTGGTGACATTGCCCGCGCGCGGTCGAGTCGCTAGGGGGATGGCAGCGGCGATTCATCGCCCGGGCAGGAGGGACGGAATGGGCGACGGCGCAGCCAGCGCGAAAGCCAGCATCGGCGTAATCATGGGCAGCCAGTCGGACTGGCCGACGATGGCGCATGCGGTCCAGATCCTCGAAGAATTCGGCATCGCGCACGAGGTGCATATCGTCTCGGCGCACCGCACCCCCGACCGGCTCGTCGCCTATGCGAAGGGCGCCGCCGACCGCGGGCTCCAGGCGATCATCGCGGGCGCCGGCGGCGCCGCGCATCTGCCCGGCATGGTCGCGGCGATGACGCGCATTCCCGTCCTTGGCGTGCCGGTCCAGTCGGCGGCGCTCAGCGGCGTCGACAGCCTCTATTCGATCGTCCAGATGCCCGGCGGCGTCCCCGTCGCGACCTTTGCGATCGGCAAGGCGGGCGCGACCAACGCGGGGCTGTTCGCCGCCGCGCTGCTCGCCAACACCGATGCGGACCTCGCCGCGCGGCTCGACGCGTGGCGCGCGAAACAGACCGACAGCGTCGCGCCGACGCCCGTGCGCGAAGGCTGACCCGCTTTGCTTTCCCCCGGATCGACGATCGGCATCCTGGGCGGCGGCCAGCTTGGCCGGATGCTCGCGGTCGCCGCCGCGCAGCTCGGCTACAAGGTTCATGTCTATGCCCCCGACGCCGAAAGCGTCGCGGCCGAAGTCACCGCACACCACACCCAGGCGGCGTGGGACGATGAACCGCGCCTCGCGGGCTTCGCGGCCGCGTGCGACATCGTGACCTTCGAATTCGAAAATGTCCCGGTCGACACGGTGCGTTTCCTGTCGGGCCATGTCGCGGTCCATCCGGGCGGCAAGCCGCTCGAAATCGCGCAGGACCGGCTGGCTGAAAAATCCTTCGTCGCCGATCTCGGCGGCCGCACCGCGCCTTTTGCGGCGGTGCCGACACGCGCGGCGCTCGATAGCGCGCTCGCCGCCATCGGCACCCCCGCGATCCTCAAGACCGTGCGCATGGGCTATGACGGCAAGGGACAGGCGCGGATCGCCGCGCCCACCGATGCCGATGCGGCGTGGGAGGCGATCGGCGGGCAGCCCGCGATCCTCGAAGGTTTCGTCGCCTTCGACCATGAATTTTCGGTGATCATGGTGCGCGGCATCGACGGCGAAACGCGCTTCTGGGACAGTTCGGCGAATGTCCACGAAGGCGGCATTCTCGCCGTCTCCAGCCTGCCGCCGCCGTCCATCGTCCTCGATCAGCAACCCGCGGCGCGCGCGATGATGGCGGCGATCGGCGATGCGCTCGACTATGTCGGCGTGCTCACCGGCGAATTTTTCGCCACCGACGCGGGGCCGGTGTTCAACGAGATGGCGCCGCGCGTCCACAACAGCGGCCACTGGACGATCGAGGGCGCGGTGACGAGCCAGTTCGAAAACCATATCCGCGCCGTCGCGGGCCTGCCGCTCGGCGATACGGCGGTGCCGCTGGTGCCGGTGACGATGCACAATCTGATCGGGGCGCAGATCGAAAAGATTCCGGCGCTGCTTGCCGACGGCGCCGCGCACGTGCATCACTACGGCAAGACCGAGGTGCGCGACGGGCGCAAGCTCGGCCATGTCACTTGGGTTGGAGCCTCTCCCCGATGAACCGCCCGGATATCACGCTGGTCCTCGCACGCGCCGCCAATGGCGTGATCGGTGCGGGGGGCAAGATTCCCTGGCACCTGCCCGCCGACCTGCGCCGCTTCAAACAGCTTACCATGGGCCGCCCGATGATCATGGGGCGCAAGACCTTCGACAGCCTGCCCACAGTGCTGGAGGGGCGGCGCCACATCGTCCTCACCCGCGACGCGGGCTGGCAGGAGGAAGGCGCCGAACCCGTCGCCAGCGTCGAGGAGGCGCTGCGCCTCGCCAATGCGCCGCAGGCGATGGTGATCGGCGGCGCCGAAATCTACGATCTGTTCCTGCCGCTCGCGACGCGGATCGAATTGACCGAGGTTGCGATCGAACCCGCGGGCGATGCAACCATCGCCTACCCCGATCCCGCCGACTGGCAGGTCGTGGCGCGCGAGGATCATCCGGCCGACGACGCGGGGCGCCCGGCCTACAGCTTCGTCACGTTCACGCGCAAAGCGGGATGATGGCACGCGCAAAGCGGGACAATGGGGGAGAATTGACATGCGCCGCTGGCTGATCGGCATCGTAGCACTGCTCGTCGTGGGGGCGGCCGCCTTCTTCCTCCTCGCCCCCGGCATGATCGAGCGCGGGCTCAACAAGGTCGACGGCAAGCCGCTGCCGACGGTCAGCGCGCGCGCCGCCGCGCTGCACAAGACGCTGACGATCGTCGATCTGCACAGCGACAGCCTGCTGTGGGGACGCAATTTCCTGAACCGCGCGACCCGCGGCCATATGGACCTGCCGCGGCTCGAAGAAGGCAATGTCGCGCTCCAGATCCTTTCCAGCACCACCAAGTCGCCGAAGGGGCAGAATTACGACGCCAATGGCGACGACAGCGACAATATCACCCCGCTGGTGATCGCGCAGCTGCAGCCGGTGCGAACGTGGAACTCGCTACTCGAACGCTCGCTCTGGCACGCGACGAAGCTGCACCGCGCTGCCGCGGCGTCGGACGGCAAGCTGATGGCGGTCGCGAGCCCCGCCGAACTCGACACGCTGCTCGCCGCGCGGCGCACCAAAACCCCGCCGCCCGTCGGCGCGATGCTCAGCGTCGAGGGGCTCCACGATCTCGACGGCAATATCGACAATCTGGACAAGCTCTACGGCGCCGGCGTCCGCATGGCGGGGATCACCCACTTCTTCGACAATATCTTCGCCGGATCGATGCACGGCATGAAAAAGGGCGGCCTCACCCCGCTCGGCCGCGACCTGATCGGCCGGATGGAAGCGAAGGGGATGATCGTCGACATCGCGCATTGCAGCCACGCCTGCGTCGCCGACATCCTCAAGATGGCGCGCCGTCCTGTCGTCTCCAGCCACGGCGGGGTGCAGGCGACGTGCAAGGTCAACCGCAACCTCACCGACGACGAAATCCGCCGGGTCGCTGCGACCGGCGGCGTCATCGGCATCGGCTATTGGGACGCGGCGGTGTGCGACACCTCGCCCGCCAGCGTCGCCAGGGCGATGAAGCATGTCCGCGACCTCGTCGGCATCCAATATGTCGCGCTCGGCAGCGATTATGACGGCGCGACCACGGTCCGCTTCGACACATCGAAGCTGGTTCAGGTGACGCAGGCGCTGCTCGACGCGGGTTTCAGCGACGACGACATCCGCGCCGCGATGGGCGGCAACGCGCTCCGCGTCATCCGCGCGGGGATTGTGCCGATGGGCATGGGCACGAAATAGGTGGCAGGCCCGATCTTCCCGTTTCCCCAAGCGAAGACGAGGGGCTTGTTCGAGCGCAGCGAGAACCGCTGCCTCGACGTCGCTCGGCACAGCCCCTCGTCTTCGCTCGGGGATGCGGCGTGGGGGGGAGTGCGCCGGCGATGATCCGCCTCGACGGCCACGAACGCATCGAGGGTGCGCTGCGCGGCGGCGTCATCGCGCTCGGCAATTTCGACGGCTTTCACGCCGGGCACCAGGCGGTGGTCGGCCGCGCGGTGCATCATGCCAAGGACGACGGGCGCCCGGCGATCGTCGCGACCTTCGACCCGCATCCGGTGCGCTTCTTCAAACCCGACGTGCCGCCCTTCCGCCTGACCACGCTCGACCAGCGGCAGCAATTGTTCGGCGCGGCGGGCGCCGACGCGATGCTCGTCCTCCCGTTCGACGCCGCGCTCGCCGCGACGACGGCGGAGGATTTCATCACCGAACTGCTGCTCGAACGCTATGGCGCGGCGGGGGTCGTCACCGGCGCCGATTTCGTCTTCGGCAAGGGCCGTGGCGGCGATGTCGTGACCCTCGCCGACCATGCCCGCCGCCTCGGCTTCTTTACCGAGATGGTCGCGCCGGTCGACGACAGCGCCGAGGTAATCTCGTCGAGCCGCATCCGCGACGCGCTGCGCGCGGGCGACTGCGCGACCGCGGCGCGCCTGCTCACGCGCCCCTTCACGGTGCGCGGAACCGTCCAGCATGGCGACAAGAATGGCCGCCTGCTCGGCTTTCCGACCGCGAACATCGACATGGACACCTATTTGCGGCCGCGCTACGGCATCTATGCCGTCACCGGCCGCCTGCTAAGCGAGGGGCCGGGGGGCCGCATCCTGAAAGGCGCCGCGAACCTCGGCATCCGGCCGAGCTTCGATCCGCCCAAGGAATTGCTCGAACCGCATTTCTTCGATTTCGACGGCGACCTCTACGGGCAGGAAATCGACGTCGAATTCCGCGCCTTCATCCGGCCCGAGGCGAAATATGACGGGATGGACGCCCTGATGGCGCAGATTGCGGCGGATTGTGACGAGGCGAAGCGGCTGCTCGCCGACGTCTGATAAGCCCGCCATGAACCCCGGCGAAAGCCGGGGCCCATTGGGCGCACCAGCATCGCATGGGCCCCGGCTTTCGCCGGGGTTCACACGCTGATCGGGGGGCCGTTTCGGCATAATGAGGGGGACAGTGATGACCGACAGCGACGACTGGGCAGCCGGCCTCTCCGGCCCGCCCAAAAAGCCGATGAAGCGCGGCACCAAAATCTTCCTCTGGCTCTTCGCCGCGCTCGTCGCCTGGCTCACCCTGTCGAACGCGACCTGGCTCGCGTCCGATCCCGTCGGCAAGCGCGTCCTGATCGCGCACCGCGGCGTTTCGCAGCTTTTCGACCATCGCGGCGTCACCGACGACAGCTGCACCGCGACGCGCATCTATCCGCCCGAACATGCCTATATCGAAAACAGCCTGCCCTCGATGAAGGTCGCAATCGGCCGCGACGCCGGGGCGGTGAAGTTCGACGTCGCGGCGACGAAGGACGGCCGGCTGGCGGTGTTCCACGACTGGACGCTCGACTGCCGCACCGACGGCAAGGGCAATATCCGCGACCGCACGATGGCCGAACTCAAGCGGCTCGACATCGGCTATGGCTATACCGCCGACGGCGGAAAGACCTTCCCCCTGCGCGGCAAGGGGGTGGGATTGATGCCCAGCCTCGACGATGTTCTGCGCGACCTCGGCCACGCGTCGCTGATCGTCAACTTCAAGTCGCGCGACCCGCGCGAGGGCGCGCTGGCGCTCGCCGCCTTTGCCCGCGCCGGGATCGATCCGAACCAGCCGCGGTTCGGCTTTTTCGGCAATGCGCGCGTGCTCCGGCCGATCCGCGCCCGCGCGCCGCGCGCCTGGACGCTCGATCCCGATGGCGCCAAGCGCTGCACCGGCGATTATATCAAGTTCGGGTGGTCGGGCTGGTATCCGCCGAGCTGCGTCGGCGGCACGATCATGGTGCCGCTCGATTATCAATGGGCCTATTGGGGCTGGCCCGACCGCCTGCAGGCGCGCGCGGCGGCGCACGGCACCCGCGTCCTGATGACCGGCGCCCGCGGCGACAAACAGGGCGGCATGGGCCTGTGGCGCGTCGACCAGCTCACACGGATCCCGGCCAGCTTTACCGGCTATGTGTGGATCGACGACATCTACAATCTCGGCCCGGCGCTCCGCCCGCGCCAGAAATAGATGTCCAACCGTCGCCCATCGTCATCCCAGATCGAGTGGCGATATCCCCTGTTGCACTCATAGCCTCAAGGAAGATCTGGGGATGCGAGGGAATCCCGGATCAGGTCCGGGGTGATGAAGCTGCTATTGCCCGCGCCCAATTTCTTTGCGCCGCCGCGAATCTGCGCTAAGCGCCGCGACCATGACCGACAGCACCTCCGCCCCCCATCAGCGCGATTACCGCGACACCGTCTTCCTGCCCAAGACCGACTTTCCGATGAAGGCCGGCCTGCCGCAGAAGGAGCCGCTGATTCTGGCGAAATGGCTCGAGAGCAATCTGGAGGCGCAGATTCGCGAAGCCCGCAAGGGCCGCGACCAGTTCATCCTTCACGACGGCCCGCCCTACGCCAATGGCGACATGCATATCGGCCATGCGCTCAACCATATCCTGAAGGACATGGTCGTCCGCACGCAAACCCTAAAGGGCAAGGACGCGCCCTATGTGCCCGGCTGGGACTGCCACGGCCTGCCGATCGAGTGGAAGGTCGAGGAGCAGTATCGCAAGAAAAAGCTCAACAAGGACGAGGTTCCGGTCGAGGAATTCCGCGCCGAATGCCGCGCCTATGCGCAGCATTGGGTCGACACCCAGCGCGAGCAATTGAAGCGCCTCGGTATCGGCGGCGACTGGGACCATCCCTACCTCACGATGGATTATGAGGCCGAGGCCACCATCGTCCGCGAACTGCTCAAATTCGCCGCGAACGACATGCTCTATCGCGGCGCGAAGCCGGTGATGTGGTCGCCGGTCGAAAAGACCGCGCTCGCCGAGGCCGAGGTCGAATATGAGGATATCGTCTCGACCCAGATCGACGTGGCATTCGAGATCGTCGAGAGCCCGATCAAGGAACTGGTCGGCGCGCATGCGGTGATCTGGACGACGACGCCGTGGACGATTCCGGTCAACCAGGCTTTGGCCTATGGGCCGGATGTTGAATATTGGCAGGTTATCGCTGACGTTTACGACGAAGGCGCAGATCCGGAAATTCCCTTCGCAATGCCTGACTGGGCGGGAAAATACTTTCTCGTTGCTCGTGCCCTGCTCCCTCAGTTTCGCCAAAGGCTGCAATCGGAACTGAATCGGCTTGAGGGCAGCAAAGGCCGAATCGTCGCGGTCGAACTCGCCAAAATGAACCCGGCGGATCAAGTTGATGGCATAGAAGTTATCGATGACCGCACGGTCAACGGTGACTTTCTGCCTCGCGAATTTGGTCCCGACCGCAAGACAACGATCTATTCTGGCTCCGACCTCGCCGGCACCGTCGCCCGCCACCCGATGCACGCGCTCGGCGGCTTCTTTGCGCGTCCGCGGCCCTTCCTCGCGGGCGATTTCGTCACCACCGACAGCGGCACCGGGCTCGTCCATATGGCGCCCGACCATGGCGAGGATGATTTCGACCTGTGCAAGGCGAACGGGCTCGATCCCGTCTTCGCGGTCGAGGGCGACGGCAAGTACCGCGCGGACTGGGCGTGGCTCGGCGGTCAGGGATCGGTGATCAACCCCAAGTTCAACGCGCCCGACGGCCCGATCTGTACCGACCTTCGCGACGCCGGCGCGCTGCTCGCCGCCAGCGCCGACTACAAGCACAGCTATCCGCATAGCTGGCGCTCGAAGGCCAAGATCATCTTCCGCTGCACCCCGCAATGGTTCGTGCCGATGGACAAGGTGATGACCCATATCGAGCCCAAGACGCGCAGCGAACGGCGCTGGGAAAGCGAAGGCGGCGCGATCAACCCCGCCGAAGAGGGCCTGTGCGACGCCCCGACCTTGCGGCAGGCGGCAATGCAGGCGATCGACGACACCCGCTTCGTCCCAGCCAAGGGCCGCAACCGCATCGGGTCGATGGTCGAGGGGCGCCCCGACTGGGTGCTCAGCCGCCAGCGCGCGTGGGGCGTGCCGATCACGCTGTTCGTCGACTGCAAGACCGGGCAATATCTGAACGACCCGGTCGTCAACGATCGCATCGTCGCGGCGGTGAAGGAAGCCGGCGTCGATGCATGGTCCGACGCGCGTGCGCAGGAATATCTCGGCGATAGCTACAACGCCGCCGATTACGAGCGCATCACCGACATTCTCGACGTCTGGTTCGATTCGGGCTGCACCCACGCCTTCGTCCTCGAAAGCGGTCGTTGGCCCGCGCTCGTCCGCCACGACGGCGGCACCCACAGCGCCGACCTGTATCTCGAAGGCAGCGACCAGCATCGCGGCTGGTTCCAGTCGTCGCTGCTCGAAAGCTGCGGCACGCGCGGGCAGGCGCCGTACAAGGCTGTCCTCACGCACGGCTTCACGATGGACGCCAAGGGCTTCAAAATGTCGAAGTCGCTGGGCAACACGATCAGCCCGATCGACCTGATGCGCGACTATGGTGCCGACATCCTCCGCCTGTGGGCGCTCAGCGTCGACTTCACCGAGGATCACCGCATCGGCAAGGAAATCCTCGCCGGGGTCGCCGACCAGTATCGCAAACTTCGCAATACCTTCCGCTACCTGCTCGGCGCGCTCGACGGGTTCAGCGACGAAGAACGCATCACCGACGTCGCGGCGATGCCCGAACTCGAACGCTATATGCTCTCGCTGCTCGCCGATCTCGACGCGAAGCTGCGCCAAGCGGTCGATGATTTCGACTATAACGCCTACACGCGCCTGCTCGCCGATTTCTGCAACGAGGATCTGTCGGCCTTCTATTTCGACATCCGCAAGGACGTCCTTTACTGCGACCTCGGCCCCGCCGCGCCGCTCGGCACCGAAACCCGCCGCGCCTATCGCAGCGTCCTCGACGTGCTGTTCCACGCCCTCGTCCGCTACGCCGCGCCGGTGCTGGTGTTCACCAGCGAGGAAGTGTGGGGCACGCGCTATCCCGAAGCGGGCAGCGTGCATTTGCTGGAGTGGCCGGATCTCGATCAACTCGTGTGTCCCCGCGAAGGCGGGGATCCAGAGATGGCATCGGCCGACTCCGCACTGGGTTCCCGCCTTCGCGGGAACACACAACTGGTCGAAAAATGGGCGGAAATCCGCAGCACCCGCGCGCTCGTCACCGAACGTATCGAACCGTTGCGCCGCGAAAAGACCATCCGCTCCAGCCTTGAAGCCGAAGTATGGCTCCCGAACGAAGCCGGCGACGTCGATTATGAGGAAATCTTCATCACCTCGACCGTTCATCAAGGCGACTGGGACGTGAAGCGCACCGAAAACCACAAATGCGGCCGTTGCTGGCGTCACCTTCCCGAAGTGACCGCCGACGGCGCCTTGTGCAATCGGTGCGAGACGGTATTGGACGCGCAATGAGCACGCGTTCTCCCCACCTGCGCTTCGGCCTGATCGTCGCTGCGGTCGCCTTCTGTCTCGATCAGCTCGTCAAATGGGTGGTGGTCGTGCCGCTGTCGCTCGAAACCCAGCCCTATGGGCAGATCGAACTGCTGCCGGTCTTCAACCTGACCTGGGCGGAAAACTGTGGCATTTCGCTGTCGATGTTCGCCAAGTGCAACGATACGACGCGCTGGACGCTCGTCGCGGTGACCGCCATCGTCGCGGCGGCGGTCGCGCTGTGGATGACGCGCGAAAAGGCGCGGGGCGACGTCATCGCGCTCGCGATGATCCTCGGCGGCGCGCTCGGCAATATCATCGATCGCGTGCGTTTCGGCTATGTCGTCGATTTCGCCGATCTGCATTTCGGGGCCTTCCGCCCCTTCATGATCTTCAACGTCGCCGACGCCTGCATCACGCTCGGCGTGCTTTTGCTGGTTGCGCGCGCGCTGCTCTTCGGCGAAAAGACCCCAGCGGCCGCCGATCAGGCGGCGAAAGAGTAAACGGGGCGCATAGGGAGTCTATTTGAAGTGAACCGGACCAAAGCCATCCTTGCCGCCTCGATCGTCGCGATGACGCTGTCGGCCTGCGGATCGAACAGCCTGTTCAGCCGCCAGCGCCCCGACGAAATGGCGGTGTCGCGGCAGGCGCCGCTCGTCGTGCCGCCCGATTTCTCGCTGACCCCGCCCGCCCCCGGCGCGGCGCGCCCCGGCAACGAAACCACCGCCGAACAGACGCTGCGCGCGCTCTTCGGCGGCGAATCGCCGCGCAGCCCGGCCGAAGACGCGATCATCGGCAGCGCCGACAGCGCGCGCGACGACCCCGGTATCCGCAGCCAGGTCGGCAGCCCCGATACGCAGGTCGTCGACAAGGGCCTCGTCACCCGCGACATCATCGCCGCGCCGCAAGGCGACGGCCGCGAAGCCAGCGCGTCGATCCCCGGCGCCTGATCCTGCGCGCAGGCAATTGATCGAAACGGCCCGGCACCCCCGGGCCGTTTTCATGTCCCCACGAAAATCAGCGAAATCGCGACAAAGGCGATCAGCGCCTCGACCATTGCGCGCGAGGCATGGAGCGCGGCGCGCAGCCGGCCGATCCGCAGATGCTGCGCAAACCACAATATCTGCAAGCTGCCGAACCACAGCAGCGCGGCGATGAGCAGCGCCAAGCCCCAGAGGGGACTGTCACCAGGCTTGAGCTGCATCAGAATTCCGCTCGTCGACACCATCAGCGCAAAAGGCGCGGTCACATAGCATTGGCTGTAGAAGGGCGCCTTAAGCGGCACCCGGTCGAGCTTGACGTTGCGCGCGCGTACCAGCCGCGCCGCCATGATCAGCGGAAAGAGGCTGAAAAAAGCGACGCGCAGCAGGATGTAGGTCGAATCGTCATTGACCAGTCCGCCCAATCCGGTCCGGCGCAAGATCACCGCATTCTGCCCTACGATAGACAGTTCGATCGCGTGACAGAGTACCAGCGTCAGCAGCAGGAACAGCGGCGGCGACAGCGTATCGGTATATTGCCGCTCGGCCGGATCGCCCAGTTCGGCCTCCGAATAATCCATCATCTTGAGCGGCTGTGCGAGCGCCCGCCACAGCGTGACCGGATAGAAAATCAACCACGACATGACCTCGTAGAGCAGTTCGTCGAGCGACTGGATCAGTTTCAGGAAATCCATGCCGCCCCCGCTTTTTTTCCTTAAGTCAGGCCCGTGCGCCCGCTTCCTCGACCCCCGCGCTGTTGTGACGTAGCGCTTTCAGCACCGTGTCGACGATCTGCGGCGCGTTCAGCCCCGCGGCGTCATATTGCGCCTGCGGCGAATCCTGATCCTGGAACATGTCGGGCAGCCGCATCGTGCGCAGCTTCAACCCCGCGTCGATCAGCCCCGCGTCGCTCGCCAGCGTCAGCACATGCGCGCCAGCGTCTTGCGGATCAGTTCCTCGTCGAGCGGCTTGGCGAAGCGCAGGTCGATCACGCTCGTCGACAGGCCGCGCGCTTCCAACGTGTCGGCGGCCTTCAGCGCCTCGGCGAGCCGCGTGCCGAGCGAGAAGATCGCGACCGTCTTGCCGGCGCGCACGACGCGGCCCTTGCCGATCTCCAGCTTCTCGGGCTTGTCGGGCAGCGGCACGCCGGTGCCATTGCCGCGCGGATAGCGAAAGGCGATCGGGCCGTCGTCATATTCGGCCGCGGTATAGGTCATGTGGACCAGCTCGGCTTCGTCGGCGGCCGCCATCACCACCATATTGGGCAATGTTGCGAGATAGGTGACGTCGAACGATCCCGCATGGGTCGATCCGTCGGCGCCGACCAGCCCGGCACGGTCGATCGCAAAGCGCACTGGCAGATTCTGGATCGCGACGTCGTGGACGACCTGATCATAGGCGCGCTGGAGGAAGGTCGAGTAAATCGCCGCGAACGGCCGCATCCCCTGCGCCGCGAGTCCCGCCGCGAACGTCACCGCATGCTGCTCGGCGATGCCGACGTCGAAGCTCCGGTCGGGATGCGCCTTGGCGAATTTGTCGACCCCGGTGCCCGACGGCATCGCGGCGGTGATCGCGACGATGCGCGGATCGCTGTCGGCGAGCTTGGCCAGCGTTTCGCCGAACACATTCTGATACGCGGGCGGCCCCGGCGGCGCCTTCGCCTGCTCGCCGGTGATGACATCGAATTTCTGGACGCCATGATATTTGTCGGCGGCCGCCTCGGCGGGGGCATAGCCCTTGCCCTTCATCGTCACCGCATGGATCAGCACCGGGCCATGGTCGCTGTCGCGCACATTCTCCAGCACCGGGATCAGATGGTCGAGATTATGGCCGTCGATCGGCCCGACATAATAAAAGCCGAGTTCCTCGAACAGCGTTCCGCCCATCGCCATGCCGCGCGCGAACTCGTCGGTCTTCCTCGCCGCCTTGTGCAGCGGCTGCGGCAGCTTGCGGGCGAAGCGCCGCGCGATCTCGCGCAGCTCGACGAAGGGCCGCGACGACACCAGCCGCGCCAGATAGGCCGACAGGCCCCCGACCGGCGGTGCGATCGACATGTCATTGTCGTTCAGGATGACGATCAGCCGGTTGCCCGCCTGCTTGGCATTGTTCATCGCCTCATAGGCCATGCCCGCCGACATCGACCCGTCGCCGATCACCGCGATCGCGCGGCCGGGTTCGTTCTTCAGCTTGTTCGCGACGGCAAAGCCCAGCGCGGCGCTGATCGAGGTCGACGAATGGGCGGCGCCGAACGGGTCATATTCGCTCTCGCTGCGTTTGGTGAAGCCCGACAACCCGCCACCCTGGCGCAGCGTGCGAATGCGGTCGCGGCGGCCGGTGATGATCTTGTGCGGATAGCATTGGTGGCCGACGTCCCACACGATCTTGTCGCGCGGCGTGTCGAAGACATAATGCAGCGCGGTGGTCAGTTCGACGACGCCCAGCCCCGATCCCAGATGGCCGCCCGTGGTTCCCACGGCGGAAATGGTTTCGGCGCGCAGTTCGTCGGCGAACTGGCGAAGCTGTTCGGGCTTGAGCTTGCGGAGGTCGGCGGGGACATCCACCGTGTCGAGCAGCGGCGTATGCGGACGGTCGGTCATCGGCCCGTCATAATGGTAAGCGCCGATAGTGTCGAACGAAAAGGCGCTATTCGCCCTCGTCCTCGGCTCGCTTGGCCGCACCGATCTGCGCATAAAGCCCGCGCACCATCAGGTCTGTGAACACCAGCATCACGCCGATCATCCCGATCAGCAGCGCCACCGCCGCGACCGGAAACGGCCCCAGGCTCTCGATCAGCCCGCGCCGCATCGCAAGCGCCAGCAGCACCGCCGCCGCCATCAGCGCATAGCCGGCAAGGCGCGGGGCGCGGCTCATCGGCGCGCGGTCGGACAGGGGCGATCGGTCATCACCATGCCCTAGCGGAGCGCCGCGCCCGCGTCACCCCAGCCCCGCCGCGCGCATCCGGCGCCGCATCGCCTCTATCAGCAAGCGGACCGCGGGCAGGCCGGCGCGCGACTGTTCGAAAACCAGATGGACGGGTAAGGGCGGCGGCTGTTCGGCGTTGAGCAGCGCGATCAGGCGTCCGGCATCGACGCCGTCCATCACCTGATAGCTCAGCAGATTCGCGATACCGATCCCCGCTTCGGCGGCCGCCATCGCCGCATCGACGGTGTTCACCACCAGCCGCGGGCGCGGCTCGACCCGCCAGCGACGCTCGGCAAAATTCCACTCGCCCGCCGCGCGCGGTCCGGTCGAGATGATCAGATCATGATCGGCGAGCGCGTCGATCGTCGCGGGCGCGCCCCGCCGCGCCAGATAGCCGGGGCTCGCGACCAGCATCTGCCGCACCGTGCCGATGCGGACCGCCTTCAGGCTCGAATCGGCGAGCGGCCCGATGCGCAGCGCGATGTCGATACCCTCCTCGACGATGCGGACATTGCGGTCGATCAGCATCATCCGCACCGCCAGCGCATCGTGCCGGGCGAGCAGGTCGCCGACCGCGGGCAGGACATGCAGCCGCCCGAACATCACCGGCGCGGTCAGGTAGAGTTGGCCGCGCGGTTCCGCCTCGCCGCCGCGCAGCGCCCGCTCGGCCCCCGCAAGATCGGCCAGGATACGCCGTGCCTGCCCCAGAAAGACCGCGCCCTCGTCGGTCAGCGCGACCGCGCGGGTCGAGCGGTGGAAAAGGCTCGTGCCGAGCCGCTCCTCGAGCGCAGCAATGCCCCGCGTCACCGCGGGCGGCGAACTGCCGATCTTGCGCGCGGCGGCAGCGAATCCGCCTTCGCTCGCCACCGCCACGAACATCTCGAGAGTCAGCAGCCGATCCATCGATTATTCCACATTTTGAAATAGAGATGTCCATCAATCGCTGATTATCGCGTCTGCGGCAACACGATAGATGGGGTTTGCGAGCGAGGGAGGCCCCCAACCCCCGATCCCGGCGCCCCGCTCGCGCCCTCTTGTCCGAAGGTCACCTGCATGGCGCAACATTATCTCCGCACTCTGTTCACCGACGCGGCGCGGCGCCTGCAGGCCCAGCACGGATCGCGCGCCAGCTACGCACGGATGGAGGCCGACAGTGACGGCAGCGACATGCTGACCGCCCGCGAACTCGATTTCATCGCCGACCGCGACAGCTTCTATCTGGGCAGCATCACCGCAGAGGGCTGGCCCTATATCCAGCACCGCGGCGGCCCGCCCGGCTTTCTGCGCCCGCTCGGCGGCAATCGCCTCGGCTTCGCTGATTTTACCGGCAACCGCCAATATATCAGCACCGCCAATCTCGCCGAAAATCCGCGCGTGTCGCTGTTCCTGATGGACTATCCCAATCGCCGCCGGCTCAAGCTGATCGGCGAGGGGCGGATCGTCGAGATCGCCGAAGATCCGGCGCTTGTCACCTCGCTGATGCCCGACGGCTACCGCGCAACCCCCGAGCGCGGCTTCGTGATCGATGTGGCGGGTTTCGACTGGAATTGCCCCCAGCACATAACGCCGCGCTTCACCGAAGCCGAAATATCCGCCGCCGTCCGACCGATGGCCGCCGAGCTCAACCAGCTGCGCGCCGAGCTTGCCGCCCTGCGCGCGGCCCAATCCAGGAAGGAAGACCAATGACCAACAAATCGACGACCGGCGCGCACCATATCGGCCTCGCCGTTCCCGACCTCGAGGCCGCCCGCGATTTCTTCACCGAAGCGCTTGGCTTCGCGGTCGTCGGCGAACGCCCCTCCTACCCCGCGATCTTCGTGTCCGACGGCACCACGCTGCTGACGATGTGGCGGGTCGAGGATCCCGCCACCGCGACGCATTTCGACCGGCGCAAGAATATCGGCCTGCATCATCTGGCACTGGGCGTCGCCGATCACGCAGCGCTGGGGCAAGTGTTCTCCCGCGTGGAGGCGCATCCGGGCGTCCGTATCGAATTTCCGCCGCAGCCGATCGCCGAGGGCGCCCAGCCGCATCATTTCGTTTGCTTCATGCCCGGCGGCCTCCGTATCGAATTCGCCACCCCCTTCTGATCCCACCGACGGAGCCGCCGATGCCCCATGTCCATATCCGCATCACGCGCGAAGGCGCGTCCGCCGAGGCGAAGCGCGAGCTGATCGCCGGCGTCACCGACCTGCTCCAGCGCGTGCTGGGCAAAAATCCCGCGACGACCGTTGTGACGATCGACGAGGTCGATATGGACAATTGGGGTATCGGCGGGCTTCCCGTCGGCGAATTTCGCGCCGCGCAGGCGCAACAGGAGACACAGCGATGACCAGCGGCAACGCCCCGACCTTTGCCTCGATCATGTTCCTCACCGGCGTCGGCATCCCGATCCTCGCCGCGCTCAACGGCGGGCTCGGCGGGCGGCTCGGCAGCCCGATGGCGGCATCGGTGATTCTGTTCGGGCTGGCGCTGCTCGTCGCGCTGACCGGCGCGGTTGCGACCGGCGCGCTCGGCGACATCCGCTTTTCCGCCGACATTCCCTTTCATTTCTATTTTGGCGGGCTGTTCGTCGCCTTCTACGTGATCTCCGTGACCTTCATCGCGCCGCGCTTCGGGGTCGGCAATGCGATCTTCTTCGTGCTGGTGGGACAGCTGACCAGCGCCGCGATCATCGATCATTTCGGCCTGTTCGGGGCCCAGCGCTTTCCGGTCGACACCGCGCGGCTCGCCGGGATCGCGCTGATGGTCGCGGGGGTCTGGCTGGCGCGCCGCACCGGCTGACCGCGCGTCGGCACGGCGCTTTTGATCCACATCAAAGCGGACTGGCGCGACTCATGCTCGATAGTATAGGGTAATCACCCTAACTAGAGAAAATGGGAGCGGACAAGCCATGACGACCACGACGGCGCCCGCCGCGGCGCGCGAAGCCACCACTGCCAAGGATGCCAACCATGTCGACGTGCTGATCGTCGGCGCGGGGATTTCGGGCATCGGTTCGGCCTATCATCTCCAGCATCAATGCCCCGGTAAGAGCTATGCGATCCTCGAGATGAAGGACACGTTCGGCGGCACCTGGGAAACGCACAAATATCCTGGCGTCCGCTCCGATTCGGATCTCTACACCTTCGGCTACCGCTTCAAACCCTGGGTCGGCGCGCCGATCGCCAGCGCCGAAGAAATCCTGAAATATATGGGCGAGGTGATCGAGGAAAACGGCATCGGCGACCATATCCATTACGGCCACCGCATCACCGCCTGCCGCTGGTCGAGCGAGACGAACCGCTGGACGGTCGAGGCGGTGCGCAAGGCCGATGGCGCCGCCGTCGTCTTCACCGCCAATTTCCTGTGGATGTGCCAGGGCTATTACGACCATGAAAAGCCCTATATCCCCGATTGGCCGGGCCTTTCGGACTACAAGGGCCAGTTCGTCCACGCCCAGCTCTGGGATCCCGCGACCGACTATGCGGGCAAGCGTATCCTCGTCATCGGATCGGGCGCGACCGCCGCGACGATCGTCCCCGCCTTCGCCGAAAAGGCGGCGCATGTGACGATGCTTCAGCGCTCGCCGACCTATTTCTTCTGCTCGGAGAACAAGAACGAACTTGCCGACCGGCTGCGCGAGGTCGGGATCGACGAGCCCACCGTCCACCGCGTCGTGCGCGCGCAAATCATGCACGATCAGGATCTGATGACGCGCCGCTGCCAGACCGAACCCGATCAGGTGTTCGAAGAGCTGAAAGAGCTGATCCGCGCCTTTTCGGGCGATCCCAACTTTGCGTTTGAGCCGCATTTCACCCCGAAATACCGCCCGTGGCAGCAGCGGCTCGCCTTTTGCCCCGAAGGCGACATCTTCCGCGCCGCGACGGCGGGCAAGCTGACCGTCGTGACCGACACGATCGACCGCTTCACCGAAACGGGCGTCCGCACCGCCGACGGAACCGAGATCGAGGCCGATATCATCGTCGCCGCAACGGGCTTCAACCTCTCGGTCATGGGCGGCATCCCGTTCGAGGTTGACGGCAAGCCCGTCGACTGGGCCGACACCGTCACCTACCGCGGCATGATGATGACCGGCGTTCCCAACATGGCGTGGGTTATGGGCTATTTCCGCGCGAGCTGGACGCTGCGCGTCGACATGATGGGCGATTTCGTCTGCAATCTGCTCAACCACATGGACGACATCGGCGCAAAGAAGGTCGAGGTCGTGCTGCGCCCGCAGGACGAGGGGATGGCGATCCTGCCGTGGATCGAAGCGGACAATTTCAATCCCGGCTATCTGATGCGCGGGCTCGACGCGATGCCACGGCGCGGCGACAAGCCCGAATGGCGGCACAATCAGGATTACTGGGCCGAAAAGGACGCGTTCCCGCTCATCGACCTGCGCAGCGACGAATTCCGCTACGCCTGATTGCGATCCGGCGGATGGCTATTCGGCCATCCGCCGCTTGTGGTGGCGGGTGCGCCGCACGATCACGACGACGAACAGCGTCCAGCTGAGCAGCAGCGCCGCCCAGCCCCAATATTGCGTCGGCAGCGGGCCCATCATCCACGGACCGCCCATCCGCGGTCCCATCAACAGCGCGAGCGCCAGCAAGCTTGCGGCAAAGCCGACGCGCCGCATCCCGCGCCCGACGCCGAGCAGTTCGCGGCGATAGGCAGCACGTGCCTCGGGATCGTCCAGATCGGGTCGCATCGGCATCCTCCTACATCCCGCGATCGGCAAGATAGCGATTGATCTCTGCCCGTGAGGTCGCGGCGCTGCAACCGCCCGGCCGTTCGTACACACATTGACTGCCATCGGCAGAACAGGTCGTCGCGCGAAAATCGGGGGTCAGGGCGTCCGCATGTCCTTTCCAGACCAGCGCGGCGTTGAACTGGGCGGGGTCGACGCGCGGATCGCCCGGCGCCTGAACGAAGATCGGCACCCGCCGCTGCAGCCGCGCGTAGCCATAGACGCGGAAAACGCGATTGCCGACCACCGCCATGCCGCACAGTCCCGGCTTTGCGCGCAGCCGGTCGGAGGCCGCGGCGCTGAAAGGGGTCACGACCCGCCCCCCCAAATGATACAGCGCGGGCGCGACATAGGTCGCGGCGGCAAGCCAGCCCGCGCCCAGCACCAGCGTCACCCGCCACCCCTGTCGCCCCCGCTGCGCGCGCAGCGCAGCGATCGCATCGCCGGTACCGATACCCGCGAGCAATATGATCGCCGTCACCGACAGGATGATAAACCGATATTCCTTGTGGCCGATCGCCGAGTGGATCAGGATATTGGCGATCGCGACCACCGCGAGCAGCGGATAGCGCCGCGCGCCGAGCGTCGCCAGCACGAGGATGGGAGCGGTCCACAGGCCCCACAGCGCCAGAAGATCGACCGCATATTGGAATGGTCCCGACACGCCGTAACGCGCCGACACATTATCGACGATGTTGCGATCGACATTGTGCACCAGCCATTCGAACGGCCAATGCCCCCCCGCAACATCGCTGACCGCGCCTATCGCCAGCCCGACCAAGCCCCCGGCGACAAGCGGCCAGAGACTGCGCGGCCCGGCCCGCCAGACGTGCACGAGTAGACCCAGCGCCAGCGCGGGCGCGACATGCGGCCGAAACACGACCGCCAGGCCCACGGCAGCGCCGATGACCGTCAGCTGTCGTGCGCTGCGCCCCGGAAGCCCGAGCAGCGCGATCGCTGGTGCCGCAAGCAAGGCTGCCATCTGCTCGGTCAGCGGATGCGGCGCAAAGGCAACAAGGTCGGGCCAGCATGCGGCGATCAGTCCGGCGGCCCAGAAATGCAGCCGCGACACCCGCGCCCCGATCACCCCCGCCGCGGCAACGATCGACAGCGACAATATCGCCATCATCGTTCGCGGCAACCAGATGGTCAGGCTGCCGTCGGGCGCGATCCATTCGCCGAGCCGCATCGGCAGCGCGAGCAAGGCGGGATACAGGTCGCCGCGCATCCCGTCGCGATACTCCCAGGTCACGACCGAATAGCCGTGGAGCAGGCGGAAGGCGCCTTCGAGATATTGGAAGACCTCGTCGGGGTGCAGCACGCTTTCCTGCCACGCCGCGACCAGCCGCAACACGAGCGCCAGCGCCAGCAACGCCGTCCAGTCGCGCCGCGGCACGGCCGATGCGGCCGCTCCGCCATCGGGCATCGCCCCTGCCTTCATTCCGATATCATCCGACGGGGCAATGGGCACAGGCGGCTCCCGCACCCCGAACGGAAAGCCGCGACGCCCCTAGCCTCATTCGGCCGCGACGGGAAGATGGGCGACGATGGCGCGCAGCGCGGCGACATGCGCCTCGAGCGCGTGGTGCCCGGCGCGGGTCAGCGACGCCCATGTCCGCTGGCGTCCGCCGAGCGGCGCCTTGCGCAAATCGACATAGCCTTCGTCGACCAGCGCGGCGAGATGCTTGGACAGCACCGAATCGCTCACCTGAACCAGCTCGCGCAGCTTGGCGAACTCCATCTCGCTGACCTTGGCGAGTAGCGCGGCGATCTGCAGCCGCGCCGGCGCATGCAGCGCCATGTGGATCCCGTCCATGGCTCAGGCGGTGCCCTTCAGCAGCTCGCGACGATAGATGCGGCTCCAGGCGATGCTCGCGGCGACGGCGACGCCAAAGGCAATGGCGGCAATGCCCAGCTTCGTGCCCAGCGCCAGTCCGGCTTCGCGGGCGTGGATTTCGCCGAACATCGCCGCCAGCATCGCGCCGAGCAGCGCCAGCGTAACCGGCAGGGTCCGGCCCTTGCGATAACCGTTGATGAAAAGACCGTAACGCCGCCGGTCGTCGGCGACGAGAAGCACCACCGCCAGCATCGCAACCGCGAACAGCGGCGCCATGATCGCGATATCGAAACCCTGGCCCAGCACCAGCAGCGCCATGACCGCGCCGAACGCCGCGTGGCGCCACGGCGGGCAATAGGTCGCCTTCAGTGCCAGGTCGCGCTGGACGTCATCGATGCTGTCGAGCGCGGCGCGGGCTTCGATCGGGTTCATGTCTCTTGCTCCTCGGGTCTGATGCGGAAACGAAGGGTGCCCCCGCATCACTTTCCATTTTGGAAAGCAATATTTCCGACTTTCCAATTCGGCAAGTGACAATTTTCCAGTCTGGAAAGTCAGTCGGCGACGATCCGCACCGGCATATGGACGAACCCGTGGAGGAAGGGGCTCGCCAGCCGCTCGGGCGCGCCTTGGGGTTCGATGCGGATGCCGCGCGCCACGATTTCCTCGATCAGCGTGCAGAGCTGGATTTCGGCCAGCCGCGCCCCGACGCAGCGGTGGATGCCGTGACCGAAGGCGACGTGGCGCCGCGCATTGTCGCGGCCCACGTCGAAGAGGTCGGCTTGCGGAAACACACTCTCGTCGCGGTTCGCCGAAATATACCAGAGGATCACCTTTTCACCCCGGCGGATCGTCTGTCCGCCCAGTTCGGTGTCGGCCATGCAGGTCCGCCGCATGTGCGTGACCGGCGATTGCCAGCGGATGATCTCCTGCGCCGCATTGGGGATCAGCGCGGGGTCGGCGCGCAGCCGATCGAGCTCGCCGGGAAAACGGTGCAGCGCCTCGACCAGCCCGCTCATCGAATTGCGCGTCGTGTCATTGCCCCCGACAATCAGCAGCGCGATGTTGGCGAGCCGCTCCATCGGGTTGAGGCTCCCCATCGCCTCGCTGTGGACCATGCGCGACAACAGGTCGTCGCTCGGCGGCAGCGCCTTGCGCGCTTCGAGCTCGCGGTCGAAGCGCGCCAGCATCGCGCCCATTTCGGCCATCCATTGCGCGCGATATTCCTCGCTCGCCGTCTCGGGCGAAACATTGCCGCCATAGTCGGACCAGCGTTTGAGGTCGTGGCGTTCCTCCCACGGAAAATCGAACAATATGCACAGCATCCCGATCGTCAGCGGCACCGACACGCTTTCGACCCAATCGAACGTCTCGCCGACCGGCAGCGCGTCGAACAGCTCGCGCGTCCGCTGCTTCACCGTCTTTTCGCGCTCCGCCATCTGGCTCGGGTTGAAGGCGGGGGCGATCACCTTGCGCTGCGCGGTGTGGACCGGCGGATCGGCGGCGATGAAATTGGGCAGGTTCGATTCGGGGGGCGGATCGGCGATGACGATATTGCCATTCTCCCACGACGAGGAAAATGTCGCCGGATCAAGTTCGACCGCCTGCACCAGCGCGTGCGTCGCGACCGACCAATAGCCGCCATAGGGGCTTTCGGGGCACCAGCTCACCGGCATCTCGGCGCGTAGCCGCTCAAAAGGCTCGCGCCAGCGATCCTCGACATAGAGCGCGATGTCGCTGACATCGACCGGCGTGATCGCCCGCGCTTCGTCCATCACCGACGCCATATCGCTCTCCCGCTATCGTTGCTTTGCGGGCGAGTGTAGCGGGGCCGGGCCGCGCCGCAAGCCGCGACGTGCGGCGAAAAAGGCCATGCGCCGCGCGACCCGCGGCGACGCATGGCGCGGCTTCACTTCTTGGGCGCGGGTGCCGGTGCAGTCTTTGCGGCCATCCTGCGATGCGCCGCCTTGCGATGCGCCGCAGCGTGGCGCCGGGCGGCGGCGTGCTTGCGCGCTGCCGGATGCTTGCGCGCCGCATGATGCCTGGCCGCGACCGCATGGCCTTCGCGCTGCATGCAATTGTCGGTCACCGTCTTCGAGCAATAGGGGGTCGCATCCTGCGCGACCGCTGCCGTTCCCGACAGCGCGAGCAGCGCGGCGGCGCCAAGCGTGGCGAGTTTGATCCTCAACATGACAGGCCTTCCTTTCATCCCGATGGGAAAGCGAAGATGACACGCCCATCATGGCGCCCCTGCGTCCGCAACATTACAAAGGCGCAATGCGGGTCCGGCGGGCTTGGCGTCACACAGACAGGCCCGCAGAGAGGGCATCAAAGATATCGACCCTAAGGGATCACGCCATGCTTGGCGTAGCGCGCCGCAACCCCGGCATCCATGGTGCCGGCTTTCGTCAGATCGGCCTCGCCCTCGGCCCTGCGGCCAAGCCGGATCGCGGCGATCCCCCGCCCGTAAAAATAGCTCGCGCGCGTCGGGTCCATTTTTGCCGCCTTGTCGTAATCGGCGAAGGCGGCGGCATTGTCGGCCATCTTCAATTCGACCAGCCCGCGGCTGTCATAGGCGTTCGCCTCCTTCGGCGCGAGCGCGATCGCCGCGCTGCAATCGGCCAGCGCCTTCGCCAGTTCGGCCCCGGCCACGGCCCGCACCCAGCACCGGCCATTGAGCATGTCGCTATTCTTGGGCTCGATCGACAGCGCCGCGTCATAATCCGCGAGCGCCAACGCCAACTTGCCGAGTTCGCTGTAGGCGGAGCCGCGTTCACGCAGCACGCCAGCATGGCCGGGCTGCAGCTTCAGCGCCTTGGTGAAATCCGCGACCGCCCGCTCATATTCGTCGAGCTCGTCATAGGCTTCGCCGCGCCCGGCATAGGCGGCGAACAGGGTCGGATCGCTACGGATCGCCGCGTCGAAATCGGCGATCGCCTTGCCCAGTTCGCCCGCCATCCGATAGGCCCAACCGCGCGCGTTGAGTGTCGGCGCATTGTAGCCGCGCTTCAATACCTCGCTGTAATCGGCCGCGGCCTCGGCATATTTGCGGGCGTCCAGCCGCGCGTCGCCGCGCAGATTGTAGAGAAAGGGCAGCGGATTTTCGGCAATCAGCGTGTCGAACAGTGCCAGTGCCTTGGCGTGATCGCCCAGCTTCGCGACCGCCTGCGCCTGCATGATGCGCGCCTCGAAATTGCCGGGCTGCGCCGCCAAGGCCGCATCGGCATCGGCCAGCGCCTCCTTCGGCTTGCCGAGGTCGAGCAGCACGCCGGCGCGCTTCGCCAGGATTCCCCCGTTGCCGGGACCGATCGCCAGCGAGCGGTCATAGGCGGCCTTCGCCGCCTCGAAATTTCCCGCGCTCGCCAACGCCACGCCGCGCGCAGCCCAGATGAAGTCGTTGGCCGTCTCGATTCCGATCGCCTTGTCGGTGTCGGCGGCCGCCATGTCGAACTCGCCCAGATCGACATGGGCAAGGCCACGCCGCGCATAGGCGATGGCATGGTCGCGAGCGCCGTAACGGCTGTCAGCGATCACGGCGCTGCACGCAGCGACAATTGCCTCTGCGCTTTCGCTTGCGTCGTCGTTGCTGCAGATTTTCGCCTGCGCATCTTCGCCCGCAGCCTTGGCCGACGTTTGCGCCTGCGCCGCCACCACCACCGGCATCATCGCCGCTGCCGCAACCGCCGCGGCCCCCATCCATTTCGTCATCGAAACCCCCGCATCGTCAGCCTTTTCCGCGACCCGGCGCCAGCTTATGCGATGCCACCGCGTAAAGTCCAGCCGCCGCGATGGACAGCCGCAAGCGGGCGAGCGGGGCGGGGGTGACCGCGTCGGCGATTATCCTGTTCACGCTGGTCCGTGGTCCCCGGATGTTGCACGGCGACCTATGCCATGCCGAAAGGCCGGGCCGAATGCTTGCCGTAGCGCGGTGCCTGTTTCCGGCGTCTATTTGCCGGTCGAGGCCGCTGCGAACTCGTGGACGAAAACACCCGGCGTGCGGCTGTCGAATGCCGCCTGAAGCACACAGCTCGACGCCTTCAGCTGGGCGCACAAATGCTTTGCGGCCTCCTTGGCGCGGCGCGGCGTCATTTCGACCGTCGCATTGTCGAAATTGCCGTTATAGCGAAAGGTCTGGATAATCCCGTTGCCCGACAGCGCGACCATCTCGCATGTGCGGCCGGGGTTGGCATCGCTGCACGCCTTGACCGCCGTGTCGACCGCGACCTTGCTGTCGCGATAGCCGGTCGCAAGGTAAAGCTTTCCGTCATAGCCCTCATTGCCGTGCACCCATGCCCCGGCGCCATATATCTTGCGCGCCTCGGCGCCCGGACGATATTGTCGCCGCGACGAATTGAAGGTCATATATATTTCGCACGGCAGCAGCTGCTGCGCGCTGCAATCCGCGAGCACCTTGTCCCGTTCTGAGCGGTCCTTGTCCAGCCACGCGTTGTAGAAATAGCCGACGCGGTCGCGGATGATCACCATCGACGAATTCCACCATTCGCCCGTCGTGGTGCAGCCGCCGCCCATCACGGCGTTGCATGCGGCCCGCGCCTCGCGCTCGGCGACCCCGGCATCGCTGTAACCGCCCTCGAACCAGACATCGGCTGCGTCGGGATGCCAGGCGACCGCGGCATAGTCGCGGACCGGGGCCTGCGGTGCCGCAGGTTCGTCGTCATAGCCTCCGTCATCGTCGCGCACGCACAAGGGGACCGGGGCGATACCGTCGCCGCCGGGCGTCATGCCGACCATCCGTTCGCCGGGCCCCGGCCCGGGGCAAGGATAGGCCTGCGCGCGCGCCGACGGGGCAGCAGACAGCGCGGCCCATGCGATCAGCACGGCGAACAGGGGCCACCATCGGCGCGGCGGATTGACGGGATGCATGGCGAACCTCGCTTTCAGGATGGGTGTCAGCCGGGGCGGCCAGTCTAAGAGTCCGTCCGGGCAAGCGACAGCAAGGGCCGGGTACCGGTACATCGGATACCGCGATGGACAGCCGCGCCGCGCGCGCCTATGGTGGCTGCGTCCCCGGGGAGCCTGCCGCGCAATCGCAGGTTGAGAGCGGAATAGACCGCGACCCGTCGAACCTGATCCCGGTAATACGGGCGGAGGGAGGGCGCGCGCTGGATCGTCACCGGACCGCTTGCACCCCCTTCCCGTCCGTCAGGAAGGAAGGAGAGCGTGCCATGCCCGATGCGGCCATCCCCGCCGCCCCTTATGCCGCGCACGCGCCCGCCTGGTCGGCGCTGATCCTCGGCCTGTTCCTGCTCGCGGCCGCGATCGACGAGCTGCGCCGCCCCGGCCAGTGGCACCGGATGATCGAGGAGATCGAAGGCTCGCCCGCGCTCCAGATGCTCACCGGGCTGTTCGAGATCATCTTCGGCACCCTGCTCTACCTCGCCAATCGCGGCCCCGACGGCTGGCCCGCGGGCGATCCGCTCGCGCTCGTCCTCACCATCCTCGGCGGCCTCGCGGTGATCGAGGCGCTGGCGGTCACCGCCTTTGCCGATCTCTACGTCCGTTTCTGGATGCGCAAGCTGGGGACGCGCACGCGCCCGCTTGCCATCCTCGCGCTCCTCCTCGGCCTCGGCTTCACCGCCGCGGGCCTCCTCCGTCTTGTCTGAACCCCACCCCAAGGAAAGCTGAACCCCATGGCCGACATCGATTCCCGCATTGAAGCCGCCGACCGCATCGGCGTCACCACCGGACCTATTCGGGGCAGCCGCAAGGTGCACATCGCCAGCCCCACGGGCAGCGGCATCCGCGTCGCGATGCGCGAGATCGACCTCGACCCCCATTCGGGCGAGCCCAGCGTCCGCGTCTACGACACGTCGGGCCCCTACACCGACCCCAATGCGAACATCGACATCGCGCAGGGTCTTCCCGAACTGCGCGCCGCGTGGATCCGCGCCCGCGGCGATGTCGAGGAGGTGACCCAGCGCGAAGTGCGGCCCGAGGATAACGGTCAGCTCGGCCCCGACCGGTCGGGCGGCGTCCCCGCCTTCCCCAACGTCCGCAAGACCGTCCTACGCGCGAAGCCCGGCGCGAACGTCAGCCAGATGCACTACGCCCGCCGCGGCATCATCACGCCCGAGATGGAATATGTCGCCACCCGCGAAAATCTCGGCCGCGAACGCCTTGCCGAATATATCCGCGACGGGCAGGACTGGGGCGCCAGCATCCCCGATTATGTCACCCCCGAATTCGTCCGTGACGAAGTTGCGCGCGGCCGCGCGATCATCCCCAACAACATCAACCACCCGGAAAGCGAACCGATGGCGATCGGGCGCAATTTCCTGGTCAAGATCAATGCCAATATCGGCAACTCCGCGGTTGCCAGTGACGTTGCGAGCGAAGTCGACAAGATGGTCTGGGCGACGCGCTGGGGCGCGGACACGATCATGGACTTGAGCACGGGCCGCAACATCCACGACACGCGCGAATGGATCATCCGCAATTCGCCCGTCCCGATCGGCACCGTCCCCATCTATCAGGCGCTCGAAAAGGTCGGCGGCATCGCCGAGGAGCTGACGTGGGAAATCTTCCGCGACACGCTGATCGAGCAGGCCGAGCAAGGCGTCGACTATTTCACCATCCACGCCGGCGTCCGCCTGCCCTACGTCCCCCTCGCCGCCAAGCGCGTCACCGGCATCGTCAGCCGCGGCGGCAGCATCATGGCGAAATGGTGCCTCGCGCATCACCGCGAGAGCTTCCTCTACGAACGCTTCGACGAGATTACCGAGATCATGAAGGCCTATGACATCGCCTACTCCCTCGGCGACGGCCTCCGCCCCGGCAGCATCGCCGACGCGAATGACGAGGCGCAGTTCGCCGAGCTCTACACGCTGGGCGAGCTCACCAAGCGCGCGTGGGATCAGGATGTGCAGGTGATGATCGAGGGGCCGGGGCACGTCCCGATGCACAAGATCAAGGAGAATATGGACAAGCAGCTCGAAGCGTGCGGTGAGGCACCCTTCTACACGCTCGGGCCGCTCACCACCGACATCGCGCCGGGCTACGACCATATCACCAGCGGCATCGGCGCCGCGATGATCGGCTGGTACGGCACCGCGATGCTTTGCTACGTCACGCCCAAGGAGCATCTCGGCCTCCCCGACCGCGACGATGTGAAGGTCGGCGTCGTCACCTACAAGCTCGCCGCCCACGCCGCCGACCTCGCCAAGGGCCACCCCGCCGCGCAGGTCCGCGACGACGCGCTATCGAAAGCGCGCTTCGAATTCCGCTGGCGCGACCAGTTCAACCTGTCGCTCGACCCCGACACGGCCGAGCAGTACCACGACCAGACCTTGCCGGCCGAAGGCGCGAAATCGGCGCATTTCTGCAGCATGTGCGGCCCGAAATTCTGCTCGATGAAGATCAGCCAGGAAGTCCGCGACTTCGCGAAGCTGCAAAATCAGGACAGCTCCGCCTTCATCGCCGCCGAAGAGGCCGAAAAGGGCATGGCGAAAATGAGCCAGGTTTATGAGGAAACCGGGCGCGAGCTGTATATGGGCGCGGGTGACCGGGAGCATGATTAAGAAAGCCGCCACTCATTGCCCAGATGACACTTGGCCGATACGAAAGCTAGAAACACCGATGCCATGGATATTCATCAATCTCGAAGCTCCCTCCAATCTGGCAGAATATCTGCTAGACAGCGTTTCGGAACTATGATTCCTGTGTCTGGAGGGAGGAACAAAATGGGGCAATTGAAGGAACCTGCGGTTCAAACTCGCCAGATCACGGAAGCGCGGACAAGATTTCTAAGGGCGGCTGTCGAAACACGGCTACAAAACAGCCGGCAACCTTCCGAAAAAAAGACCTCTAAAACGAAGTGAGCGCTTCGCTATACAAGCTTGGTGACTCCAAGCGATTTCTTCCCGAGGACAGCAATGCCGAGCCTTGGCGAGACGAAGCGCGGAGAGATTACGCGCGCGTAATTCATTGTCCGGCTTTCCGTCGCCTACAGGGGAAAACCCAAATATTTCCGGGATATGAGTCTGATTTCTTTAGAAATAGACTGACTCATTCACTTGAAGTCGCACAGATTGCAGAATCAATAGCCATCAAGTTGAACGCGACTACCCGATTCTTTAAAAGGCAGCCCATCAATCCAAGGATTTGTTTCACAGCGGCCTTACTCCACGACATTGGTCATCCGCCTTTTGGTCATAACGGGGAAGAAGCCCTGGACGAATGCATGCGCCCATATGGTGGATTTGAAGGCAATGCTCAAACACTTCGAATTGTAACTCAACTCGAGAAAAAACGTTACCGATCAGATACATCCTGTCCATTGGAACGGAGGGCCGGGCTCAATTTGACCTATCGGACGCTCGGCGCGATTCTCAAATATGATACTGAAATAGAGGCTGATCGGACCAACGACGTAAAGGTACGGAAAGGCTACTATTCGGAAGACAAGGTCGTGGTGGACGACATCAAGAAAAATGTTTCGCCTGGAAATGTTTTTACAAAGGCCAAAAAATTTAAAACCATCGAATGTCAGATAATGGATATCGCTGATGATATCGCGTATTCGACTTACGACATTGAGGATACATTCAAAGCTGGCTTCCTAAAGCCGTCCGACATGCTCTTATACGATGAGACCATTCTAAAGAATGTTGCCCGAAAAGTCCGAGAAGAAACTGGAATTGCGTCATTTGACGCAACAAGCATCATTTCTATATTTCTTGAACTTTTTGAACCATACATTTCTCCTATTCAGGACTTAAGCCCCGGACAAGAAGATTCAAAAGTAGAAAAGATACTTTCGTCATTAACTCTTCGACAGGATCTTGACAACATTGCTAATGATGGAAATATGAGGACCAACTTTACGTCTTACCTTATAGGAGAATTTATTAAGGGCGTAGGCGTTTCTGTAAATTCGCGACATCCAGAGCTTAGTAAAATAAAGATTGACAAGACGACTTTAAGCAAAATAGAAACACTTAAGAATTTCACCTATGAAGCAACCATCAGGTCTCACAAGGTTGCGGTTTCGGAATTCCGAGGAAAAGATATAGTTTCTCAGATATTTTCTGCTCTTGATAGCGGAAAAGGATACTTGCTTCTTCCTGATGATTTTCGCATTTTATTTGATGCCACTATGCCTGAAACACCGCAGAGAAAAAGAGTCATTTGTGATTTCATTGCCGGAATGACCGACAGATACGCAATTGAATTCTGGGGTCGCTTATATAGCGATCGGGGCACAACAATGTTCAAACCGCTGTGACCCAAGCTTCGATCATGTGACAGTTTACCAAACCAAAACTCCGGCTCAAACGGAGCGCCCGGCAGCCGCCACCCCTTCGCCTCATGCTACGCTCCTACCATGCGCGCCCGAAACCCCCTCTATGTCATGGCCAAGCCGCCGCCGGAGGTGCAGGCGGCGATCGCCGCATTGCCACGCAACGATGTTTCGCGCGGCCCCGGCCTCCTCCATGTCACGCTCATCTCGCTCTACGATCTGCACTATGCGCCGCCCGAATGGCTGCCCGCGACCGTCGCCGCGCTGGACGGCTTCGCCGCGGTGCCCTTCCCGCTCCGCTTCGACCGGATCGAGAACCGCAAGGCGGTGACGCTGCGGACGCGTGGGGCCCTGGCCGAGGCGCGGGCGTTCCAGAAGGCGCTGGTCAATCATCTGCTGCGCGAAAAGGCGCCGATCATGGACGGCACCACCCCCGAACCGCACATCGCGATCAACTATCGCGGCGACCGGCCGAACGCCCAGAAAATCCCGCCGATCGGCTGGACGGTCGACGAGATCATCCTGACCGAAAGCATCGTCGGCAAGACCACCCATGTCGAACATGGTCGCTGGCCGCTGCACGGGGATGCGGGCTGAGCGATTGCGTCCATCCACTTTCGAAAATCCGCCCTGCCGCGCAGCGATGGCGGACACCCGTCACCCGAAGTAGCGACGAAACCAGCCCCGCTTTCGGCGAACGACCGGCGACTGGCCGGAAATGCGCAGCAGATATTGGCCCAGAATCGCCGCTTGCTGTTTGGTCATCAATATCCGGAACAGGTCGGGATCGTGCGCCTTTGCCGCTTCCGAAGATTGCACGCTTTCCAGCCGGAGCATGATGCGGTCGCCCGCGTCATGATGGTCCCAGCCGACCAGTGCCCCGAAACTCTCCATCATCCCGCCTCTCCCCCCACCCTCTTCGCGCGGCCGATGCCGTTGGCGCCGCCAAGCTCGTTCAGCTTTGTCAGCAGCGTTGCCGGGCTCATTTTCACGCCATCGATGGCGCGCCTTCACCCCCGCGCAGCTTCAGCGCCGGCGCGGCACCGGCTGGACCCCCGACCGCCAGCGCAAATTTATCGAGGCGCTCGCCGCAACGGCCTGCGTGACCGAGGCGGCGGCGAGCGTCGGGTTGTCGGCGACGTCGGCCTATAACCTCCGCCGCCGCCCCGAAGCCCATGCGTTCCGCCATGCGTGGGATGCCGCGATCGATTGCGGGATGCGGCGGCTGGTCGACGCCGCGCTGGCGCGCGCGGTTCACGGCGTGCCCGTCCCCATATTCTACAAGGGCGAACAGGTGGGCGAGCGGCGCGAATATCCCGAACGGCTCGCAATGTTCCTGATGCGCGCGCACGACCCCCCTCGTTTTGCCGCCGCCGGTTCGGGCGACGCGGGCCGCGGCGCCGCGCCCGCCCATGGCGACCCCGCCGAGGCCCGGCTGGCCGAAGCGCTCGCGCAGATCGGCGCGACCACCGACGACCCGCCGCCCGCCCCGCTGCGCCTGCCCGGCCCGACGGCCGATGACGGCGACGGCGACGGCGCGGACCCAAGTGACTGATTTCATGGGCCCAGAGGTGACAAGTTTGACAAGTTAGAGCGGCGAGCCATTAATATAAACCGCTTGCCCTGAGCTTGTCGAAGGGCCGTTCTTTCTTTTAACGCCGCAAGAAGAAGGACGGTGCTTCGACAAGCTCAGCACAAACGGATTTGGAGATGATGCGCATTTAACGCATGAGGCTCTAAGGCACAGCAAGACAGAATGACCGACACCACCCCCACCGGCCCCGATGCGGGCGCAACCTTCTACCACGGCACCCGCGCCGACCTGGCCGTCGGCGATCTGCTCGCGCCCGGGTGGACCAGCAATTACGACACCGACAAACCGCTCTCGTGGATCTATTTCTCCGCCGCGCTCGAATCGGCGATCTGGGGGTGCGAGCTTGTCGCGGGTGACGGGCGCGAGCGCATCTATATCGTCGCGCCGACCGGCGACTGGTTCGACGATCCCAATCTCACCGACAAGAAATTTCCCGGCAACCCGACGCGCAGCTACCGCAGCCGCGCGCCGCTGCGCATCGTCGGCGAAGTCGATAGCTGGACCCCGCACCCGCCCGAAGTGCTCGCCGCGATGAAGGACGGCCTCGCCCGGCTGAAGGCCGAGGGGAAGGATGTGATCATCGACTGACCTGGCGGGCGGGGCCGCGGCGCTGCCGGGATCAGCTGCCCTGCCGCTCGTCCTTGTAGAAGGGCCGGTCGCCGGCGATCGTCACCCGCTCCATCCGGCGCACCGCGGGGAAATAGTCGGATGCCGCATAATGCTGGCCGGCGCGATTGTCCCAAAAGGCGATCGATCCCGCCTCCCAGCGAAAGCGGCACTGATATTCGGGGATGGCGGCCTGCGCATAGAGATGCGCCAGCAGCCAATCGCTCTCCTTCTCGCTCAGCCCCTCGATATGGCTGGTGAAGGCGGTGTTGACATAGAGCGCCTGCTCGCCGGTTTCGGGGTGAGTGCGCACCACCGGGTGGCGCTGCGGCGGATATTGGTCGTGCAGTTCCTCCGGTCGCTTGCCCAGCCGGCGGGCAAAGACGCGCGCGATGTCGTGGACCGCGGTCAGGCCGCGGCACCAGTCCTGCATCGCCGGCGACAGGCCGCGAAAGGCGGCGCCCATGTCGGCAAACAGCGTGTCGCCGCCGACCGGGGGAACCTCGACCGCGCGCAGGATCGACCCCAGCGACGGTTCGGCGCGCCAGGTGACGTCCGAATGCCACGCATTCTCCTGCCCCTTCGAATCGGGGCCATAGGCGATGTGCAGCACTTCGGGATCGGGCTGGTCCTTCGGCGTCGCCGGGTGGATTTCCAGCGTCCCGAAGCGGCGGGCAAAGGCGATATGCTGCTGCGCGGTGATGAACTGGTCGCGAAAGAAGATCACCTTGTGCGCCAGCAGCGCGGCGCGGATTTCGGCGATGGTCTCGTCATCCTGCTCGGCCGACAGGTCGATCCCGCCGATCTCGGCCCCGATCGACGGGGTCATCGGCATGACTTTCAGGCGGGCAAAACTGCGCGGCGACGCGGCGACGTTCATGGCATCTCTCTCCAACCGTTCCTGTTTTCGGCGGCGAATAGGCGCCTTCGCCGCCGCCGAGTCAAGGCAGGCGCTCCGGCCCGCGACGGAACCACAGGCGGCGTTCGCGGGTCTTGTAGGGCGGAAGACCTGCACTCCACCCGGCCGCTCCCCCGGCCTTTCCCCCGACAGGTCAGGAGAGACGATATGAAAAAAGCAACGATGCTCACCCTCGCCCCCATCGCCGCGGCGACCGCGCTTGCGGGCTGCGCCTCGACCGGCAGCTATGGCTATGACGATGGCGGCTACGGCTATTACGACAACAGCTATCACGACCGCTACGGCCGCTACGACTGGAACAACCCCGATCCGCGCTACGGCGGCTACTACGCCGACAATTATTACCGCAACGACCGCCGCTACCGCGAACGCCGCATGTCCGACGGCGATCGCATCTATCGCGGCCGCGACGGCAAATATTATTGCCGCCGCTCCGACGGCACCACCGGGCTGATCGTCGGCGGCATCGCGGGCGGTGTCCTCGGCAACGTCATCGCGCCGGGCGATTCGAAGACGTTGGGCACGGTGATCGGTGCCATCGGCGGCGCGGTCGCGGGCAATGCGATCGACCGCGGCAGCAAGAAGGACGACGTGCGCTGCCGCTAAGCGTCTCCGCCGGGCCGGCCTGTGCCGGCCCGGCGCACCGCCTCAATTCTCGAGCGTGTGTTCGAGCGTGATCTCGCAGTTCAAAACTTTAGAGATCGGGCAATTGGCCTTGGCATCGGCGGCGATAGCCGCAAAACGGTCCGCCTCGATCCCCGGCACCCGCGCCGTCAGCGTCAGTGCCGATTTGGTCACCGTGAAGCCGTCACCATCCTTGTCGAGCGTCACATCGGCCTTGGTATCGATCTGTCCATCGCTGAACCCTGCCCGTGCCAGTGCGAAGGACAGCGCCATGGTAAAGCAGGACGCATGCGCCGCCGCGATCAGCTCTTCGGGATTGGTGCCGGGCCCGTCCTCGAAGCGCGAAGCAAAGCCATAGGGCTGTGCATCAAGCGCGCCGCGCGCCGTCCAGATATGCCCCTTGCCGTCCTTGCCGAACCCTTCGTACCGCGCCGAACCGCTGTTGACCGTCATCGCTTTGCTCCTTCTGATGGCTCTCTCTTTGCAGGAAGCCCGCAGCGCCGCGATGGTTCCGGATCAGCGGGCAACACCGGCCTTGTCGAGTTCGCTGCCCAGCCGGCCGGTCAGCCACAGCGCCCACATGCGAAAATCGGCGGCGAGGCTCCACAAGGGATAGGTAAAGGTCGCGGGACGATTCTTCTCGACCCCGAAATGCGCCGCCCAGGCAAAGGCATAGCCCGCAACAGGAAGCGCGGCGAACAGCCACCCGCGCCCGGTCGCAAGCGCGGCTACCGCCAGCAGCACGACCAACGACGTACCCACATAGTGGAGCGCCCGCGTGTGCGGCTTGCTGTGCTCGCGCAGGTAGAAGGGCCAGAATTCGGCAAAACTGCTGTAGGTGCGCGCCATGACGACACGATGCGCACGGTCGCGGTGCGGGTCAAGCCCGGCAACGCCCTACCCGGCGCGGTTCAACCGGACGAGTGCAGCGTCGAGCGCTTGCAGGAATTGCGACCGGTCGGCCTTTGAAAAGGGTGGCGGCCCGCCGATCCCGGCGCCCATGCCGGCGCGGAGGTCGGCCATGATCGCGCGTGTCGCGATGGCCGGTCCGATCGAGGCTGTAGTGAAGGGCTTGCCATTCGGCGCCAACACGGTCGCCCCCGCCTTGAGTGCGCGGTCGGCGAGCAAGATATCGGCCGTGACGACGATGCTGCGCGCATCGGCCGCCGCCGCGATCCAGTCGTCGGCAGCATCGAAACCGTCGGACACGGTTATCCGCTCGATCAGCGGGTGGTCGGGGACACGCAGACGGCTGTTGCTGACGACCTTCACCGGGACCTCGTGGCGCCAGGCGACGCGGTAGATTTCGTCCTTCACCGGGCAGGCGTCGGCGTCGACCAGGATCGTCGGCGTCCCGCTCATCCGGCAATCCCGTCCCACAACAGCTTCGCGCCCAGCAAGACCATCAACCCGTAGACGATCACATAGAAGCGCGCGCCGTCGATCCGCTTCAGCCAGCGCACCGTCAGCAGCGTCGCGACGATCGCCAGCGGCATCAGGAGCAGGGCCGCGACGATCACCTCGTGCGGGAAAGCGCCGAGCGCCAGATAGGCGGGAACCTTCATCCAGTTGACGATCGCGAACAGGATGGCGCTGGTCCCGATAAAGCTGAGGTGCGGCAGCTTGCGCGGCGTCACCCACATCTGGAACGGCGGGCCGCCGGCATGCGCGATCTGGCTGGTGAACCCCATCAGCCCGCCGAACAGTGTCCCCACCCAGCCCGGCGAGCGCGACGCCGCGACGATGCGTCCGCCGCGCTCCACCCACAGGCGATAGAGGCCGAAGGCGAGCGTGATCGCACCGAGAGCCGCCATCAACTGCGCCTCATCGACGCGGTCGGCATAATAATATCCGGCCGCAACGCCCGCCGCCGCACCGGGGAGCATCCAGCCGATGATCCAGCCGTCCCACGTCTTGCGAAACGACCATACGCTGATGACGTCCTGCACGATCAGGATCGGCAGCAACAAAGCCGCCGCGGTGGCCGGCGGCAGCACCAGCGCCGCCAGCGGTGTTGCGAGCGCGCCGACCCCCGCCAGCCCGCCCTTCGCCATGCCGAGCAGGATAACCGCGACGATCAGCACCGCGAGCGTCAGCGGATCGGCGAGGATGCTCATGCGGCCGGCGGGTCGACCGGGTCGGGCAGCCGCCAGTCGATCGCGCCCCGGCCGTGCGCCTCCAGAAAGGCATTCGCCTGGCTGAACGGCCGCGACCCGAAAAAGCCGTTATGCGCGGACAAGGGCGAAGGATGCGGCGCGCGCAGGATCAGGTGCGGCCCGTCGGCGCCCAGTCCCGGCACGTTCGCCGCCTTGCGCTGCGCATGGCTGCCCCACAGGATGAAGACCTTGGGCGCGGGGTCGGCAGCGACTGCTGCGACCGCGGCGTCGGTGAACTTCTCCCACCCCTTGCCCTGATGCGACGCCGCCTGCCCGCTTTCGACCGTCAGCACATTGTTGAGCAGCAACACGCCTTGTTCGGCCCAATGCTTCAAATATCCGTGCCGCGCCGGCGGGATGCCGAGGTCGCTCGCCATTTCCTTGTAGATATTAACGAGACTGGGCGGCGTGCGCACGCCCGGCTGGACCGAAAAGCACAGCCCGTGCGCCTGTCCGGGCCCATGATAGGGGTCCTGACCCAGAATGACGACGCGGACGTCCTGCGGCGGCGTCGCATCAAGCGCGGCGAACCAGTCGCGGGGGCGGGGAAAGATTGCCTTCCCCTTCGCGCGCTGTTCGCCCAGAAAGGCCCTGAGCTGCGCCATATAGGGCTGGTCGAACTCGCCGCCGATGCGCGCGAGCCAGTCGGGATGCAATTTGACATCGGCCATGCCGGCGCTTGACCAGAGCCGCGCCGCCTTGTCCAGCGTCCATTCCCTCGCTAGGCGGTCTGCAACGGCCATAGCACCGGAGGAGTGGGCGAATGACGCAGGAACAGGATGGCGCGATCGGCAATGCCTTGACGCTGCTCGAGGCCGTGGTGCGCGCGCGCCTCGCCGCGGGCGACGCCGGCGCCTCCTACGTCGCCAGCCTCGCCGCCAAGGGGCGCGGAAAGATCGCGCAGAAACTGGGCGAAGAAGCGACCGAAACGGTGATCGCAGCGCTGACCGAGGACGATGCGGCGCTGACCGGCGAGGCCGCCGACCTCGTCTTTCACCTGACCGTCCTGCTGGCCGAACGCGGCATCGGTTGGGATGCCGTCGCCGCCGAACTTGCCCGCCGCCACGGCATTTCGGGCCACGCCGAAAAGGCCGCGCGCGCGCAATAGCTGTTAGCCACAACCGGCACGAACCCAGGAGTCCCGATGCCTATCGACGCCACCCTGCCCTATGACGAGAATAATATCTTCGCGCGCATCCTGCGCGGCGATCTGCCGTCGAAACCCGTCTATGAAGACGAATTCGCTTTCGCCTTTCACGACATCAATCCGCAGGCGCCGCTCCACATCCTCGTGATTCCCAAGGGCGCCTATGTCAGCTGGGACGATTTTTCGGCGCGCGCCAGCGATACCGAAATCGCGGGTTTCATCCGCGCCGTCGGCAAGGTGGCGCGCGACCAGCAGCTCGTCGAACCCGGCTACCGCCTGCTCGCCAACATCGGCGGCCATGGCGGGCAGGAAGTGCCGCATCTCCACGTCCATATTTTTGGCGGCCAGTGGCTCGGCCCGATGCTCGCGCGCTGAGTTTTCCCATGCTGCTGTGACCCATGTCACAGCGGCGCGCCGCCCTCCGGCTAGGCGGGACCGGTACGCGGGGCATGCTGGACAGTTGCACCTGTTTCCAGCAGGATAATGACGGGTCCAGACGGGGAGACGACTCGATGATGACGGGATGGCGTGGGCTGGCGAACCGGCTGGCCGGCAAGATGCGATTCGCGCTCATCGTGCCCGTCGCGGTCGCGCTTGCGGCCGCTGGCGGCGACACCGTCCCGCAGGTCACGCTCGCTACGCCGGGCAGCGCCGGAAACGGCGACGGCACGATCAGCCGTTTCACCCTGCGCTTTTCCGAAGACATGGTGCCGCTCGGCGATCCGCGCGCCAAGGCACCCGCGACGAACGACTGCAAAGTGCCGTCGACCGGACGCTGGGTCGATACGCGCACCTGGGTTCTGGAATTTGCCAAATCGCTCCCCGGCGGTGTCAGCTGCCATGTCGAACTGCGCGCCGACCTGCGCACCGCGCGCGGCGTCAGCGTCGTCGGCAACGACCGGTTCGAGATCGACACCGGCGGTCCGTCGGCGCGCGCGGTCCTGTCGGGCGACCGCTATGACGGGATCGAGGAAGACCAGATATTCCTCGTCGCCACCAATGTCGCGGCCGATCGCGCCTCGGTGGGCCGCTATGGCTATTGCGCCGTCGATGGCATCGGAGAGAAGATTCCGCTCGACGTTCTGCCGCGCGAAACGACCACCGAAATCCTGACCGGCGTCGGCGACGGCGACTGGCGGCGACAGCAGTTCAGCTACGATGCCGGCCTGCCGCTGCGGCTGCCCGCGGCAGGCGCCGATCGCGAAGCGATGCTCGACCGGATCGTCCCGGTCAAATGCCGTCGCCCGCTGCCCCCCGGCCGCGAAATGGCGCTCGTCTGGGAGCCGCGACACTGACAACCTCTGACGGCAAGCAGCTGACACCCAAGGCGAGCGACGACGACAAGAACGATGCCTGGCTGACGCAGGTGCGCTTTGCGGGGCCGCTGCCACAGAATGTCGACGCGACGATCGTGCTGCCCGCCGATATTCGCGACCAGAGCGGCCGTGCGCTGCAGAATCAGTCGAACTTTCCGCTGAAATTCCACATCGACCGCGCTCCGCCGCTGGTCAAGTTCGCGGCCGACTTCGGCATATTGGAGGCAAGCGAGGGCGGCGTCCTGCCGGTTACCGTGCGCGGCGTGGAGGCGTCGTTGGTCCAGCGCGGGCTCAAGATGCCCGCTACGACCCTGCGCGTCGGCGACGACGACGCCGCGGTCGCGCGCTGGCTGAAGCGGGTCGAGGATGCCGGCAAGACCGACTTTCGCGATGAGAAGAACGCGAAGGGCGAGGATATCAGCGTCAATTATACCGGCACGACGTCGGTATTCGATGGCGCGCCCGCAGGCGGCGAGCGGCGCGACCTGCAACTGACCCCGCCGGGTGGTGGCAAGGAGTTCGAGGTCGTCGGTATCCCGCTCGCCGAAAAGGGCTTTCACGTCGTCGAAATCGCCAGCCCCGAACTCGGCGCCGCACTGCTGGGGCGCAAGGCGACCCGCTATGTCGCAACCGCTGCGCTCGTCACCAACATGGCGGTGCATTTCAAATGGGGCCGCGAATCCTCGCTCGCCTGGGTGACCGCACTCGACACCGGCTTGCCCGTGGGCGGCGCCGATGTCCGGATCACCGACAGCTGCACCGGGCGCCTGCTCGCGCGCGGCACCGCCGACAAGGCCGGCCGGCTCGCCTTCCCCACCGGCCTGCCCGAGCCCGAAACCTATTCGAGCTGCGAAGAGGATGCCGACCCCGCGAACAGCGAAGGCCATGCGTTGATGGTGTCCGCGCGATCGGGCGACGATTACAGCTTCACGCTGACCGATTGGGGCGACGGCATCCGTCCCTATGATTTCGACCTGCCCTATGGCTGGTCCGAACGCGACGATCTGTTGCACACCCTGTTCGACCGCTCGCTGGTCAAGGCCGGCGAAACCGTCAACATGAAGCATGTCCTGCGCCGCCAGGTCGGCCAGGGCTTCGCCATCCCCGCGGCGATGACGGGCAAGCTGCGCCTCGTCCATCGCGGTTCGGACACCGAATTCGACATGCCCTTTGCGATCGACGCCAACGGCAGCGGCGAAAATGTCTGGAATGTGCCCGCATCGGCGCCGATGGGCGATTACGACCTCGTCTTCGTCACCAAGGACAAGAAGGGCGAGGAAAAGACGATCTGGTCGTCCGAATCGATCCGCGTCGACGAATATCGCCTGCCGACGATGAAGGCCGCGATCACCGGCCCCAAGACCGCGTCGGTACGGCCGACGCAGGTGCCGTTGTCGCTGTTCGTCGGCTATTTGTCGGGCGGCCCGGCGGCCAATCTGCCGATCGAGATCCGCACCGATTTCACCCCGCGCTGGTCACCGCCCGAAGACTATCGCGACTGGGATTTCGACGGCAAGCCGGTGAAGGAGGGCATCGTCCAGCTCGACGACAGCGGGGACGAACCCGAACCCGACATGCCGCTCGCGCGCTCGACGCCGCTCGTGCTCGACGCCAACGGCAGCGCGCAGACCAGCATCACCGTCGATCAGCCGATCGTCGAACCGACGCAGATGGCGGTCGAGATGGACTATGAGGATGCCAATGGCGAAACGCTGACCAGCCGCCGCGGCATCATGCTCTACCCCTCGGCGGTGCGCCTCGGGCTCAAGACCGACGGCTGGCTGATGCGCGACAACGACCTGCGGCTCAAATTCATCGCGCTCGATCTCGACGGCAAGCCGATCTCGGGCCAGCGCATCCAGGTGGCGCTCTACAGTCGCGAGATACTGACCGCGCGGCGGCGCCTGATCGGCGGCTTCTATGCCTATGACAACCAGATGCGTACGACCCGGCTCGGCACCAGCTGCACCGCAACGACCGACAAGCTCGGCCGGGCAAGCTGTGCGATGGCGCCCGGCGTGTCGGGCGAGGTGACGGTGGTCGCAACCACGGTCGATGCCGATGGCAACGAAGCGCGCGCGGTCCGCTCGGTCTGGCTCGCGGGCGATGACGATTGGTGGTTCGGCGGCGACAATGGCGACCGCATGGACGTGATCGCCGAAAAGCCGCGCTATGCCGCTGGCGACACGGCGGTCTTCCAGGTCCGCATGCCCTTCCGCGAGGCCACTGGTCTCGTCACCGTCGAACGCGAAGGCGTGCTGTCGAGCTTCGTCGTGCCGCTGAAGGGCACCGACCCGGTCGTGAAGGTCAAGCTTCCCGCGACCTATGCACCCGACGTCTATGTTTCGGTGATGGCGGTGCGCGGCCGCGTAACGGGCGGCGAAAGCTGGTTTCGCAAGATGAAGCGCGCCGTCGGCTTCAAGATCGAGAATAGCGAAGGCGCGCCGCCGACTGCGCTCGTCGATCTTGCCAAGCCGAGCTACCGCCTCGGCATCGCGCGGATCAAGGTCGGCTGGGAAGGGCATCATCTCGGCGTCAAGGTCAAGGCGGACAGGGTGAAATATGCGATCCGCGAAAATGCCAAGGTCGCGATCGAGGTGCGTACCCCGAACGGCAAACCCGCGGCGGGCGCCGACGTCGCCTTTGCCGCGGTCGACGAAGCGCTGCTCCAGCTTTCACCGAACAAGAGCTGGGAACTCCTCGATGCGATGATGGGCGAACGCCCGCTCGACGTGCTCACCTCGACCGCGCAGATGCAGGTCGTCGGCAAGCGCCACTATGGCCGCAAGGCGCTGGCGCCCGGCGGCGGCGGGGGCGGCGACCTCAGCGGCCTGACGCGCGAGGATTTCCGCCCCGTGCTGCTGTGGAAGGGCCATGTCGCGCTCGACAGCAAGGGCCGCGCCGTCGTCGACGTACCGCTTTCTGACAATCTTTCGGCCTTCCGCCTCGTCGCCATCGCGACCGACGGCGCCCAATATTTCGGCACCGGCGAAACGAGCGTCCGCACCGTTCAGGATCTGGGGGTCTTTGCCGGCCTGCCCGACCTTGTCCGCACCGGCGATACCTATGATGCGCGGTTCACGCTGCGCAACGGCACCGATCAATCGATGGAGGTGGTCGCCAATGCCACGCTGTCGCCAGCAATCGCGACCGCGCCGCCGCTCACCGTCACGATCCCGGCGGGCGGTGCGGTGCCGATCAGCTGGTCGATGACCGCGCCCGCCCAGCCCGGCGCGCTGCAATGGACGGTCGAAGCGGTGTCGAAAAATGGCAAGCAGCGCGACCGGCTCGTCTTCGACCAGCAGGTCGAACCCGCGGTGCCGATCGAAACCTGGGCCGCCAGCCTTGTTCGCGTCGGCCCGACCAGCAGCCTGCCGATCGGCGTGCCCGCGGGCGCCCTGCCCGGCGGCTATGTCGATGTCGCCCTGGCGGGAACGCTCGCACCGCCGCTCGCCGGAGTGCGCGATTATATGGCGATCTATCCCTATAATTGCTTCGAACAATCGACCTCGCGTGCGATCGCGCTCGGCGACCTCGGTCGCTGGCAGGCGCTGGCAGGCGCCCTGCCCACCTATCTCGATAAGGATGGGCTGCTGCGCTATTGGCCCAACGACCGGCTCGACGGTTCGGCCGAGCTTACCGCCTATGTCATGGCGGTGACCGCGGCGAATGGCTTTGCGATCCCCGAAGAGCCCAAGGCACGGATAATCAAGGCGCTGCAGGCAGTCGTCGAAGGACGGCTGACGCGCCGCGGCTACGGTCCCTATGATCTGCGCCCGGTCCGCATCGCCGCGCTGGCCGCGCTGGCCCGCAACAATGCCTCGAGCGCGCAGCTCGTCGCCGCGATCGACGTCAAGCCCGTCGATATGGCGACCGGCACGCTTGCCGACTGGCTCGTCGCGATCGAACGGACGCCGGGGGTCCGCGGCGCCGCCGCGCTGCGTACCGCCGCCGAAGCCGAACTGCGCAAGCGGCTCGTCTATGAAGGCACGCGGCTCGACCTCGTCGACGATGCGAAGGCGCCCTGGTGGATGATGACCAGCGGCGACGAAATGGCGATCAAGGCGCTCGAAGCCGTGCTCGGCCGCAAGGGCTGGGAAGAGGATGCGGGCAAGATGATGGTCGGCGTCGCACAGCGCCAGCGGCGCGGCCATTGGGATACGACGCCTGCCAATGCCTGGGGCGCCATTGCGGTGCGCCGTTTCGCCGAGCTCTATCCGGCAAGCGCAATCACCGGCGTGACCCGTATCGCGCTCGGCGGCGGCAGTGCGGCGCAGAGCTGGCCGCTTCCCGCCGACGCCGCGCCGCTCAGCCTGCCGCTGGTCAGCGGCGCGATGAGCCTGAAGCAGGAAGGCACCGGCAATCCGTGGGCGACGGTCAGCGTGCGCGCGGCCGTACCGCTCAAGGAACCGCTCGACGCCGGCTACCGGATCAAGCGGTCGGTCAGCATCGTCAAGGCGGCGAACAAGGACGGGCTGACCCGCGGCGACGTGATCAAGGTGCGGATCGAAATCGTCGCAAGTGCGGGCCGAACCTGGGTCGTCGTCAACGATCCCGTCCCGCCCGGCGCGACGATCGTCGGCAATCTGGGCGGACAGTCCGAGATGCTCGGTGCCCAGGCGACCGGGTCGAACTGGCAGCCGAGCTATGTCGAGCGGGGCCGCGACAGCTGGCGCGGCTATTACGGCTGGATGCCCGCCGGCACCCATGCGGTGGAATATGTCCTGCGCCTCAACGGCTCGGGCCGCTTCACCCTGCCCCCAACGCGCGTCGAGGCGATGTATTCGCCCGCAATCCGCGGCCAATGGCCGAACGGTACGATGACGGTGGCGGCCGCGGCGCGGTGATGGCCCTGCGGCCCAACAACATGTTCCTCCCTGTCGCGCAGCGATGGGGCGGTGGCTGCGCGCAGCGCTGACGGAGGGGCTTTTGACGCACCCTTGCGGCCCCTCCACCATCCGTCGGACGGTCCCCCTCCCCATGCCTTTGGCACGGGGAGGATTCTCCCGGCTTTCCGATTGATGACGCCAACCCGCAACTATCGCTGGTTCGATATGCTGGCCTGGGCGGCGCTCGCCGCGCTCGTCCTCGCCACCGCCGCGCATCTGATCACGCGCCCGCCGGCGATGCCCGACTATGACGCCGTGCGCGCCGCCTGGAAACCCAGCGAGGCGTGGCTTTACGATCGCGAGGGGCGATTGCTCGACAGCGAACGCGTCAATTTCGAGCGCCGCCGCCTTGCCTGGGTGTCGCTGAAAGACGTCAACCCGGCGGTGCGCGACACGGTGGTCACGGCGGAGGACAAGCGCTTCTGGTCGCATGGCGGAGTCGACTGGCTGGCGATGGCGAGTGCCGTACGCGCCCGCTGGACCGGCGGACGCTCGCGTGGGGCCTCGACGCTGCCGATGCAGCTTGCGGCCTTTCTCGCGCCCGAACTGGCGCAGCCGGGCCAGCGCGGCTGGCTCGCCAAGCTGCGCCAGATGCGCGCGGGACAGGAACTCGCGGCGCATTGGACGCACGACCAGATGCTCGAAGCTTATCTGAACCTCGTCCCGCTGCGCGGCGAAATTCAGGGAATCGGCGCGGGTGCCGAGAATCTGTTTGGCAAGCGTCCGGCCGACATGAACCGAACCGACGCCGCTTTGTTCGCGGGTCTGCTCCCCAATCCGGCGGCAAGTCCCGACGCGCTCGGCGCGCGCGCCTGCCGCATCGCGCATGCCGCCGATTGCGGTGCGATCCGCGCGGCGGCAGGCGTGCTGACCTCGGGCGAGCGCGCCGCGCGTTCCGACCCTGCGCTCGCACCGCACCTCGCGGTGCGCCTGCTCGACAAACCGGGCAAGCGTGTCACCTCGACCATCGACCGCGACGTCCAGGCCGCCGCGACCGTCGCGATGCGCCGCCAGCTCGCCGGGCTCGGTCCCGATCGCGTCCGCGACGGCGCGGTCGTCGTCCTCGACAATGCGACCGGCGAGGTGCTCGCCTATGTCGGCGGTGTGGGCCTCAAATCGACCGCGGCGCAGGTCGACGGCGCCAATGCGCGGCGGCAGGCGGGCTCGACCCTGAAGCCGCATCTCTATGCGCAGGTGATCGAGCATGGCTGGCTGACCGCCGCTTCGATTCTCGACGACAGTCCGGTTCAGCTCGACACCGCCTCGGGCCTCTATGTTCCCAAAAATTACGACCACAACTTCAAGGGGCCGGTCAGCGTGCGCAGCGCGCTCGCCTCGTCGCTCAATGTCCCCGCCGTGCGCACGCTGGTCATCGACGATGTGCAGGAATTTCGCGACCGGCTCTGGGCGCTTGGCTATCACGGGCTGGTCGAGGACGGCGAATATTATGGCTTCAGCCTCGCCCTCGGTTCGGCGGAGGTCAGCCTTGTCGAACAGGCGAATGCCTTTCGCACCCTTGCCAATCTCGGCCGCTGGTCGCCCGTCCACTTCGTGATGGGCGAACCGCGCGGCGAAGAACGGCAGATCGTCAATCCGGGGGCTGCCTTCATCGTCGGCGACATATTGGCCGATGCGTCGGCGCGCACCGATGCCTTCGGCGCCGACAGCGCGCTGCGCCTTCCCTTCTGGGCTGCGGCTAAGACCGGCACGTCGAAGGGGATGCGCGACAATTGGTGTATCGGCTTTTCGGATCGCTACACGGTGGCCGTCTGGGTCGGCAATCTCGAGGGCGATTCGATGCGCGCGGTGTCGGGCACGTCGGGCGCGGCGCCGGTCTGGCGCGACGTGATGCTCGCGCTCCACGCGGGCAGGCCCGGCAAACCGCCGGCAATGCCGGACAATGTCGAAGCGCGGCGCATCACCCTTCCTGGCACGCGCGAACCGCCGCGCCGCGAATATTTTCTGCGCGGTACCGCGCAAGGCGAAATGGCGGCCGCCCCGGCGGTCGCGCGCCGCCCGCGCATCACCAGTCCGGTCAGCGGCAGCGTCTATGCGCTCGATCCCGATATTCCGATCGACCGGCAGCGCATGGCGGTGATCGTCAGCGGTGACGTCGCCGGTTACCGCCTGCTGCTCGACAAGGCGGTGCTCGGCGACGCCGACGCGGGCCAACAGCTTTTGCCGCGCCCCGGAAGCCATATCCTGACCCTCGTCGACCCCGGCGGACGAATGATAGACCGCGTCCGCTTCACGGTGCGATAAAGCGGACTGTCACACCTCTGAAATTAAGTTGCGCTGCCGCGAGGAGCGGTTAGTCTGCCCCGCCAGGAGACGGGCCCGTCCGGGGCCTCAAAGGGGATATTTGCATGATATTTGGTCGCGTCAAACCGCTCGACGCCATCTTGGCCACGGCCGAGAAAAAGTCGCTGCACCGAACGCTCGGTGCCTTTCAGCTCACCATGCTCGGCATCGGCGCCGTCATCGGCACCGGGATTTTCGTCCTGACCGCAGAAGCGGCGCAGAAGGCGGGTCCGGGCATGATGGTCAGCTTCGTCATCGCCGGTTTCGTCTGCGCGCGTGGATGGTCGGCTGGGCGCTGATCCTCGAATATGCGGTCGCCGCGGGCGCGGTGTCCGTCGGCTGGTCCGGCTATGTCGTCGGCCTGATCGAGCATAGTTTCGGGATAGACATACCCGCCAAATTCGTGCTCGGGCCGTTCGACGGCGGTCTGATCAATCTGCCGGCGATGTTCATCGCGGGTGTGGTCACCTTCCTGCTGGTGATCGGAACGCGCGAATCCGCGACGGTCAACGCGATCCTGGTGGTCATCAAGGTTGCAGCGCTGACGCTCTTCATCGCGCTCGCCGTTCCCGTGATGAACATGCAGAATTTCGAGCCTTTCGCGCCACTCGGCATCGGGGGTATCGGCGCCGCGGCCGCCTCCATCTTCTTCGCCTATGTCGGCTTCGACGCAGTCTCGACCGCCGCCGAGGAGACCAAGAATCCGCAGCGCAACATGCCGATCGGCCTGATCGGCAGCCTTGCGATCTGCACCGTCTTCTATCTGCTCGTCGCCGCCGGCGTCATCGGCACCGGGATTTTCGTCCTGACCGCAGAAGCGGCGCAGAAGGCGGGTCCGGGCATGATGGTCAGCTTCGTCATCGCCGGTTTCGTCTGCGCCGTGAAATCGGCTGGCCCCAGATCGGCAATCTGATCGGCCTCGCCGCCGGCCTGGCGCTGCCCTCGGTCATCCTGATGATGATGTTCGGCCAGACCCGCATCTTCTTCGTGATGAGCCGTGACGGCCTGTTGCCCGCCACCTTCTCGAAGATCCATCCCAAGTTCAACACGCCGCATGTCATCACGATCCTGACCGGGATCGCAGTGGCCCTGTTCGCGGCCTTCTTCCCCGTTGGACAGCTGGCGAATATCTCGAACTCGGGGACGCTCTTCGCCTTCGCTGCGGTGTCGATCGCGGTGATGGTGATCCGTCGCACCGATCCGGGCCGCCACCGGCCGTTCCGCACGCCGTTCATCAACGTCACGGCGCCGATCGCGATCGCAGGCTGTCTCTATCTTTTCTACAACCTCGATCAGAAGAGCATCAATCTCTTCCTGATCTGGGCGGCGGTAGGCCTGGTGGTCTATTTCGCCTACAGCCGTTCGCGCAGCCACGTCGGCCGCGGGATCGTCGAGGTGCATGAGGAAGACGCCGACGCCCCGCCGCCGCCGGTTCCCCCGGCGCCGTCGTTCGACTGACGCGGCATCGACAGGCTAACGGGAAAGGGGGCTTCGGCCCCCTTTCTTTTGGTTGGATCAATAAGGGCTTTTGGGGGCAGTCCCAGGCCGCGTGAAGAGCTTGCCGCGCTCGGCCCAGAAGACCAGCGCCAGCCCGGCGATGCCCGACACCAGAAAGGCATAGGCAAGCGGCAGCGTCGTACCGTTATAAAGCTGCCCGATCAGCGCGCCCATCACTGCGGCCAACAGCGTCTTGCAGAAGCTCTGATAGGAGGAGGCGACCCCGGCCATATGGCCAAAATCCTCCATCGCGATCGATCCGAAATTGCTTCCGATAAAGCCGATCAGCCCGACGTTGACCATCATCAGCGCGGTGAACATCCACAGCGTCTCGGTGCCGCTCAGCGCAACGACGATCTGCACCGTCGCGGTCGCCATGAAGGCAAAGACCGCGCTCTGCGACACGCGTCGCGCGCCGAAGCGCTCGACAATCGCCGCATTCGAGAAATTGGCGATCGCGATACCGGCGGCAACGCAGGCAAAGACGAGCGGAAACCAACTTTGCGCGCCGAACACCTCGGCGATGATCTGCTCGCTGCTGTTGAGATAGCCATAAAGCGCGCCCTGCATCATCGCCGACGCGATCATATAGCCTGCCGCCCGGCGGTGCCGCGTCACCGTCGCCCAGCCCGCGATCATCGTGCGCGCATCGAGCGGCCGGATATCGTCCGGATCGAGCGTTTCGGGCAGGCGGCGCAGCCAGAGCAGCATCACGACGCCCATCACCGCCAGCACGATAAAAATCGCGCGCCAGTTCGCGACCGCCGTGATGCCGGCGCCCATCGTCGGCGCGATCGCGGGGACGATCATGAACACCAGAAAGATCATCGACAGCCGCTTCGCCATCGCGTCGCCCGAAAAGAGGTCGCGAATGACCGCGACGACGATCACGCCGAGCGCTGCGCTGATCATGCCGTGCCCGAAGCGCAGCGCGAGCAGCAGCGGGAAGCTGTTCGCCAGCCCGCAGCCGATCGAAAAGGCGACATAGGCGAACAGGGCGGGCACAAGCACGCCCTTGCGGCCGAAGCGATCGGACAGCGGCCCGTAGAACAGCGAACCGATGCCGATGCCGAGCAAATAGGTCGAAATCACATATTGCCGGTCGTTCGCGACCGCGACCCCCAGCCCCTCGCCAATCGCGGGGAGCGCGGGCAGCATCGAATCGATGGCGAGCGCATTGAGCGCCATGACCATCGCCATCATGAACACCATTTCCCGGTCGCCGGGCATGCGGGACCGCGGGGCGGATTCGGTCATTTTGTGCATTGCGAAAGGCCTATGCGCCTCCGACACGGTTTTGGATAGCCCCGCGCCGCCGAAAAGCTATGCAATGCAGCAACATCGGCGCAGTCGGCGGTCTATGACGCCCCATCTGCCCACAAAAAGAGGGCCGCTCCAACAGAGCGGCCCCTCTCATTTCCGATATCCGGACGATTAGGCCTGACGGGTGCCCGTCATCGCCATCGAACCGAACGGGCCGGCCTTGATCGTGCCGGTCAGCGTGTCGCCGTCGATCGTCGCTTCGCATTCGAGCGTCATCGGCATTGGCACCTTCATGTTCATCGTCCACGTCAGCTTGTTGCCGTCGACCTTGCCATTCTCGACATCGAGCGAGCCCATCGCGCCGGCATTCTGGCCGGTGAAGCTGTCGCCGTTGCTGTTCACGGTGAAAACCGACTTCTGGTCGCCCATCGGCGACTTGGTAACGCAGTCATAATTGCCATCGACCTGAGACATCGAAACTCTCCTACTGAAACTAATGTTAGTTAGCGGGCTTCGCTGTTTCCACGGGCAGACCCAATCCGTCAAGCTGCGGTTTCACCACAGCGGCATCGCCGACGACGACATAGACGAGATCGCCGGTGCTCAGCTCCTTGCGCGCCGCAGCATCGAGTTCCTCGGCCGTCATCGCCTCATATTTCGCCGGCAGCGTTTCATAATAATTGTCGGGCCGGTGATATTTGGCGATCGCACGCAAGCCGCCGAGCACGTCGCCCGACGTTTCGAAGCTGCCCGGCAGTTCGCGTACGCTGCCGTTCGTCGTGCGCTCCAGCTCTTCGGCGGTTACGCCCTTGTCGCCGATGAACGCGGTCAATTCCTTCTGGAATTCGCGGATCGAATCGCCGGTGCGGTCGGCCTGCACCGGCGCCACCGCCACCCAGGTCACGCGGTCGGCTTCGCCCGAAACGCGCGAGCGCACGCCATAGGACCAGCCCTTGGTCTCGCGCAGGTTCATGTTGAAGCGCGAAAGGAAGCTGCCGCCGAAAATATCGTTCGCCTGGCGCAGAACCTCCAGATCGTCGCCGCCCTTCACGTCGAGTACCTTGCCCGCGATGATGATCGACTGCGGCGACTTGGGCCGATCGACGAGCAGGATGCGCGGCTGCGGCTTGGGAATTGCAATCTCGAAATGCTTTTCGGGCTTCGCGGTCTTCGGCGCCTTCCAGTCGCCGAAAGCGGCGTCGAGCTGCTTCGTGACGTCTTTCAGTGTCGTGTCGCCGACGACGAAGATGCGGGCATTGTCGGGGCGAATCCACGTCTGGTGGAATGCCGCGAGCTGGTCGCGCGTCGCGGCCTTGACGGCCGCTTCGTTGCCGAGGCCCGACGGCGGGATGCCATAGGGATGATCGGCGCCGTAAAGCACCGGCATCAGCACGCGGCTGGCAATCGCATTGGGATTGTTGAGTTCGGCTTTCAGGCGGTTGAGCTGCTGCGCGCGCACCCGCTCAAGTTCCTTGCCGTCAAAGGCCGGGTTGCGGATATAATCTGCGAGCAGGCCCAGCGACGCGCTGAGGTTCGGCTTGAGCGCGAACAGGCTGAACACCGTTTCGTCGGCGTTCGCCGAGCCGTCGATCTGGGCGCCGAGGCGTTCCTTCGCTTCGGCGAAGGCGATCGAATCCTTGCTCGTCGTGCCTTCGTCCATCAGGCTGAGCATCAACGACTGGGTGCCGAGCGCATTGTGCGGATCGGCGGCATAGCCGGCATCGAAGCTCACCGCGACCTGTACCGTTGGCACCGCGGTCCGGCGCGCGAAGACGACTTCCATTCCGTTCTTCAGCTTGGCGCGTTCGATCGCAGGAAATTCGAGCGCCTTGAGGTCCGTCACCGCTGGAAGCTGCGAACGATCGGCGATCGAGGTCGCCGTGCCGACACCCGTGTCAGGCCCGACGTCGCCGAGCGCCGCATTCCAGTAACGGTCGGGCGATACCGCCGCCGCCGGCTTGCCGTCGGTGAAGGCGCCGCCGCGATTTTCACCGCCTTCGGTGCGCTCGCCGGGCGAGTAGGTCAGCGAGAAGGCCGGACGCGACATCCATTTGTCGGCCACCGCCTTCGCCTGCTCGGGGGTCACCTTGGCCAGCCGGTCGAGTTCGGTCTTGTAATAGGCGGGATCGTTCGAATAGAGCGCGCCTTCTGCCAGCGTCACCGCCTTGCCGCCGAAGCCGCCGACCGATTCCAGCCCCGAAATCGTGCCGCCGAGATAGCTGGCCGCGGCGCGCTGCAATTCGTCCGCGGTCGGGCCGGTCGCGAGGAAATCGGCGATCTGCGCGTCGAGCTTTTCGCCGACGACCTTCGGATCGACGCCCGGCTTCACGTCGGCCTGAACGATCAGGAAGCCTGCATCCTCCAGCGTTTGTGCGAACGCCGCGACGCTGACCGCGACCGGGTCCTTGCGGACGAGCGCATTGTCGAGCCGCGACGACGACAGCCCGCCGAGCACCGCGGTCGCCATTTGCAGCGGCACCGATTCGGGGTCGTTGAGGCCGGGGATCGCCCACATGCGATAGATGCGCGTGGTCGGGATGAGATCCTTGACCTCCTTGGCGAGCGGCGCGGGGAGCGTCGGAACTGCGGTTTGCGGTGCCTTCACTTCGGGGCCGCGCGGAATGTCGCCGAACCATTCGGCGACCTTGGTCTTTGCAGTGGCAAGGTCGATGTCACCCGCCAGCACGAGCACGGCATTGTTCGGGCCGTAATTGTCGCTGAACCACTTCTTCACATCGGCAAGGCTCGCCGTGTTGAGGTCGGCCATCGAACCGATAGTGCTGTGATGATAGGGGTGCCCCTTCGGGAAGAGGTTTTCGAAGATTTCGTACCGCAGCAGGCCATAGGGATTATTGTCGCCCTGGCGTTTTTCGTTCTGGACGACGCCGCGCTGGTTATCGAGCTTTTCCTGCGTCACCGCGCCGAGCAGATGGCCCATGCGGTCGCTTTCGAGGAACAGCGCGCGGTCGAGCGCGCCGGTCGGCACCGTTTCGAAATAGTTGGTGCGGTCGGTATTGGTCGTGCCGTTGAAATCGGTCGCGCCGACCTGTTGCAGCGGTTCAAAGAAGTCGCCCGGCGAATTTTCCGAACCGTTGAACATCAGATGTTCGAACAGATGCGCAAAACCCGTCTTGCCCGCGGGTTCGTGCTTCGATCCGACGCGATACCAGACCGACACCGCGACGACCGGCGCCTTGTGATCTTCGTGCACGATCACGCGCAGTCCGTTGTCGAGCGTGAAGCTCTGGTACGGAATATCGACCGCCTTCACCAGTTCGGAAATCGGCGCGGGCTGCGCCTCCTTGGCTTTGGCAAGGGCGGGGCCGGCCGCGACGAGCGACGTCGATACGGCCAGGGCGACGGCAAAGCGATGGAAGCGGGTCATGGATATCCTCTTGAAACCGGGGGCACGAAACGCGCCGGTGACGAGCATGCCGGACGGCACTGTATCAACGGTTTAGGACAGCTCTGCTGCGCTTTCAAGGCCGATAGAATCGCGCTCCGCTCGCGCGAAGCGCCGCCGGATCGAAAAGCACCGGCTTCAACCGATGCGCGACGAACAGGGGCGCCTGATCGTTGTAATGCGGACTTTCCGGTCGCGTCGTCGCGGCACCGAAGGGCTGCACCGATTCCGAATGGACGCGTCCCGCCTTGTCCCACGTCACGAACATGATGAAGCTGTCGCCGTGCCGCACCTTCAGCCGGCCGTCGGGTTCGACGTCCCACAGGGTCGAAGCCCGCACCGTATCGTTGCCGCCATCAAGCGGCAGATCGACCCGGTGGGCGCCTTCGCCATGGCGCAGCCGCAGCACGGTCCCCAGCGCGGGGTCGAGCGTCCCGAAATATGTCTGAAGATGCGCAGCGCTGTCGCGCAGCACCGTCATCGGATCGGGGTCGGCCTTGCGCTGATAATGGCTGCCATTCGCCGGACGCAGCACGAGCAGCGCGAGCGCATCGCCCTGCCCTTTGCCGTCCAGGTTCCAGTCCCACGCGCGCAGAAGATCTTGCGCCGCCGCGATCTGAGCATCGCTCTTAGCGTCGAGCGCGAGCAGCCGGTCTATCCAGACCTTGGCATAGCCGCTCTTCGCATAGGCGGTGTCATATTTGATCGTCTTCAGCCGCGCGGCGTCGATCGGCCCCGGCACCCCGAACAGGTCGATCAGGCGCACCGCGCGATTGGTCATGTCGTCCTCGATCCCCATCAGCGGCGAAAAGGCGGCCGGATCGAGTTCGCTGCCCGGCCCCGCCGCGACCCACGGCGTGTTATTGGCGTTCATCACGAAACCCGAGCGCGGATTGACCAGCGCCGGCACCCGCTCGAACGGCAGCGACTTCGTCCAAACGTCGGCCGATGTGTCCCCGGGCAGCACCCCGCGCCAGTTGAAACCCGCCGGGCGGTCAGGGAACATCGCGTTGTAGAACAGGCCGATATTGCCCTTGGCATCGGCATAGATGAAGTTGGTCGCCGGAACCCCCTGCCCCGCCATCGCCGCGCGCCATTCGGCGAAATCCTTCGCCTTGTTCAGCCGGTAATATTGGGTGACCATCGCCGACTGGTCCATGCCGGCATAGCGAATGGCAAAGGCACCCTTGGCATTCTTGATCACCGGGCCCTGGACCGATCGCCACACGGTCTGCGGCACCGGCAGCACGAAGGGACCATATTTGACGCGCAGCCACACGCGCCGCTTTTCCAGCGGCAGCCATTTGCCATCGAAGCGATATTTCTCGCCGCTTTCGTCGAGCACCAGCTTGTACACGTCGATCAGGTCGGGCCGGTTCACCGTGTTGGTCCAGCCCAGATATTTATTGTGGCCAAGGAAAGGGTAAGGCGAACCGGGAAAGTTGGCGCCCGCGAAATCCCACCCTTCGCCCGAATGGACGACCAGTTCGTACCAGGCGACCCCGCCGGTCCACGGCTGATGCGAATTGGAAACGAGCCGCGTCGCGCCATCGGGGGCCCGTCCCGGCGCCACCGCCATGCCGTTCGACCCATTATGGTCGGGGTCGCGGCCGACCGGAGTCAGCTCGCGCGGGACGAGCTTGCCGGCTGCATCGAGCGCCGGACCGCCTTCGCGGAACAATGGCTTGCCTTCGGTCAGGCGCCCCAGCACCGAATCGAGCCCGAAGAAGAAGGGCGAACGCAGCACGAAACCGGCAACGACGTCCTCGCCGGTCACCGGGAACAGCCCCGACAGGCGCACCTCATCGGGGTGCTTGTCGGCATAATGGTTGAGCCCCGCAGCATAGGCGGTGAACAGCGCGCGCACGTCGGCGGGCAGGTGCGGCCAGTCGCGTGCCGCGGTCTTGCGGATATCCAGCAGTTCCGCGACATAATCGATCTTGGCGCCATCGGCACCAAGCAGCGCGCCGGTGCGCCCGCGCGTCATCGCGATCACCTCTTGCAGCGTCGCAAAATCATCCTCCGAATGGGCGTAGGCGACGCCATAGGCGACGTCGGCATCGGTCCTGCCGAAGATATGCGGCACCCCGAACTTGTCGCGCGCGATCTGCACATCGGTCGGCCGGAACGCCGGTGCGGGCGAAGCCTCAGCAGTCAGGGGATCCCACGCCGCAAGGCCAACCGCCACCGCAACGAGCAGGAGGACGAGGCCAAGGAAAAATTTACGCATCCGCTTTCCCGCTCCATATACTATGGCGACTGGGCGACCTCATGGCGGAAAATTTGCGGCGCGAAAAGCCATGCTCTTGTGTTGCAAATGGGCAACACTATCTCTGGTGACGAGAAAGGGGCTTATCCACATGAACCTCGAAAAATTTACCGATCGCGCCAAGGGCTTTTTGCAGGCGGCGCAGACGATTGCGATCCGCATGAATCATCAGCGGATCAGTCCCGAGCATATCGCCAAGGCGCTGCTCGAAGACAATGAAGGCATGGCCGCGGGCCTGATCCAGCGCGCGGGCGGCGATGTGCCGCGCGCAGTCGCCGGCATCGACGCGCTGCTCGCCAAGGTTCCCGCCGTGTCGGGATCGGGCGCGCAGGCGACGCCGGGGCTCGACAATGACGCGGTGCGCCTGCTCGATCAGGCCGAACAGGTCGCGACCAAGGCGGGCGACGGCTATGTCACCGTCGAACGGCTGCTGCTCGCGATGGTGCTCGCCTCCTCGACTCCGGTCGGAAAGGCGTTTGCCGACGCGGGCGTGAAGGCCGACGCGCTCAACACCGTCATCAACGAACTGCGCCGCGGCCGCACCGCTGACAGCGCGGGCGCCGAAGACAGTTTCGAAGAAGAACAACCCTGTGCTGATCGGCGAACCCGGCGTCGGCAAAACCGCCATTGCGGAAGGCCTGGCGCTGCGCATCGCCAATGGCGACGTGCCCGACAGCCTGAAGGACCGCCGCCTGCTTGCGCTCGACATGGGCGCGCTGATCGCGGGTGCCAAATATCGCGGCGAATTCGAGGAGCGGCTCAAAGGCGTGCTCGACGAGGTGAAGTCGGCGGAGGGTGAGATCATCCTGTTCATCGACGAGATGCACACGCTCGTCGGGGCGGGCAAGGGCGACGGCGCGATGGACGCGTCGAACCTCTTGAAGCCGGCGCTTGCCCGCGGAGAGCTTCACTGCATCGGCGCGACGACGCTCGACGAATATCGCAAATATGTCGAGAAAGACCCCGCGCTTCAGCGGCGCTTCCAGCCCGTGTTCGTCGGCGAACCGACGGTCGAGGATTCGATCTCTATCCTGCGCGGGCTCAAGGAAAAATACGAGCTGCACCACGGCGTGCGCATCACCGACGGCGCGATCGTCGCCGCGGCGACGCTGTCGAACCGCTATATCTCCGACCGCTTCCTGCCCGACAAGGCGATCGACCTGATGGACGAGGCCGCGAGCCGCATCCGCATGGAGGTCGAATCGAAGCCCGAGGAGATCGAAAATCTCGACCGCCGCATCATCCAGATGAAGATCGAGGAAGCGGCGCTGACCAAGGAGACCGATGCGGCATCGAAAGACCGGCTCGCCGCGCTGCAGGCCGAACTTGCCAATCTCGAACAGCAGTCGGCCGAACTGACGCAGAAATGGCAGGCCGAAAAGGACAAGATCCACGCCGAGGCGAAGATCAAGGAAGAACTCGACGCCGCACGCTCGGCGCTCGAACAGGCGCAGCGTGCGGGCGACCTCGGCCGTGCGGGCGAGCTCAGCTACGGCACGATCCCGGCGCTCGAAAAGCGGCTCGAGGAGGCAGAGGCCGCCGCGGGCAATGCGATGCTGCGCGAGGAAGTCACCGCCGACGATATCGCCGCGGTGGTCAGCCGCTGGACCGGCATCCCCGTTGACCGGATGATGGAAGGCGAGCGCGAGAAATTGCTCGGCATGGAGGAGACGCTCGGTAAGCGCGTCATCGGTCAGGACGAAGCCGTGCGCGCCGTCTCGACCGCGGTGCGCCGTGCCCGCGCGGGGCTACAGGATCCGAACCGGCCCTTGGGCAGCTTTCTCTTCCTCGGCCCCACGGGCGTCGGCAAGACCGAGCTCACCAAGGCACTCGCGCGGTTCCTGTTCGACGACGACAATGCGATGGTCCGCATCGACATGTCCGAATTCATGGAAAAGCACGCGGTGTCGCGCCTGATCGGCGCGCCTCCGGGCTATGTCGGCTATGAGGAAGGCGGGGTGCTGACCGAAGCCGTGCGCCGCCGTCCCTATCAGGTCGTCCTCTTCGACGAGGTCGAAAAGGCGCATGGCGACGTGTTCAACATCCTTTTGCAGGTGCTCGACGACGGGCGGCTGACCGATGGGCAGGGGCGCACGGTCGACTTCACCAACACGCTGATCATCCTGACGTCGAACCTCGGCAGCCAGGCGATCGCGGCGCTGCCCGACGACGCGCCGGTCGAACAGGCCGAGCCCGCCGTCATGGAAGTGGTACGCGCGCATTTCCGGCCCGAGTTCCTGAACCGGCTCGATGAGATCGTGTTATTCCACCGCCTGGCGCAGCAGCATATGGGCGGCATCGTCGACATTCAGGTCGCGCGTGTCCAGAAACTGCTTGCTGACCGCAAGGTCACGCTCGACCTCACCGACGCCGCGCGCGCGTGGCTCGGCCGGGTCGGCTACGACCCCGTCTACGGCGCGCGCCCGCTCAAGCGCGCGGTGCAGAAATATCTGCAGGATCCGCTCGCCGACCTGATCCTGAAAGGTGAAGTCAAGGACGGATCTACGGTCAAAGTGGACGAAGGCGACGGCGGCCTTATCCTGGCGCCGGCATAAGTCGGGTCGACCCAGCGACCTGCGAATCGGTCAATTGCTGTGGTTGACGGGCGCGCGCGTCATCGCTTCGGCGGTGTCGCGCGCGTCCTGATTACCCTGCGCCCACAATTGCTTCCATTCCTCATTGGTGTGGCAAACCCGCGCCTTTTTTACCCAAGATCCGATTTCCTCAATCTTGCGGCACTTGATGTAATAGGGATGGGTCGATGCCATACCCTGGTTGAACGCCTTGATTTCGGCGTTGGTCATCGTCGAAGCCGGGCGATCGGGAGGTTTGCGGTCGGTGTACGCATCCGCCGCCCCCGGCGCAGATACGACTGCCATCATTATCGCAACGGTGGTCGTGAAAATCGGCATTGTTCCAACCCCTGTCCCGGCGCAGCGCGCTATTTTGGCTTGATCTCGGTCATCAGGCTATCCTTCGGCTCGACCGAATTGCTCCAACCTCGAGCAAGCATTTCCATCGAATCGCGTGCATCCTGATTGCCCCGATCGGTAATCACCCGCCACTGCGCATTCGTATTGCAGATGCGGGTCTTTTTCACCAGAGATCCGGGTTCAGCGATGCGCCTACACCGGATATACTCTGGATCATTTGCTGAGCGGCCCTCGTTATATGCGTCAATCTCGGCACCACTCATGTCGGAAGGTGCTCGCGCAAGATTGGTCGGTTCGCTGGCGCTGGCCGCACTTGCCGCACTCAATGCTGCAACCAAAGTAATCCATCCTCGCATCGCCATTTCTCTCACAATAACGGCTCGTATGGGCACCAGCGTCAGTTGGAGGTACTCCCCTTGCTCGTCATGGCTTCGGCTGTATCGCGCGCATCCTGGTTGCCGCGCGCAATCACGTCCTTCCATTCGGCATTGGTATGGCAAACGCGGGTCTTCTTGACCAGCGAGCCGATCTCCAACGTCTTGCGGCACTTGATGTAATAAGGATGGGTCTGTCCCAGGCCCTTGTTATAGGCTTCGATTTCCGTCGGAGTCATCAACGACGGCTTCTTCGGGGGCGGCGCACGGTCGGCCAATTCCTCGGCCGCAGCTGGCGCCGCGAGCAGGCTTGCCGCCACTGCCCAAGTCATGATCCTAAACATCCAAAAATCTCCTCAGCCCTTCAAATTTAGGCATTTATCCCCAGACCATATGATGCACGTCTCTCGTTCCCAAGCGAAATATGCTTCTCCACCGCTATAGCTTATCTCGGTACGGCGTAGCCTGACGAATCGGCCGATGCGAAATATCGCACCAGCAAGTCGCGTTCGGCCAGACTGAGATGCGGGTTCCATACGTCGAAGATCAGAACAGCGCGCAGTTCATCACTATCGTTCCAAGCCTCGTGCTCGATGGTGTCGTCAAAGGCGAAAGCCCGGCCTTCCTCCCAACTGCGCGTCTCACCCCCCACCCGAAAGCCGCATCCGGGCGGCACGATCAGCGGCAAATGGACAATTGCACGTGTGTTGGTTACGCCTGTGTGGGGCGGGATGCGCGTGCGCGGCTTGAGCATCGAGAAAAAGGCACTCGGCGCTCGGCCCGGGATACGAGCGCCAGGAACGGCTGCTAGCGCAGCAGCGGTTGCCGGACAGCGGTCGAGCACTACTTGGTTCGCCGCCCCATATTCCCACAAGAAGCAGGCGCCCCAGTCAAGTCGATTGTCGAGGGGGGTCCAGATCGAATCGGGGGTTCCGGAATCCATTCGCACGTAAGGACGCAATGCATCTCCCGGGTCGTCGAGCAGTGAGAGTAGTTCGCTCCGAATGGCGTCGGTATGTGCCTCAATTTCAGTGAACCAAGGGAAATGCCGCCGGTCAAAAAATTCATCGGCGGGCAAAAATGGGTAATAGATGCCCGCACATTCATTTCGATAGATTCTACGCCGACCAAGATTGCTCTCGACGAATGCTCTTCCACGTCGCGTGTCGGTTTCATCGAGTATATCACCCATTGATGCGATCGCGCCGGAGGCCGCGGCAAACATAGTATCGGTCGCCTCCGCCACGAAGGCTTGTCCGTGCGCCAGGAGTGGCAAGAGCGGATCGGGCACAGGATCGAGTTGCGCCGCAAGCGCGAGCGCCGCGCTCCACGCTTCCAGCGCCGCACCGCGCTCCGCTCGTGATTCATGTCGTTCGGCCTTGCGGATCCATGCGATCAGATCGCGGCGGTCAATCGCTAGAGCCGCTGCAAGTGCATCAAGTTCACGCTCTTCCTCTCCCAGCGCCCGCCATGCCGATGCGAGATTTCTCTGGAGCGCACCGGACCGAGGATCGGACGCAATTGCCCGGCCGAAGTGCGCCGCCGCCGCCGCCGGATCGTTGGCCTGCAAAGCCGCAATACCAAGACGATTGGCTTCCACGGCGGGCGCGGGCGGTTGTGTACTGGCCATGACCGATGCTTGCCATCGACTGCAGCAATCGGCAAGGTCGAACGATGTTGCATCCCGCTTCTGCAGCCGCCTTACGTGATCCCGAATGGCTCGCGCATCGGTACGATTCCAATCACGACGCGTTTCATTTCCGCCGCGTGCCGCGCGTCATCCGCCGGGAGGTCCCCTTTCTTACAGACATGCATTTGGGCGAGGAAGCAGCACCGCTCGTCCTGTCCCGCACCGCGTCTCGTCAGAGCGTAGAGCCGGCGCCCGTTCATTTCCTCTTTCATTCGGCCTATTGTGCCTCCACCATGCTGGTCCAGGCGATTGACCAGCCGGGCATTGCGTCCGGATTGTCCGAACCCGTGCTGCTCAATGACATGGTCGGATGGCGGCGCCGCGGCGCGGCGCCGCGCGATCACGCGCGGGTTATGGACGATGCGCTCGCGATGCTCGCGCGGCCCTTGACCGCTGGTGAAGCCGTAATCATCAAGCCTTCCAACATTTTCAATCCGCTCGCGCGCGGTGCGCTAACCCTGCGTCCGGGGGCACACGCCATTCTACTATATGCGCCGCTGCGCGTCTTTCTTCTGTCGGTCGCGCGGAAGGGTTTATGGTGCCGGCTGTGGTGCAGGGAATTGTTTGAAGGCTATCTGGCAGACGACTTCCTGCAATTCGGTTTCGATGCGCGCGACTATTTCCGCCAGTCCGACCTACAAATTGCCGCCATGGGGTGGCTTGCCCAGCAGCGGGCTTTCGCGACCCTCATGGCTTGGGCGCCCGGCCGGATCGCTTCCCTCGACAGCGAGGCACTGACCCGCGACCCCGTTCGGGCGGTTGCCGGGGCAATGGACCATTATGGCCTTACCGCTGACCGAGAGGTCCTGGCAGATCATCCAGCGCTGGCACGCAATAGCAAGTCGGGGGCGCCGTTTGCAGCCGGTGAGCGTCAGCGCGATCTCGCTGCCGCCGAAGCGGCGTACGGAGACGAAATCAATCAAGTCCTCGGATGGGCAGAAGCTGTCGCCGATCAGGCCGGTATCCCGCTAGTCCTCCCAGGGGCGCTACCTATACACTGATACACTATTGCGATCGGGCACCAGTGGTCGGGTTAGCCATGCCGTCATAAGCACAGCTTGCGGAGAAGGTTGCGCGCCAAGCCCGAGGCACGGTCTTGGCGGCCGGCCTAAATAAGGTCGGCGGAAGCTGCCGCTCCTTATGGTTCTGACTGCCAAAGAAAAAGGGGCGAGCATTGCTGCCCGCCCCCAATTTCCTTCCAAGCAGAGAGTTCTTTAGAACTTCAGCTTGGCCGAGATCGCATAGCGGCGACCCAGCGCGTCGTAAGTCGACGGGAAGGTGTTGCCGCTGTTGTAGGTCGTCGAACCGATGGTGTTGCCAACGATCGGCGGCTTCTTGTCGAGCAGATTCTGGACCGTCATGGTGATGACCAGATTGTCGCTGACGTTGAAGCGGGTAGCGAGATCGAAATAATGTGCCGCCTTGATGTGACGGAACTTCGGATCGACCACGCAACCACCATCGTCGGTCGTCGTCGGGTTCGGACAGTCGCCCGGAGCTGCCTGTGCTGCAGCGATGTCCGCCGCGAGCTGCGCCGGCTCGAAGTCAACCGAGTCCATCCAGCGCCACAGCAGCGAGACGTCGACCTTGTCGAAGCCCAGCGTAAACCGCTGCGAGAACTGGAATTCCGGCTGAATCGAACCCGTGAACGAGCAGTTCACGCTGTAGTAACCGACGCATTCGCGGTTGAGCGAAGCCGGATCGGCGACGTTGGCGTTATACTTCGAGCTGTGCGTCCAGTTGCCGACGAACGACCAGCTGAGGTTCGCGAAGCCGACATCGGTGTTGTAGTTCATCAACAGGTCGACACCGTCGGTGAACAGACGGCCGAGGTTGTTCGTCAGACCGAACAGGCCGGGGGTCGTCGACGGGTCACCGTCAAGGCCGCCGGTGATCGGGTTACGACGGATCGAGGTACAAGCCGGATCGGTCGCGCTCGAAGCCGACAGACCGTCGAAGCAAGCGTTGATGATATCGCCCGGCAGCGGCGTGCCAAGCACGTCGTTGACCTTGATGTTGTAATAGTCGACCGACATGTTGAAGCGCGGCAGGAAGTCCGGCTGCCAGACAAGGCCCAGCGTCCAGGTATCTGCCTTTTCAGGCTTCAGGTTCAGGTTACCGCCCACCGTGATGTTGGCCTGCGCCGCCGTCGGGTTGGTGATCGAACCGATCGTACCGGCAGGAGCACCCTGCGCGATACAGACCGCGCGCAGATTGGCGTCGGCCACCGGAGCGCCACCGGCGCAGGGGTCGATACCGAGGTTGGTCAGACCAACCGTCTGCGGCGTGAACAGTTCGCCGATGTTCGGAGCGCGAACCGCGCGGCTGTAATTGCCGCGAAGTTTCAGACCCGCACCCGGTTCCCAGCTGCCGCCAGCCTTCCACGTGGTGGCATTGTAGCCACCAGCGCCGCGGATGCTGTAATCCGAATAACGGATGCCCGCTTCGAGGGTCAGGCTCTCAAAGAAAGGCTTGTCCTCGATCAGCGGGGCCACAATTTCGGCATAGGCTTCATAGACATCGTAAGCGCCGTCGATGTCGGGAGCCGCACCGCCAGCGCCACCGAGTTCACCCGCCGTCTTGGCGAGGAGATCCGAAGACTGCTGCGCGGTGTATTTGCGATATTCGCCACCGATCGCGAAGCCGATCGGCTGGACCGCACCCGGCGACGAGAAGCCGAGATCACCCGAAATGATACCGCGGACCTGCGCAAGCGAAGTGCGGTTTGTCGAGGTGCTCTTTTCCGAGAGGTACCGCGCGGCTTCCGGCGTGATCGACCCTTCGGGGCCGAACAGATTGACAGGAACGCAATCAGCATTGCCGCTCTGACAGGTCACACCATCATCGGACAGCGACGCTTCGCGGAAACGCGACTGCAGCGTGTAGCCGTTGATGCTCTGGATATTTTCCGACTCGCCATAGGCGCCCTCGAGGCTCCAATCGAGCGTATCGGTGATGCCGCCGCGCGCACCGACGCGATAATCGAAGAAGGTCGTCTGATAGTTGCTGATACGCGGGCCGACTTCGGGCGTACGACGGTTCAGCGTGACGGTGACTTCGCGGTAGTTGGGATCGCTCCGGCCAGTAGCCGTAGCTGCCGCTGCGCACTCGGCCGGCGTAAAGCGCGGCGTATAAGCAGCCTGGCCCGAAACCGGATCCCCGTTGGCATCGACGCCATTGACCACCGGAGCGACGTTGAACGCACAGAACTGGTCACGCAGCGCCGCAGGCAGATTCGGGTTGTTCAGATTGATCGCAACCGAGCCACCGAACGAACCCGACGGTGCGATGATCGTCGACACGGTGTTCTTCGAGAACATGCCCCGGGTGTACACTTCCACCGCATCGGACACTTCATAATTGGCCTGGCCATAGATGTTGAAGCGCTCGAACGGCGTCTGGAAGATGTTGAACGGGTTGAAGTTGTAGGTTTGGAACGTGCCGACCGCCTGGCCAGCACCATTGACCTGACGAACGCCGCCGTTGGCAGCACCGCCGGGCGTCAGAGCGAGAACCGGCAGCGTCGCCGGGTTCGTTGCGCTGACGGGCTGGGTCGGGTCAAAGTTCGGATTCGGCACGGTGCCCGTCTGCGTATACTGCGCGAGGGTGTTCGGTACGCCGCCGGTAAGCGGACGTGTGCCCGAGAAGCGCGAGGGGACAGACGTACCCGAACCGATGAACGTGTCCGAATAGCTGTCGAGCGTGTTGTCCGAGAAACCGCGCGCACCCTGATAGACAGGGTCGGCCTGCTGATAGCCGATGCTCAGCACCGCATTACCGCGGCCATCGTCGAAGTTCGCACCGATCGTCGCGTCAACACGGAAGATGTTGCCGTCGCCCTTTTCAGTGATCTGTTCCGACGCGGTCATTTCAAAGCCGGCAAAATCGCGCTTGGTGACGAAGTTGACGACGCCGGTGATGGCATCCGCGCCATAGGTGGTCACCGCCGCACCGGTCAGCGCGTCGACGCGTTCGATCAGGGCAAGCGGAATGTTGTTGAGGTCGACACGGCCGTTCACGTCCGACGGCGCAACGCGGTTGCCGTTGAGCAGGACGATGTTACGGGTCGAGCCGAGACCGCGAAGATCGACGTAGGACGCACCGCCGTTGCCGTTGTTCACCGCCGAACCGATATTCGGAACGACGCCGGGCAATTCGCGAAGAACTTCCTCAGCGACGTTCGACTGCTTCAGTTCGATCGCGTCCGAAGTGGTGACGTTGACGGGCGTCGACTGTTCGAGGTTGGGGTTGCGGATCAGGGTGCCGGTAACGACGATCTCCGAACCCGGCGCAGCGGCGCCTTCCTCGGCGTCCTGCGCGAAGGCAGGAGCCGAAGCCAGGGCCACGCCGATAACGATCGGCGCAGCGCCAAGCTTCAGCTTGGAATAGTGGGTTTTCTTCACAGTGCAGTCCCTTGCTACTGGTGGTGGTTATACCCGGGCCCCTATTTTCGCAGCGCAAAGCCAGCGAACAGACACCCCGATAGCGTGCGGGATGATCGTTCATTCATGTCGAGTAAAGGGAATTCCCCGCGCATCACGCGGTTTCGCAAGCGATTGTGACGAATTTGCAACAACGCAAATGAGCGCCCACACACTTCGAATAATCAACGGCCCTGACGCGTAATTAAATTACGCCTCCAATCGAAACGCCTCGATTATCGCGCCATTGGTCCCGCAAGCGTACCCGGGTCGAGGCGCGCCTCGCGCCATTTGAGCCCCCAATGCATATGCGGCCCCGTCGCCCGGCCCGTCGCGCCCACCGTACCGAGCTGTTGCCCTTGCGTCACACGGTCGCCGACCTTCACATCGAGGCGCTGGCAGTGCAGAAAAGCGCTGGTCAGCCCCATGCCGTGATCGACGATCAGCAAATTGCCCTCCAGCGTGAAGGGCGCATCAGCCGCGAGCACGACGACCCCGTCGGCGGGCGCGAAAAAGGGCGTGCCTGCGGGCACGGCGATATCAGTGCCGCTGTGATAGCTGCCCGGCTTGCCCTGATAGACGCGCTGTGAACCGAAAAAGCCCGACAGCCGCCCCGTCGCCGGCCAGCGAAATTGCTGCCGCCAGCCGTCCGATTCGACATGGCTCGCGCGCGCTGCGGCGATCTGCGCCAGCTCGGCGGGGCGGCGACGTTCGAACTCGGCATCGCTCGATGCACTGCCGCGATAGGGCGCGTTGATATTTTCGATCCGCCAATTCCCCGCCGCAATGCTCAGCATCCGTGCGACCGTGCGCCCGTCGGAAAGGGTCGCGACCAATTGCTGGCTCGCTGGCGCATCGCGATCGAAGGCGATCAAGAAGGCGCCATCGGCAGCGATCGGAACGGGTGCGCCGTCGAGCGTCAACATGCGCGTTCCGCCCGGCACCTGGCCGATCAGCGTCCCGCCCTGGATCATGCTGCCGCGAAAGGCGAAATCGGCGGGACCGGGAAGCGGCTTCGGGACCGGGGGTGCGTTCGGCACCGAGGGCGCCACGGCCGCGGGCGCCGCGGCCACCTTGAGCGCCGGGGGACTGTCGGCCACGGCGGGTACGCAGCCTGCCGCCGCAATGGCCAGGGTCAGCGAAGCAATCGCTCGGGGCGCTGCCCCGCGCGCGGTCATGCGCCGCGCGCCGCGTCCAGTGCGGCCTGCACCGAAATCGCCGCGGTCGCATAGGGCTCCTGCCGCGCGACCGACCAATAGCGCAGCTCGTCGAGCCCGATCGGCACCCCGCTCACCGCGCACAGCACATGGTCGCCCGGCGACAGAATGCGAAATCCGTTCGGGCCATATTGCAGGCGGGCAAGGCGGTTGCGGCTGGCGATCAACATGGCGGGGTCCATCAAATTATCCAAGATATCAGGGTCAATATAGCGACCTGCGCGCGTTCGGCCACCCCTGCGACGCTCAGAACAGCTCGCCCTGTCCCCGCCCCGGCGCGGCGGGAGGCTTGCGCGCGGGCTTTGGCGCCGGCGCAGGGGGCGGCGGCGCATCGCCGTCCGCCACCGTCACCGGCACCTCGCCATCGGCGAAGGCAAGCCGCAGATGGCCCGCCCCACGGGCACGCGCGGCGCTCGGCACGATCGCCCCGTCGGCATCGCGCACCATCGCATAGCCGCGAGCAAGCAGCGCGCGCGGGTCGAGCGAGGTCAGCAGCCGCGCAAGCCCCGCCAGCTTGGCGCGATCGCGATCCCAGGCGCGCGCCAGCAGCGCCGGACGCAGCGCAGCGCCGCGCGTCACCAGCCGTTCGCCGGCGATCGCAAGCCGGTGGCGCTGGCTGCGATCGAGCCGGTCGGCGGCGTCGTCGAGCCGCTGGCGCTGGGGGGCGTAGAGCGCCTCGCGCTTCGGCAGGTGCCGCGCGAGCGCAGTCAATCGCTCGCCGGCGAGCGTCCGGTGGCGCGTCGCCGCGCCCGTCATCCGGCTGCGCCACGTCGCAAGCTGCGCGATCAGTTCAGCGCGCACCGGCACCGCCATTTCGGCGGCTGCTGTCGGCGTAGGCGCGCGCATGTCGGCGGCATAATCGGCCAGCGTCACATCGGTTTCGTGGCCGACCGCGCTGATCGTCGGGATACGGCAATCGGCGATCGCGCGCACCACAATCTCTTCGTTGAACGCCCATAAATCCTCGATCGAACCGCCGCCGCGCGCGACGATGACAAGGTCGGGGCGCGGCACCGGTCCGCCGGGCGCGAGCGCATCGAAACCGCGCACCGCATTCGCAACCTGCGCCGCCGCGCCTTCGCCCTGCACCAGCACCGGCCACACGATCACCCGCGTCGGACAGCGATCGGCGAGGCGATGGAGAATGTCGCGAATCACCGCCCCGGTCGGCGAGGTGACGACGCCGATGACGCGCGGCAGATAGGGCAAGGACTGCTTGCCTTCGCGGTCGAACAGCCCTTCGGCGCCAAGCCGCGCCTTCAGCTTTTCGAACAACAGCATCAACGCGCCTTCGCCCGCGACCTCCAGGCTTTCGACGACGAGCTGATATTTGGAGCGGCCGGGATAGGTGGTGAGCTTGCCCGTCGCGATCACCTCGATGCCATCTTCGGGCCGGAAGGCGAGGCGCGCCGCCTGCCCCTTCCACATCACCATGTCGATCAGCGCGTTGTCGTCCTTGAGCGCGGCGTAAAAATGTCCCGATGCCGCACGCTTCGCCCCCGACAGTTCGCCGCGCACGCGAACGCGCGCAAAGCCGTCCTCGACCGTCCGCTTGATTGCGGCCGACAATTGCGTGACCGACAGCGCGGGCGCATTGTCGCCCGCCGTCGCCTCGGCTAACAGCCGCGCTTCGGTGCCATCGTCGGACGGAAAAGGGACGCTCATGAATATCCTGCTGGTCGGATCTGGGGGGCGCGAACATGCGCTGAGCTGGCAACTGGCACAATCGCCGAGTTGCGCCAAGCTCTATGCGGCACCCGGAAACCCCGGGATCGAAGTCTATGCCGAATGTGTGCCGATCGCCGCCGACGATGTCGACGGGCTCGTCGCCTTCGTGCGCACCCATGCGATCGATTTCGTCGTCGTCGGCCCCGAAGCGCCGCTCGTCGCCGGATTGGGGGACCGGCTGCGCGCGATCGACATTCCGGTCTTCGGCCCGTCCGCCGCCGCCGCGCAGCTCGAAGGATCAAAGGGCTTTACCAAGGATCTGTGCGCGCGCGCCGCGATTCCGACCGCCGGCTATGTGCGCTGCGCCAGCGCCGAAGCCGCACTGGCCGCGCTCGCCGATTTCGCCATCCCCGTCGTCATCAAGGCCGACGGGCTCGCCGCGGGCAAGGGCGTGATTATCGCCGAGACGCGCACCGAGGCCGAAGCCGCGATCGCCGACATGTTCGCGGGCGCCTTTGGCGGCGCCGGGGCAGAGGTGGTGATCGAGGAATTCATGACCGGCGAGGAGGCGAGCTTCTTCGCCCTGTCCGACGGCACCAATGTCATCGCCTTCGGCAGCGCGCAGGATCACAAGCGCGTCGGCGACGGCGACACCGGACCCAACACCGGCGGCATGGGCGCCTACAGCCCGGCCCCGGTATTGACCAAAACGCTCGAGGCCGAGGTGATGGACCGCATCATCCGTCCCACCGTCGCCGCGCTCGCTGCCGAAGGCACGCCCTATGTCGGGGTGCTGTTCGCCGGGCTGATGCTGACCGGTGAAGGGCCGAAGCTGATCGAATATAATTGCCGTTTCGGCGATCCCGAATGTCAGGTGCTGATGATGCGTCTGACCGGCGATTTTGCCGCGCTGCTTCATGCCGCCGCAACCGGGCGGCTGGCCGACGTGCCCGCGCCGACCTTTACCGGCGGCTATGCGCTGACCGTCGTGATGGCGGCGAACGGCTATCCGGGCACCCCCGACAAGGGCGGCGCAATCCGCAACATCGCCGCGGCCGAAGCGGGCGGCGTGCGCGTCTTCCATGCCGGGACCGCGCGCGCCGACGGCGCGATCGTCGCCGCGGGGGGACGCGTGCTCAACGTCACCGCGACGGGCAAGAGCGTCACCGAGGCGCAGACGCGCGCCTATGCCGCGGTCGACAAGCTCGATTTCCCGAGCGGCTTCTGCCGCCGCGACATCGGCTGGCGCGAGGTCACCCGCGAGGCGCGCTGAGCGGTGCTGGACGCGCCGTCCACGTCGGCTTAGGCTGACAGTGAAACAGGGAGATCATCATGACGTGGCTTCAGGAAAATTGGATCATCGCGGTCGTCGGACTGGTCGTCGCGGCCGTCCTGCTGTGGTGGCTATTCGGCCGCAAGCGCCCCGAAGAAGCAGCGCCGCCCGCAGCGATGCCGGCCGAGCCGAAAAAGCCGCTCGAAGCGGCGAAGCCCGACATCGTCAAGGCCGAACCAGCGCGCTTCAAACCAAAGGAAGCCGCGCCCGCTGCGCAAGCGCCCGAGCCCGAACCGGCCGCGCCTCCACCGGTCGCCCCTGCCCCGCCGGCAGAAGCCGCTCCCGCCCCTGCCGCCGCCAAAGCCGACAATCTGCAATTGCTGAAAGGCGTCGGGCCGAAAATGGCGACGCTGCTCGGCGGTCTGGGCGTGACCAGCTTTGCGCAGATCGCCGCCTGGACCGACGCCGATATCGCCGCGATCGATCCGCAGCTCGGCGCGTTTCAGGGCCGCATCGCCCGCGACAATATCGTCGACCAGGCCGGCTATCTGGCGAAGGGCGACAAGACGGGGTTCGAGGCGAAATATGGCGCGCTTGGCGGCGAGCTATAAGGCGCAAAGCCGCCCTATAGCTCAGGCCCGGGCAACCGCCCCGGCGTGACCGGCAATCGCGTCGGCCAGCGTATCGACCAATCCCAGCGGCAAATCATGCCCCATGCCGGGGATGGTTAGCAGCCGGGCGCCCGGAATATTGTCTGCGGTATCGCGCCCGCCCGCCAGCGGCACCAGCGGATCGCCCTCGCCATGGATCACCAGCGTCGGCGCGCCGATCGACTTCAGCATCGGCCGCCGGTCGCCATCGGCGACGATCGCCGCCATCTGGCGCGCGACGCCCTCCGGATACCAGCCGCGTTCGAAATCGCTGCGCACGCGCCGCTGCAACCGCTCCTCGTCGGGCGGGTAGCCGGGGCTGCCGATCACCTTGGCGGCACGCACCGAATAGGCGATCAGATCTTCGGGATCGCCGCTCATCGGGCGGCTGGTCAGCACCTGCATCGCTTCCTTCTGCGCGCGCGGCAGGCGGGGGTTGCCGGTCGTCGACATCACCGACGTCAGCGACAGCACGCGATCCGGATAGCGCGCGGCGATATGCTGCGAAATCATCCCGCCCATCGACACGCCGACGATATGCGCCCGCGCGATGCCCAGATCGTCAAGCAAGGCCACGCCGTCGGCCGCCATGTCGGCGAGCGTGTAAGCGCTCCGCACCGGGAGGCGCAGCAGCGACTTCACGAACATCCATTTGAGATTGGGGACACCGGCCGCGTCGAAGCGCGTCGACAGGCCGACGTCGCGGTTGTCGTACCGGATGGTCCGAAAACCGCGCGCATTCAGCGCATCGACAAATTCGTCGGGCCACAGCGTCAGCTGTCCGCCCAGCCCCATCACCAGCAGAATCACCGGCGCATCGCGTGGCCCCTTGTCTTCGAAGGTGATGCTGATCCCGTTTACCGCTGCCTGCTCTGTCGTCATGCCGTCGCCGCTCCCCGATGGTCAAACCGCCACTGTGCCGCTGCGCGCGGCGCGGTCAAGAGGGCGCCCGTCGGCGAAAGCGAAACCGGGCCGGCTTCGTCGGAACCGCGCCACGCCGGATGCGCCGGCCGGCGCGCGCGCGCGACAGAAGGACGCGCCGCGCCGCATGCGCGCAAAACGGCAGCGCAAAGATCACCAGCGAAAGGCCGATGATCCATCGTCCGGTGTGCGCCGTGTCGTGACACGCGTCCACGCAGTCGGACGCCGCCACCCCGGCGCCGAAATGAATCATCAATGTCTTCAAGGTCGAAACTGGTCCCCACGACGCGCCTCTCCGCGCGTCACCGGATCCTCTACAGGATCAGCGTTAAGCGAGCGTTGCGGCTCCCACTGCCGCTATTTACCGCGATTCGGGGCGCCCCCTATACGTCGGAAGCGCCAAAGACCAGCGAATTGCTGCGCCGCGCAGGACGAAACCCGACGCGGCCCCCGCGACAGCGGCGACCGAGGTCGCGACGCCGAGCCAGGTCAGGACCAGAAACAGCCCGGAGGCGAGCGCCGCCGCGGTGACATAGATTTCGGGCCGCATGATGATCGACGGCACCCCGGCCAATATATCGCGGATCGTCCCGCCGACGCAGCCGGTGATGACGCCCATCATCAGCGCGGGAACCGGCGCCACGCCCCAGGCAAGGGCCTTGGCAGTTCCGAACACTGCATAAGCGGCGAGCCCGACCGCATCGGCCCATTCCAGAAGCTGCCCCTGCCACCAGCGTTCGGGGGTCACCCACACGACCAGCGCGATCGCGATGCACACCGCGCCGATCGCCCCGTCCTGAACCCAGAAGACCGGCGCGCCGATCAGCAGATCGCGCACGCTGCCGCCGCCGACGCCGGTGACGAGCGCAAAGAAGCTCGCCGTCACCAGCGTCTGGCGCAGGCGCACCGCCATCAACGCGCCCGACAGCGCGAAGACCGCGATGCCGGTCAGATCGAGAAGGCGAACGAGCGTCTGGGTGTCCATGGATCGGCGATGCTTCTTCGTGCCACTGGCCGGCGCCAGCGCCGGCAACCGCTTCGTCATGCGATCATTGGCGGCGCGGCGCAACGGAAATGGGGCGACGTCGCCGCCGCCCCACGCCCTACCCCAGTGGACGGGTAACTCAGATGTGGATCGGCTTTCCGGTCACCGCCATCGCGGCTTCCTTGATCGCCTCACTATGCGTCGGATGCGCGTGACAGGTGTAGGCGATGTCTTCCGACGTCGCGCCGAATTCCATCGCCTGCGCCGCCTGCGCGATCATCGTGCCCGCCGGCACGGCGATGATCCAGACGCCCAGGACGCGGTCGCTCTTGGCATCGGCGATCACCTTCACAAAGCCGTCGGGTTCGTGGTTGGTCTTCGCACGGCTGTTGGCGAGCATCGGGAATTTGCCGACCTTGACGTCGCCCTTTTCCCCACCAGCCTTCTCGACAGCCTGCTCTTCGGTCAGGCCGACGCCGGCGATTTCGGGCCAAGTGTAGACCACCGACGGGATGACGTCGTGGTTCACGATGCCGGTCAGCCCCGCGATATTTTCAGCGCAGGCGATGCCTTCATCCTCGGCCTTGTGCGCGAGCATCGGGCCGGGAACGACGTCGCCGATCGCCCAGATGCCGTCGACGGCGGTGCGGAAATCATGATCGGTCTCGATCTGACCGCGCTGGTTCGTGGTCAACCCCGCCTTGTCGAGCGCGAGGCCGTCGGTGTTCGGGCGGCGGCCGATCGAGACGAGGACGACATCGGCTTCGAGCGTTTCGGCGTCGCCTCCCGCGGCGGGCTCGAGCGTCAGTACGGCCTTCTTGCCCTTCACTTCGGCCCCGGTGACCTTGGTCTTCAGCTTGAAGTCCATGCCCTGCTTCTTGAAGATCTTGTTCGCTTCCTTGCGAACGTCGCCGTCCATCCCGGGCAGGATCTGGTCGAGAAACTCGACCACGGTGACTTTCGCGCCAAGCCGGCGCCAGACGCTACCGAGTTCGAGCCCGATCACGCCGCCGCCGATCACGACCATATGACCGGGTACCTTCGCAAGCTCGAGCGCACCGGTCGAATCGACGATCACGCCCTTGTCGTTGTCGACTTCGACGCCCGGAAGCGGAGTCACTGACGATCCGGTGGCGATGATGATGTTCTTGGCGCGATAGGCCTTGCCCGCAACCTCGACGCTGTCCTTGCCGGTGAACTGCGCATAGCCCTTCAGCCAGTCGACCTTGTTCTTCTTGAACAGGAATTCGATGCCGCCGGTCAGGCCCTTGACCGCATCCTTGCGCTGGCCGTGCATCGCGCCAAGGTCGAGTTCGGGCGTCACCTTGATGCCCATCGCCGCCATCGCGCCGCCCGCCGCCGCCTCGAAATATTCCGACGCGTGCAGCATCGCCTTCGACGGGATGCAGCCGACGTTGAGGCAGGTGCCGCCCAGCGTTTCGCGCCCTTCGGCGCACGCGGTCTTGAGCCCGAGCTGCGCCGCGCGGATCGCCGCGACATAACCGCCGGGACCGGCACCGATGACAAGGACGTCGTAGTCGTAATCAGCCATTTGTTGTTCCTTTACCCCTCGGGGGATGGGGAGAAATCTCTTAGAGGTCGATCAAAAGCCGCGTCGGATCCTCGATCGCTTCCTTTACCGTCTTCAAGAAGGTCACCGCCTCGCGGCCGTCGATCAGGCGGTGGTCATAGCTCATCGCCAGATACATCATCGGGCGGATCACGATCTCGCCGTTCCGCACGACCGGACGATCCTCGATGCGGTGGAGGCCGAGCACGGCCGACTGCGGCGGGTTGATGATCGGGGTCGACATCAGGCCGCCGAAGACGCCGCCGTTCGAGATGGAGAAGGTGCCGCCGGTCATGTCGTCCATCGTCAACGTGCCTTCCTTGGCACGGCGGCCGAGGTCGGCGATCGCTTTTTCGATGTCGGCGAAGCTCATGCTGTCGGCGTTGCGCACGACCGGCACGACAAGGCCGTTGGGCGCGCTGACCGCGACCGAGACGTCGAGATAATTGTGATAGACGATTTCGTCACCGTCGATGCGCGCATTGACCGCGGGAATGTCGTGCGCCGCAAGCGCAACCGCCTTGGTAAAGAAGCTCATGAAGCCGAGGCGGACGCCATGCTTCTTTTCGAAGCTGTCGCGATATTTGTCGCGCGTCGCCATCACCGCCGACATGTCGCAGTCGTTGAAGGTGGTGAGCATCGCGGCCGTATCCTGCGCCGATTTCAGGCGCTTGGCGATCGTCTGGCGCAGGCGGGTCATCTTGACCCGCTCTTCCTTGCGTTCGCCGGAAGCGGGAGCCGAAGAGGTCGCGGCCTGCGCTGGCGCGGCGTCGGCAATCGTGTCCGATCCGCTCTTCTTGGCCTTCGCCGCTGCTTCGACGTCTTCCTTGGTCAGGCGGCCGTCCTTGCCGGTGCCCTTGATCTTGCTCGGATCGAGGCCGTGCTCGAGGACGAGGCGGCGCACCGCGGGCGACAGGGTGACGACGGCATCCTCGCCGCCGGTCGTCGCAGGAGCGGGCGCCGCCGCTTCGGCCTTCGCCGCGGGCGCAGGCGCGGGGGCGGCGGCCTTGCCGTCGCCGGCCTCGATCGTCGCGATCACCGCGCCGACATTGACGGTATCGCCGACGGCGACGACCTGTTGCCCCATCACGCCGGCGACGGGCGACGGCACTTCGACCGCGACCTTGTCGGTTTCGAGGCTGGCAATCGGCTCGTCGAGCGCGACGGCTTCGCCGGGCTGCTTCAGCCACTCGCCGATCGTCGCTTCGGTCACGCTTTCACCCAGCGTCGGGACTTTGACTTCGGTGCTCATTGATGCAGTTCCTTAGGGCTTAAGCTCTTGCTCAGGCTTTATTCTTGTTGCGACGGATTTCGGCGCGGACATTGAGGCCCAGCGCGTCGGCGACGAGCGCCGCCTGTTCGGTCTGGTGGCGGCTCATCAGGCCGGTGGCGGGCGAAGCCGCGGCAGCCCGGCCGGCGTAACGGGCGCGCATGCCCTTGTGGCCAGCGTCGATCAGCGATTCCTCGATCAGCGGCTCGACGAAGAACCAGGCGCCGTTGTTGCGCGGCTCTTCCTGCGCCCAAACGACCTCTTCCAGATTCTTCATCTTCTTCAGGCGGATGGCCAGCGCCTCGCCGGGGAAGGGATAAATCTGTTCGATGCGGATCACCGTCGTGTCGTCGAGCCCGGCGGCGTCGCGCGCCTCCATCAGGTCGTAACCGACCTTGCCCGAACACAGGACGACACGCTTGACCTTCGCATCTTCCGGCGGGGTGCGGTCCGACATGATGCGGCGGAAATGCGCTTCGCCGATGAAGTCCGAACGCTGCGACACGGCCAGCTTGTGGCGGAGCAGCGACTTGGGCGTCATGATGATGAGCGGCTTGCGGAAGGGGCGCAGCATCTGGCGGCGCAGGACGTGGAAATAGTTCGACGGGGTCGAAATATTGCACACCTGGATGTTGTCGCCGGCGCAAAGCTGAAGGAAGCGTTCGAGACGCGCCGAGCTATGCTCGGGCCCCTGCCCTTCATAGCCGTGCGGCAGCAGCAGCACGAGGCCGTTGGCGCGCAGCCATTTGGCTTCGCCCGCCGCGATGAACTGGTCGATCATGATCTGCGCGCCGTTGGCGAAGTCGCCGAACTGCGCCTCCCACAGCACGAGGCTCTTCGGATCGGCCATCGCATAGCCATATTCGAAGCCGAGCACGCCATATTCGGACAGCGGGCTGTCGAGCACCTCGAACCGGCCGTGCGGCACGGTGGTCAGCGGGATATATTTATGCTCGTCCTTCTGGTCGACCCAGACGGCGTGGCGCTGGCTGAACGTGCCGCGCCCCGAATCCTGACCCGAGAGGCGCACCTGATAGCCTTCGCTGAGTAGCGTGCCGAAGGCGAGGCTTTCGGCGGTGGCCCAGTCGAACACCTCGGCATCGTCCTTGTTCGCGAACATCGCGGCGCGGGCGTCGATCACGCGGCGCAGCGTCTTGTGCACCTCCAGATCGTCGGGGATCGTCGTCATCGTGCGGCCGATGGCGTCGAACAGCTTTTCCGATACGCCCGTCGAAATGTTGCGCCGGGCATTTTCGGGATCGGCGGGCGCGTGCAGGCCCGACCAGCGGCCGGCGAACCAGTCGGCCTTGTTCGACTTGTAGGTCTTCGATGCTTCGAATTCCTCTTCGAGCCGCGCAACGAACTCGGCGCGGTGCGCTTCGGCATCGCCGGTCGAAATGACGCCCTCTGCCTCCAGCCGCGCGGCATAGAGGTCCGATACCGGCGGATGCTTGCGGATGATCGCGTACATCAGCGGCTGGGTAAAGCTCGGCTCGTCGCCTTCATTGTGGCCGAAGCGGCGATAGCACCACATGTCGATGACGATGTCGCGCTTGAACTGCTGGCGGAAGTCGATCGCCAGCTTGCACGCGAAGGTCACGGCTTCGGGGTCGTCGCCGTTGACGTGCAGGATCGGCGCCATCACGCCCTTTGCCACGTCGGACGGATAGGGCGACGAGCGCGCGAACTGCGGGCTGGTCGTGAAGCCGATCTGGTTGTTGACGATGAAGTGGATGCACCCGCCGGTATTGTAACCGCGAATGCCCGAAAAGCCGAGGCATTCCCAAACGATCCCCTGCCCCGCAAAGGCGGCGTCGCCGTGGATCAGTACCGGCAGCACCTGGCTATGTTCGGCCAGATCGTCGCGCATCACCTGCTGCGCGCGCACCTTGCCCAGCACGACGGGATCGACCGCTTCGAGGTGCGACGGGTTGGGGACCAGCGACATATGGACCGACACGCCATCGAACTCGCGGTCGGTCGAGGTGCCGAGGTGATATTTGACGTCGCCCGAACCGCCGACATCTTCGGGGTTCGCGGTGCCGCCCTGAAATTCGTGGAAGATGACCTTGTACGGCTTGGCCAGCACATTGGCGAGGACGTTCAGACGGCCACGATGGGCCATGCCATAGACGATTTCCTTCACGCCATATTGGCCGCCATATTTGATGATCGCCTCGAGTGCAGGGATCATCGATTCGCCGCCGTCGAGCCCGAAACGCTTCGTGCCGACATATTTGCGCGCGAGGAATTTCTCCCATTCCTCGGCCTCGATCACCTTGTTGAGGATCGCCTTCTTGCCGTTGGCGGTGAAGTCGATCGACTTGTCGGCGCCTTCCATCCGTTCCTGAAGGAAGCGGCGCTCCTCGACATCGGCGATGTGCATATATTCAAGGCCGACGTGCCCGCAGTAATTGGCCTGAAGGATCGAGACCACCTCGCGGATCGTCGCCTTCTCGAGCCCCAGCGTGCCGCCGAGGAAAATCGGTCGGTCCTGGTCGGCCCCGACGAAGCCGTGATATTCGGGCGTCAGATCGGCCGGCAATTCGCGGTGGGTCAGGCCCAGCGGATCGAGCGTCGCGGCAAGGTGCCCGCGCACGCGATAGGTGCGGATCAGCATCATCGCGCGGATCGAATCGTCGGCAGCGCGCTCGACTTCGGCGTTCGAGAGCGGCGCCCCCGCCTTCGCCGCGGCCGCCTTGACCGCGACCTGCATCTGCTGCGGGTCGAGCGCGGCGGTCAGGTCGTCGCTGTCGATCAGCGGCCAGTTCTTCGGCGCCCAGCTCGGGCCGGCCTGGACTTCATCGACGTCGAAGCTTTGTCGTTCGAGGTTCATATCTCTAACCTATCCGTGCCCCTGCGAAGGCAGGGGCCCATCTCCTGGGGGTGCTATATGGTGCCGATCCGGGCGATCTTCATCGCCCTTGAATCTCGAACCACAAATCCCGCCAATCGGGATTTGTTTCCTCGATCATCCGCACTTTCCAACTTCGTTTCCATCGCTTGATCTGCAACTCGCGCAAGCGCGCCTCCCGCAAATCCGCATGCACTTCAAACCATACCAGCCGCACGCAGCCATGAGTCCTCGTGAAGCCTTCAATCATCATCTGGCGGTGCTGGTAAACACGCTGCACCAGTTTCGATGTCGATCCGGTATAAACGGTGCCGTTCTTGCGGTTCACCATCATATAAACCGCGCCGCTCTTCATTCATTGCCCGGTCGGGTGATGGGCCCCTGCCTTCGCAGGGGCACGGGCGAAGAGCGGCGCACGATGATCAGACGCGTTCCTTCAGCACTTCGGCAAGCGTCGTGCCGAGTTCCGACGGGCTGGCCGACACGGTGATGCCGGCGGCTTCCATCGCGGCGATCTTGCTTTCGGCGTCGCCCTTGCCGCCCGACACGATCGCGCCGGCGTGGCCCATGCGGCGGCCCGGAGGCGCGGTGCGGCCCGCGATGAAGCCGACCATCGGCTTCTTGCGGCCGCGCTTGGCTTCGTCGATCAGGAACTGCGCTGCCTGCTCCTCGGCATCGCCGCCGATTTCGCCGATCATGATGATCGACTTGGTCGCTTCGTCGGCAAGGAAAAGTTCGAGGACGTCGATGAAGTTGGTGCCGTTGACAGGGTCGCCGCCGATACCGACCGCGGTGGTCTGGCCCAGGCCGGCGTTGGTGGTCTGGAACACCGCTTCATAGGTCAGCGTGCCCGAACGCGAGACGACGCCGACGCTGCCCTTTTTGAAGATGCTGCCCGGCATGATGCCGATCTTGCATTCGTCGGGGGTCAGCACGCCGGGGCAGTTCGGGCCGATCAGCCGCGACTTCGAACCCGACAGCGCGCGCTTCACCTTGACCATGTCGAGCACCGGAATGCCTTCGGTGATCGCAACGATCAGCTCGATCTCGGCGTCGATCGCCTCGAGGATCGAATCGGCCGCGAACGGCGGCGGCACATAGATGACCGACGCGGTCGCGCCGGTCGTTGCCTTCGCTTCGGCGACGGTGTCGAACATCGGCAGACCGATGTGCGTCGTGCCGCCCTTGCCCGGCGTCACGCCGCCGACCATCTGCGTACCATAGGCAAGCGCCTGTTCGGTGTGGAAAGTGCCGGTGGCACCGGTCATCCCTTGCGTGATGACTTTGGTATTCTTGTCGATGAGGATGCTCATACGTTTTGTTCCATTCTCTGTGCCCCTGCGAAGGCAGGGGCCCATCTCCAGATTTTCAACTCACCGACGGCCCTATCATTCGAGCGCGGGTGATGGGCCCCTGCCTTCGCAGGGGCACCGCAATCATGCCAGGCTGGGGTCCAGATTCTTGCACGCGTCGAGCAGTTCCTTGACCGCATCGACCGACACCTGCAGGCCCGCCTTGTCCGCATCGTCGAGTTCGATCTCGACGATCTTTTCGACGCCGCCCGCACCGATCATCACCGGCACGCCGACATAGAGGCCATCGACGCCGTACTGGCCGTCGACATAGGCAGCGCAGGGCAGGATGCGCTTCTGGTCGCCGAGATAGGCTTCGGCCATCGCGATGCCCGAGGCGGCCGGGGCATAGAAGGCCGAGCCGGTGCCGAGCAGCGCGACGATTTCGCCGCCGCCGCCGCGCGTGCGCTTGACGATCGCGTCGATCTTGTCCTGGCTCGACAGGCCCATCTTCACGAGGTCGGGAACGGGGATGCCGTTGACCGTCGAGTAACGGACGACGGGGACCATCGTGTCGCCATGGCCGCCGAGGACGAAGGTGTTCACATCCTTCACCGACACGTCGAATTCGTCGGCGATGAAGTGGCTGAAACGCGCCGAGTCGAGCACGCCGGCCATGCCGACGACCTTGTTGTGCGGCAGACCCGAGAACTCACGGAGAGCCCAGACCATCGCATCGAGCGGGTTGGTGATGCAGATGACGAAGGCGTCGGGGGCGTTTGCCTTGATGCCTTCGCCCACCGCCTTCATGACCTTCAGGTTGATGCCGAGCAAATCGTCGCGGCTCATGCCCGGCTTGCGGGCGACGCCGGCGGTGACGATGATGACGTCGGCGCCTGCAATGTCGGCATAATCATTCGAGCCGGTGATCTTTGCGTCGAAGCCGCCGATCGGGCCGACCTGCGACAGGTCGAGCGCCTTACCCTGCGGCACGCCTTCGACGACGTCGAACAGGACGACGTCGCCCAGTTCCTTCTGCGCGGCGAGCAGCGCCAGCGTCCCGCCGATATTCCCGGCTCCGATCAAAGCGATCTTCTTGCGTCCCATGGCGCGCGGCACTCCCTTCCTGGCAAAGCCCGGCAGTGATTTCCAGACCGGCGGGGCCACGGGCCAAAGCCGCCTGCCGATCCCAAAGACTCGCGACGCCCTACGCCGATTCCGTTAACGAAACAACCGCGAAAAGGACGAAAAACCGCGTTTTTATGCAAATAGTTCGCAATAGCGTTATTGCAAGATCGGGCACGATTCAGAACCGAAGCGCGAGCGATCCTAAGCGATTCATACCGGCTGCGTGAACATCGCTTGCGCCGGTCGGCCACAGGCGTAAGACAGGCGGTGGCGATCTTGGGGCGTCGCCAGGCGGGGCCGTGTGCCCTGCGCCCGCAAAAGGATCGACGCCACCATGACCAAGAGAGCTTTTATCCCTGCGCTGTCCTGCGCCATCCTCCTGACCGCCGCCACAACGCCGCTCGCCCATGCTGGCGAAAAGACATGGAACGATGCGGGATCGATCACGCGCGACGCCCTGGTGATCGCCGCATTCGGGGTTCCGCTTGCCCAGAGCGACTGGGACGGCACGCTGCAAGCCGGCGGCAGCCTCGTCGCTGCCGCCGGCGTAACCGCCGGCCTGAAGCAGGTCTTTCCCGAGCGACGCCCCGACGGCAGCGACAACAAGGGCTTCCCCTCGGGCCATACATCGGTTTCCTTCGCGGCGGCGGCGACGCTGCAAAACCGTTATGGCTGGAAAGTCGGCCTCCCCGCGCAGGCGCTTGCCGCCTTCGTCGGATTGAGCCGGGTCGAAGCCCGAAAACATCATGTCCATGACGTGCTGGTCGGCGCCGCGATCGGCGAGGCATCGGGCTTTCTGATCACGCGCCGCGCAAGCGACCGGGTTCAGGTCTTTCCGTGGGCCGATGCCGGGGGCGGCGGCGTCGCGATGACGATGCGCTTCTGAGAGGTCGGCCTGAACGATCGGCCTGAACGATCGCTGCGGGGGAGCCGCAGCGGCCGCTTAACGCTTCGTTACGCCGCTGCTGATAGCGCGGGCGGGTGACGCGCGCGATCATCAGCTTCGATACCGAATTATCCGCCGGGCTTCATCGCCGCGGCGCGAGCGCGCGCGCCAATTTCGAAAGCTCGATCCTCGGGCGCTGCCGCGACGGCGATTTCGGCATCCATTTCCAGATGGACATGCTCGACCGTTTCGGCCTGAAAGGCGTCTATTTCGTCGACCCCATGCCCGCACTTGTCCACGGCCCCGGGATTGTCGATGCGATCGTCGGCCCGATCCTGGCGCGCGGCCATGAAGTGCAACTCCATCTCCACACCGAATGGCTGGAATTTGCGCGGTTCAATCCGGTCGGCAAGCTACGCGGCCGCAATATCGGCGATTTCCCTTTCGCAGCGCAAAAGAAACTGATCGCCCTCGCCCGCGACATATTGACGAGTGCCGGGGCGCCCCGACCGACCGCCTTCCGCGCCGGTAATTTCGGCGCCAACGACGACACGCTGCGCGTCCTCGCCGCGCTGGGCTTCCGCTTCGACAGCAGCTTCAACGCCGCCTGGCAGGGGCTGGGGTGCGACATCACGCTCGACCCTGCCAATCTGGGCATGCGCGTCCATCATGGCATTTGCGAAGTGCCGGTCAGCGGCCTGCGCGACCGCGCGAACAGCTTTCGTCCCGCGCAGCTGTGCGCCATGTCCGAAGAGGAAATGCGCGACGCGCTCGATCATTCGGCGGCGAGCGGCGCGATCCAGTTTTCGGCCTTCAGCCACAGTTTCGAATTGCTCAGCCGCGACCGTCAGGTTCCGAACGGGCTCGCGATCGCGCGGATGGAGGCGCTGTGCCGGGCAGTCGCCGACGATCCGCGAGTCAGCAGCGGGGGCTTTGCAACCCTGCCCGCGCCGCCAACGCGCCCCGGCCGCATCCCGGCGGCGGCGCCCAAGCCCCTGCGCACGCTGCGCCGCGTTGCCGAGCAGATCGCCGGACATATCGCGCACGAAATCCGCTATGTCCGCGATGTCGTCGCCCTGACGATCAACTCGTCACGGTGGGGCAAAGTGCTATGCGGCGTCATCCTGGCCGTGGCCTAGCGCCAGATATTCGCCGGACTGCATTTCGGCGAGGCGGCTCGCGGTGCGCTCGAACTCGAAGGCGCCATCGCCGGCCACATAGAGCGCATCGGGCTCGGCCGCAGCGCTGGCGAGCAGCTTGACCTTATATTCGTAGAGCGCGTCGACCAGTGTCACAAAACGCGCCGCCTCGTTGCGGTTCTCGGGCCCCATGCGCGGAATGCCGACGATGATCACCGTGTGAAAATGCCGCGCGACGGCCAGATAGTCCGATGCGCCGCGCGCCTCCGCGCATAGGCGCTTGAACGAAAAGACCGCCACGCCCTTCAGCGCCTTGGGCACATGCAGCGTCCGCCCGCCGCCGACGTCCAGATCGAGCGAGGGCACATGCGCGCGGTCCTCGGGCGGATAATCGGTCAGGCGAAAGAAGGCCGCCGACAGCGCCTCGGTCGCTGCCGCGTCGGCTGGCACGAACCAGCGCTTGCCGTCGCCGAGCCGGTGGCGCCGGTAATCGGTCGGGCCGTTAAGGCCCATCACATCGAGCCGTTCCTCGATCAGTGCGATAAAGGGCACGAAATGCTCGCGGTTGAGGCCGTCCTTGTAGAGATCCGCGGGCGGACGGTTCGACGTCGCGACCACCGTCACCCCGTGCGCGATCAACGCGGTGAACAGGCGCGAGAGGATCATCGCATCGGCGCTATTGTTCACCACCATTTCGTCGAAGGCGAGGCAGCGGACATTTTCGACCAGAGAGGCCGCAACCTGCGGGATCGGATCGCCGCTCTCGCTCTTGCGCACCTCGCGCATCCGCGCGTGGACGTCGAGCATGAAGGCGTGGAAATGGACGCGCCTTTTGCGCTGGATGGCCAGATGGTCGTAAAACAGGTCCATCAGCATCGACTTGCCGCGGCCGACGGCGCCCCACAGATAGACGCCGCGCGGCGCGTCGGGTTTGCGCCCGGCGATCCGCCACAGGATGCTGCCGCGCGGCGGCGCCGCCTGCAGATCGGATTGCAGCGCGGCGAGGCGTTCTGCCGCCGCCCGCTGTTCGGCGTCGGGCTTCAGCTCGCCCGCAGCGACCAGCGCGTCATAGGCGGCAAGCAATCCTGTCACTTGCGGCTTGCCTTGCGGATCGTCCCCGCAAAGCTCAGCACGATATGCTCGTCACCCGGCCCCTGAACGACCAGCCCGCGCAGGAAGATCAGCCGCCCCGTCTCGCGCACTTGCTCGACCACCGCATCGAGCGGTTCGTCGAGGCGGCCGCCGCCGACGAACTGCGTCGACAGGTCGAGCGTCACCGAATGGCCGGCCTCGAGCGATCCGAACTGGTGCGAGGCGGCGAAGAGAGCAATGTCGACCAGCGCCAGCGTTACCGCGCCATGGACATTGTCGCCCAGATTGCTGTGTTTGCGCGTCGGCAGCATCCGCACGCGAGCGCGCAGCCGGCCGTCCTCGGTCGGGCTTTCGAGGCGCACCGACAGCGGTTCGATAAAGGCGTTGAACCGGCTCGCGTCCTTGAGGTTCCAGCTGATCCAGCCGCCCTCCAGCGCCTCGGCACTGAAATGATCCGCGCGCTTGGGGTCCTCTATTCCGTCGTTCACACCTGCCGCTCGGCCTCGAGCTTCTTGATCTCGGCGATCGCGCGTGCGGGGCTCAGCCCCTTGGGGCATGCGTTGGCGCAATTCATGATCGTGTGGCAGCGATAGAGGCGGAACGGATCTTCGAGATCGTCGAGCCGTTCGCCGGTATATTCGTCGCGGCTGTCGGCGAGCCAGCGATAGGCCTGAAGCAGGATCGCGGGCCCAAGGAACTTGTCACTGTTCCACCAGTAGCTGGGGCAGCTCGTCGAACAGCAGGCGCACAGGATGCACTCGTAAAGGCCGTCGAGCTTCTCGCGCTCTTCAGGCGACTGGAGCCGCTCCTTGCCGCTGGGCGTTGTCGACTTGGTCTTCAGCCACGGCTCGATCGAGGCATATTGCGCATAGAAATGGGTGAAATCGGGAACGAGGTCCTTGATGACCTCCATATGCGGCAGCGGCGTGATCTGGATGTCGCCCTTCAGATCCTCGATCGCGGTGGTGCAGGCGAGGCCGTTCTTGCCGTTCATGTTCATCGAACAGCTGCCGCAAATGCCTTCGCGGCACGAACGGCGGAAGGTCAGCGTCGAATCCTGCTCGCTCTTCATCTTGATGAGGGCATCGAGCACCATCGGGCCGCATTTGTCGGTGTCGATCTCGAACGTGTCGAAATGCGGGTTCTGGCCGCTGTCGGGATTGTAGCGATAGACCTTGAATTTTTTGACGTTGCTCGCGCCCTCGGCCTTGTGGACCGTGCCGCCCTTCTGGACGCGGCTGTTCTTGGGCAGACGAAATTCGGCCATATCGCGGGCTCCCTATGCAATCGCGGGCTGCGTAGCCCCATTGAACCGCCGCGACAAGAGGGTGTGCGGCGGTCCACGCGCGAAAGCGGTGGCGGCACGCCAAGCGAGCGGCTAGGCCCGGCGGCGATGAGCGACGCCGCCGCCCCCTTTCGCCTTGCCGTCTATGATCTCGATCGCACCGTGCTGCGGACGCCGACGTTCACGCTCTTCCTTCTGTGGGCGGCCGCGCGCAGCGCCCCCTGGCGCCTTCTGCTGGCGCCGCTTTTCCTCGGACTGCTCGCCGGCCATGCGCTGGGCCTCTACAGCCGCGATGCGTTGAAGCCTGCGGCGATCGGATTGATGCTCGGGCGGCGGCTGCCGGCGGAGCGAATGGCGCACCTGGCTGCGGACTTTGCCGCTTGGCGCGTGCCCGCCGACGTTCAACCGGGGGCCAGAGCGGCGATCGCCCGCGACCGCGCCGCCGGCTATCATTTGCTGCTGGCAACCGCGGCCCCCGAATTCTACGCCGCCGCCCTGGCCGAGGCGCTGGGCTTCGATGCCTGCATCGCCACCCGGCATCGGCGCGCCGCCGACGGAAGCTGGCTCGCGGCGCTCGACGGCACCAATTGCTATGGGCCGGAAAAGGCGCGCCGCGTCGCCGAATGGCTTGCCGCCGACCCGCAACGCGCCGCGCACCATATGCGCGCCTATTCGGATCATGCGAGCGATGCACCGCTGTTCGCGCTCGCCGACGAAGCCTTTGCGATCGGGCGTGGCGGCCGCATCGCCAAAGCGGCACGCGACAACGGCTGGACGCTGACGGATTTCGGGACGGGCTAGCGCCCCTCGACGAAGGCCTCCAGCGCCGCGGCGCCGCGCGCAACCGACGTCTCGCCCGCCCGGTGGTCCATCGTGTAGGCGAACAGCCGATCCTGCTCGGCGCGGTGCAGCGCGGCACTTTCGCGCCAGTGCGGAATCCGCTCGGCAAGCTCAGCGGGGCCGTACAAGACCTCCCCGTTGCGCCAGAATTCATAGCGCGCGGCCACGCCGTCGGCGGGCTTGCCGTTCGGATCGAGAAAATAACAGGCGCCGCGGTGCAGCAGAAACTCGTAAACCTGGCTGCTCACATCGCCGATGTAGACGTCGGCCGCCATCGTGTAGCTCATGTCGAAGAGATTGGGGCCGTCGACGTCGATCAGGATATTGTCGGCGGCGCGGAAGCGGTCGGCGATGTCCGGCCGGAGCTTGGCGGTCCGATATTCGAGCGAATAGTGCAGCCGCTTGCGGAACAGCATCACATGCGGCGCGACGATCAGATTATAGTCGCGATGCGCGAGGAAAAAATCCATCACCGCCTGGCCCATGCCGTACCAGGACGACAGGTGCGGATCGAAGTGCGGATTATAGAGAAAGACCGGACGATCGTTGTCGAAGAAGCGCCTGCGCACCGCCGGATCGATCGTGTCGAATTTGGGATAGCCGATGACGCGGCACTTGTCGGCGGTGGTGATGCCGTGACGCACCATCTCGTCGACCAGCTTCGGTCCGCTGAGCAGCATGAGGTCGAACTGCGCTAGCTCGGGGTGATAGGCGACATTCCGGTCGCCCGACCCGTGCGGCACATAGGCAAAGCGCGGCCCCGCCGCCCCCAATCGGCGCCGGACGCGCAGACAGGTGCGTTCGGTCGATACCACCAGATGGACACTGCGAAACAGATCGAGATGCCGGTAAAGGCGCGCCACACGCAGCACCGGCGCCACCTTGTTGATCGGCGCCAGCAACCGCTGCTCCGCCGCCGGCAGGTCGAGCATCCGCCATTCGATACGGTCGTGCGCCGCAGCCGGAATGATCTCTGCCACCTTGTGACGGATCGCCTCGACGCCGCAGGCGACGACGACCTGAACCGTCGGCGCGTGCAGCGCGAGTTCGCCCGCTATGCCTGCGATATGCGCCGCCTGATGCGCCGCATCATGGTTGAACAGGAACAAGATACGCTTCGTCATGACGGCATCCGGCTTTCGCGAAGGATCAGGAAGCTGGCGCCGAACAGCAGCAGCAAGGTCACGGTTTCGGCCAGCACCTTGGACCAGGCGGCGCCGATCGCGCCCATCGTCGGCAGCATCAGATAGATGGCGGCGATCAGCGTGGCCGTGCCCGCCAGCCTGATGCCGATGATCAGGCGCGATCGTCCCGCCGCCATCAGCATCGGTTCGCAGCTGACCGTGGCCATTTGCAGGCAGGCCGCGAGGCCGAGCACGAGCAGGAACGGATAGGCGCCCAGAAACGCCGGACCCGACATGAGCAGCAGCAGCGGCTTGCCGAGCAGCACGATCGCCGGCGCGAGCAAAAGGAACAGGCCGAGTGCGATCAGCGTCAACCGGACATAGAGCGACGCCACGCCGCGCAGCCCCTGCTTGACGTAGATATTCGTCATCTCGGTGTAACTGGCGAGGCCGATAAAGCCGGCCATGATCGTGATCGACTGGGTCAACTGATGCGCAAGGCGATAGATGCCCGCTTCGGTCGCGCCCGCGAACGAACCGACCAGCAAGACCGGCAGTTGCTGCGCCACCGTATAGGCCATGGTTCCGAAATTGGATGCGACCATCAATTCGGGAAGCCCGTTGTTCTCGCGCCACACGCGCCACCAATGCCGGCCGTCGGGTCGGCCATAAGCGCGGCGGCACGACCGGTTGGCGAGCCACCAGAAGACGAGCGTGCTCGCCATCTCCGAACCCGCCCACACGATCAGGAAAATCTCGAGCGACGGGTGCGTGAAAAAGGCGACGACGGCGCCCAGCGTCTTCAGCGTCGGCACCACCGCTTCGGCAAGGAAGGTTTGGGAAAATTCGGAGTGAAGCCGCAATATCCCGCGCGGCACATTGCGGATCGACAGCATGAACAGCACGACATAGGCGAACGCCGTCCAGACGAGTTCGGCCGGCATGCCAAGCAACCCTCGCCCCAGCCAGAGGATCATCGCCGCCGCGCCAATGCCGAGCAGCGCCATCGCCAGATCGACCGCGGTGCAAAAGCGGATGAGGCGCGCCAGGGCCGGATGATTGCCGCTGTGGATATGTTCCTGGCCATATTTGACCAGCACCTGCCAGATGTTGAAATTGAGGATCGCCTGCAGCACCAGCGTCGAACTGAGGATCAGGGCAAAGGAACCATAGGCGGCCGGCCCCAGGCCGCGCGTGACGATCGCAAGGTAGAAGAGGCTGAGGATCGCGCCATAGCCCTTGCCCCCGAGAATCCAGCTCAGGTGAGTCATGATGCGCCGGAAAGGTCCCTGGTCGCCCGTGTCGGCAGCCGGCGCGCCGAGGCGCCGTACCTCCGCAATACCCCTATCGATCCAGGTGCGATAGAAGGGGGGCCGGCGGTCGGCCGGGGGTGGAGCGGGTTCCATGCGCGCGGCCTATATCGCCTTTGGCGTCGTTTTCCATCCATTTGCACAGCCAAATCGACGGAAAAACGACTTCCCTTTCGCCCAGCTGATCTAGTAACGCGGGGCGGGGCAGAGGCGTTCGGGAATTGAAACGGGAATGCGCGTGGGTCTGTCCGCACAGGTCGAAGGGGGAACCGCAGGCGGTGCGCCACGCAGCGATTCCCCGTGGCTGAGCATCCTGATCCCCGTCTATAATGTCGAACCTTATCTGCGCGATTGCCTCGCGTCGCTGTTGCCGCAGCTCCCGCCGCGCGGGGTAGAAGTGATTCTGCTCGACGACGCGTCGACCGATGGCTCGCTCGGGCTATGCAGCGAAATCTGCCCGCAGTCGCACCCGCAAGTCCGGCTTATGCGCCATGCCAGCAACGCGGGATTGAGCGCCGCGCGCAATACGATGCTCGGCGCGGCGCGGGGCGATTATATCTGGTTCGTCGATTCCGACGATGAAGTGATGCCGGGCGCGATCGCCGGGCTCCGGGCTATCGTCGAGCGCCATGCGCCCGATCTTGTCCTTTGCGATTACGAGCGCGGCGGCCGGCATCTCAGCAGCTTTTCCGGCCCGGCCGGTCAACCCAGCGACGACCGGGAGGCGTTGCTGCAGGGCGTTTTCGCGCGGCGGCGGCTGCACAGTTGGAGCAAGATTGCGCGCCGTTCGCTCTGGAACGAGGACTTGCGTTTTCCCGCCGGGCGATGCTTCGAAGATATCGCGACGACGCCGTGGCTGCTGCTCCGCGCCCGAACCCATTATTACGCGGCCGAACCCTGGGTGCGGTACCGCGACCGCCCCGACAGCATCATGGGAATGCTGCGCCGGTCGCGGGGGCGCTTCGACGATTGCCGGAATGACGATCTGGCGATGAGTCTGGCCGGCTTCGACGCAGCGACGCGCGACGCGCTCCCCGCCATGAGCGACGCCACCCGGTGCCATATCGCGCATTTCTGGGCGAAGGAGTTCACCAAAATCTGCTGGCGGCTGTTGTCGAGCAGCGCCTTTCGGATGCCCTGGCGCGACCTGCGCCGCAAGCTCGCCCGCTACCGCGGTATGATGGACGCAGAGTCGCCGATCGCCTTTGCGGCGCTGGCGCGCCATTACCGAAGCAGCGGGCGCCTACCGCGCGCGGCGATACTTTCCACCTGCCTATGGTTGGCACAAGCGGACGATGCCGGGTGAGCAACGACACGGCGGGTGGCAACGAGCTGTGGCTCAGTATTCTCATGCCAGTCTTCAACGTCGCGCCCTATCTGGCCGAGACGCTCGCCTCGATCGCCGCGCAGCTTCCCGCGGCGGGCGTGGAACTGCTGCTTCTTGACGATCGGTCGACGGACGGATCGGACGCCATCGGCGCGCGGATCTGCGCAGAGATCGGACCCGCGGCAAGCTTGCATCGGCAGGCGGAAAACGGCGGCGTCGCTGCGGCGCGCAACCGCCTCCTCGACTTGGCGAGGGGCGATTATGTCTGGTTCATCGATGCCGACGACCTGCTGCTTCCTGGCGCGATCGCCGCGCTGCACGCGATCGTCATGCGCGATGCGCCCGATCTGGTCCTTTGCGATTATCGCAAGCAGGGCCGCGACGAGGCGGCTTTCACGGGAACTGCGCGCCGCATCGTAACCAACCGCGAAGCGTTGCTTCATGGCCTGTTCGCGCGCCGCCGGATGCATTTATGGACCAAGATCGCGCGCCGCAACCTATGGCATGATCTGCGCTTTCCGCCCCTCGCCTGCTTTGAGGATATGGCCGTCGTCCCGCATCTGTTCTTGACGGTGCGCAGTCATTATTACGAGCCCGCGCCGTGGATCGACTACCGTGTGCGGGAGGGCAGCCTGACCGGGCTCGCGACCCGCACGGCAGGACATTTCGACACGGCGAGCAATGATGCGCTGACGGCGGTTCTGGCGGACATCATGACCGCAGTGACGGCCGGTCTGCCCGCCATGCACGGCGACACGCGCTACTGCCTCGCCCAATTTTGCGCGAAGGAATATACGAAAATCGGCTGGCGTCTCGTCAGCACGCGCGCCGGCCGGATGCCGTGGCAGGCGCTGCGCCGCGAGCTGCGACGCTACTGCGATCTCACCGAAGCGGCGTCGCCGCTGCCCTTCGCGGCGCTGCTCGGCATGTACCGACAGCACCGCAAATTCGGGAGCTGGTTCGTTCTGGCGCTGTTTATGCGTCTGGCAGCTTAGGAGCCCCGCCCTAGCCACGCTGGGCCAGAATGCGCTCGATCAGCGTCACGTCCGACGGCTTGTCGGCGTCGATGCAGGCTTCGGCGTCGGACATCGGCACCACGCGCGCGGCGAGGCCGAAGCGGCGTCCGGCGCGGGCGACGCCGCCCTGGATCGTGAACAGCCGCAGCAAAGCGCCCGCGAGCAGCCACGGCCCGAAGGCGGCAACGATCTTCAGCCCCTTTTTGCGGTCGCGTTCGATCCGTCCCCAAAAGTCGAGCAGCGGCAGCACGCGCTGCCCGCGCAGGCGAAAGAGATTGGCGCCCGACCACCAGCCGCGACGAAATTTGAGCCAGGTCCGCCGCGATTCGGGGTAGCGCGCGAGCAGCACGCGCCGCTCGACCATCGCAACTGCGACATCGCTGCCCGCTGCGCCGGCGAGGAATTCGGCGATCATCGCGGGCGTCAGCAGCACATTGTCGGCCGTCGTCACCAGCACCGGCGCGTCGCCTTCGGGCAGTGCAGCAGCGAGCGAAGCGCTGATCCCTTGTCCCGAATCGGCAAAGTGCAGGTCGGGCACGGCCGCCAACATGGGCTCGCGCGCCAGTTCGGCGCTGTTCTGCGCGAGCACCCGGATCGCGCCCACCTCGGGCGCGGCACGCAGCGCGGCGATGACATGGACGAGCATCGGCCGTCCGCCGACCGGCAGCAGCGCCTTGGTCGACACGCCGCTGCCGGTCAGCAGCGGGTCGGGACCGGGACGGCTTCCGGCGAGGATGATGGCAGAGATCGGACCGGGCGTCGGAGCCGTCATTGCGCCCCCGCCGCAGGCGCGACCCGGCGCGCCGTCACGCCGCGCAGAAAGTCGGTCGCCTCGTCGAGCACCGGGCCTTTCGCGCGAAAGGGTGCCGCAAGCGCCATGACGATGCCGGTGTGCCCCATGCCCGGATAGACGCGCAGCGTCGCCGATCCGCCCAGCCGTTCGATCGCCGCGGCGAGGTTCCGGCTGTTGCGCGGGCGCACCGTCTCGTCCTCGTCGCCGCTCGCCAGCCATAGCGGCGGCGCATCGCCGCGCGCATAGTGGATCGGCTGCGTTCTTTCGGGCGGGCGCACCTTGCCCATCGCACGGTCGGCCATGCCGCCCTTTTCGAACGGCAGGAAATCATAGGGGCCCGCGAGGCCCGCAACACCGCGGATCACCGACGCGTCGCTCTTGGCCGCGCGCATCCATTCAGGATCGAGCGCGAGCATCACCGCATTATACGCTCCCGCCGAATGGCCCATCAGCGCAATGCGATCGGGATCGCCGCCCAGTTCGCCGATATGGCGATGCGTCCACGCGACCGCTGCCGCGGCGTCCTCCAGAAAGTCGGGCCAATGCGCCTTGGGGACCAGCCGGTAATCGGGGATCACGACGACGAAGCCCTGGTTGGCCAGCGCCCGGCCGGCGAAGCCATAGCTTTGCCGTTCACCGCTGCCCCAGCCGCCGCCATAGAAGAAGACCACGACCGGCAACCGGTCGCCCGCCTGGGCCTGTTCGGGCACCCAGATATCGAGCGATTGCCGCGCCCCGCGGCCATAGGGCTGGTCCGCAAGGAGCAGGCGCGCGCCCTTGCCGCTGCCGAGCAGCTTGTCGGCAAGGTCGAGCGACTTGGCGCCGCCCGCAACGATCGCCCTGGCTCCGCCGCCGAACAGCAGCACGAGCAAGCCGATGAGAAGAAGGAATTTGATCAACCGCCGCTGTTCCCTGACCGTCCGATCCGCCATTGCCTCACCCCGCGACCCGGCCCGTCTCCGCGCCCTACAGGGGTCGGCGAGCGCGAACAAGCGCCGTGCGCGTTACCTTTTCGCGCGTCGTGCGTTGGGCGGGCATGACCAGCCCCTATTCGCGCCCCGCCCTGATCTGCAACGACCGGAGCGGCAGCTATGACGAGAGCATCCACCGCCAATTGATCGACGCGTGCGCAGCCGCCGGCGCGTCCGTTGCGGAAAGCTTCATCCTGCCGAAGGACGATCTGCCCGACGCCGCCGCGCTGCGCGCAAGCGCCATCGACCTGCTGATCGTGTGGACCGGCGACGGGACGATCAACGCCGCAGCAACCGGTTGCGAAGGCTGGCACGGCCCGCTGTTGCCGTTGCCCGGCGGCACGCTGAACCTCCTGTCGAAACATTTGCATGGCGACCATCCGGCCCCCGCCATTTTGGAGCGCGCACTGGCGAACGGCGGGCGGCGCGCCCCGGTCCCGACCATCCGGTCGGCGGCGCGCGAAGCGTTCATCACCGTCGTTGCGGGGCCGGCGACACGCTGGGCCGAGGTCCGCGAAACGATGCGCAGCCAGGGCCTGATCGAAGCGAGCCGCGAAGCGCCCGACGCGCTCGAGGAAATGCTCAACGCCCCCGGGGTACAGGTCGCGGGATCGGACGCCGCCTATCCGGCGATCATCCTGACCCCGACCCGGGAAGGCATTACCGCCGACGGCATAGTGGCGGACGCCACGGGCGATGTGCTGCGCCACGGGCTCGCATGGCTCGGCGGCGATTTTCGCGACGGTCCGCACGAGCGCGTCGCGACCGCGGAAACAATCATTCTCGAAAGCGATCGCATCATCGCGCTCGAATATGACGGCGAACTGGCCGAAATCCCCTCGCCCGCCCGCTTCTCGATCGGGCAGAGCGCGCTCGACTTCATCGCGACCGCCTGATGCGCCTGTTCCATATCAGCGACCTGCACTTCGGGCTCGAAGATCGCGATGCGCTCGCCTGGTTCCGCGAATGCGTCCGCCGCGAACAACCCGACGCGGTGTTGATAACCGGCGATCTGACAATGCGGGCGCGGAGCCGCGAATTCGCCGCCGCCTGCGACTGGATCATGGCGCTCGACCTCCCCGTGACGGTCGAAGTCGGCAACCACGACCTGCCTTATTTCAACCCGGTCGCGCGGTTCCTGCACCCTTATCGCCGAATCCGGCGGATCGAGGCGCTGGTCGAACGCGAGCTCGACTTTCGCAATCTGGCCGTCGTTCCGCTGAAGACCACGGCGCGGGCGCAATGGCGGCTCGACTGGTCGAAAGGCTGGGTGACGCGCAAGGCGCTCGCCCGCACACTCGCGGCGATCGATGCCCTGCCGCGCGGGACGCAGGTGCTGGTGACGGCGCACCACCCGCTCGTCGAAGCGGGGACCAAGGGGCGCGCGCTGACCCGCGGCGGCGCGGCGGCACTTGCCGCCCTCGCCGATCGCGGCGTCGCCGCCGTGCTGACCGGGCATGTCCATGACGCCTTCGATCTGATCGCCGACACCCCCGCCGGCCCCATCCGCATGATCGGCGCCGGCACCCTGTCGCGCCGGATCCGGTCGACGCCGCCGAGCTTCAACGAATTGCGAATCCGCGGCGGCGAGATTTCGGTCCGCGTCCGCAATCTGGCGCGGGTCCCGACGCCCGACATGCTGATCGACGCGATACCGCCCGACGCACGGCCGCCACGCGAACCCGGCGAGCCCATTGCACCCGTCGGCGCGGTGCCGCCAACCGATCCGCCCATCCATTGAGCATCGGGATTGACGCAGTGCCGCGTCCCGTTAGGTTGCACAAAAAAACGGGATGAGGATCATGCTGACAAAAGGCGACGATTATCCGTTGCACCAGACCAGCGAGCCGATTGCGTTCGCCGGAACGGATCGCAACTTCTACGACCGCTATTTCTTCAACGGCTACAGCCCCGACGGCAGCGTCTTTTTCGCCGCCGCGATGGGGTTTTACCCCCAGCTCGGCATCGTCGATGCCAGCTTTTGCGTGATCGCCGAGGGGGTGCAGCATAATCTGCGCGCCAGCCGTCGTTCGGGCGGCGAACGGCTCGACCTGTCGGTCGGCCCCATCGCCATCGCGATCGACGATCCGCTGCAAAAAGTGACGCTGCGGATCGCCGCCGGCGATGGACCGCTGGCCGCCGAACTGACGTTCACCGGACGGCATTTTCCGATCGAGGAGCCGCGCTTCATCCGCCGCAACGGCACGCGTCTGTTCATGGACTATACGCGGATGACGCAGAACGGCCGCTGGTCGGGATGGCTTTCGGTCGAGGGCGCGCGCACCGATCTCGGCGCGGGTTGGACGGGTACGCGCGACAGGAGCTGGGGGGTGCGGCCGGTCGGTGCCGCCGAACCGCAACCGCCGCCGGAGGGCAATTTCAACCAGTTCTTCTGGCTGTGGACGCCGTGCAACTTCGAGGCTGCATCGCTCTTCTTCCACAGCAACGATGATGGTGTCGGCGCGCCATGGAACCGGCGCGGCGTGATCAGCGGCGACGACGGAACCGAACGCCATTTCGATGCGCCCGGCTTTGCCATCGACTGGCAGAGCGGGACGCGCCGGATCGCGCGAATGACCGCCGATCTCGGCGGCGGCCGCGCCCTGACCTTGACCCCGGCGGGTCCGGTGTTCGCGATGAGCGGGCTCGGCTACACGCATCCCGTCTGGGGCCACGGGCTCGATCATGGCGCCGAGCTTGCCGTCGCGCATGACCGGCTGACCGAGGCCGAGCGCGGCTGGGGCAATCCGCTGGCGATGCACATCCAGGCTTTCGTGACTGCGGAACTGATCGATGGCGGACGGACCCACGACGGCGTCGGGGTGCTCGAACAATTGTTCGTCGGACCGCACAGCCCGACCGGATTGACCGGCCTGATGGATCCCGCTGCATGAGCTTTCCGACCGCGCCGCAGGCGATGACGGCAGACTGGATCGCCGACAAGCTGGGTCAGCCCAAGGGCGCGCTCAAAGGCTTTAGCGCTGCCGCCATCGGCACCGGGCAGATGTGCGACAGTTTCCGCCTCACACTCGATTGGGCGGACGGCACCGGGCTGCCCCCAACGATCGTCGCAAAATGCCCGAGCCATGACGAGGCAAGCCGCAATATCGCGGCGCTCACCGCCACCTATGTCAAGGAGGTGAGCTGGTATCGCGAACTGGCAGCGGGCAGCGGCGTCGCGGCGCCGCACTGCTACCATGCCGATATTGCGGACAATGACGTCGACTTCATCCTGCTCCTCTCCGACCTCGCGCCGGCGCGGCAGGGCGACCAGCTCGCCGGCGTCGGTCTTGCCGGGCTCGCGCCGTGCATCGACGCCGCGGCGGGGCTGCACGCGCTGTTATGGAACGACGTCCGCGCGGACGCGCTGCCATGGCTGAACCGCGACACGAGCCAACTCGTCCGCGCGCTGTTTCCCGAACTCTATGAAGGATTTCGCGAGCGCTACGCGGGTCGGCTCGACCGCGACGCGCTCGATCTCGGCGCCGGGATCGTCGACTGTCTCGACGCCTATCTGACGCGCACGCCGTCTGCGCGCACGATCGTTCATGGCGACCTGCGCATCGACAATATCCTGTTCGCTCCTGATGGAGCGCGTTGCTGGCTGGTCGACTGGCAAACATTGGGGCGCGGCAGCGGCGCAACCGACATCGCCTATCTGGTGGGAACGAGCATCGCCGATCCCGGCGAACGTGCCGCCGCCGATCGCGCCGCCTTCGACGCCTGGATTGCCGCGTTGCGCGCGCGCGGCGTCGAACCCGACGAAGCGGGATTGTGGGACGATTATCGCATCGGGGCGCTGAGCGGATATTTCATGGCGGTGTTCGCATCGATGAATGTCGAGCGCACCGAACGCGGCGACGAAATGTTCGCGGTGATGGCCGAGCGCCCCGCGCGGCAGGCGATCGCGCTCGGCAGCCTCGACCTTCTCTAGGTGGCGACGCGGCTGTCGACCACCGCCTCGACGATCGCAGCACAAAAGGCGTCGAGGTCGTCGGGGCAGCGGCTGGTGATGATCCCGCGATCAACGACCACCGCCTCGTCGAGCAGCTTAGCGCCAGCGTTACCGATGTCGGTACGGATCGACTTGTAACCGGTCATCCGCCGGCCCTCGGCCAATCCGGCCTCGATCAGAAGCCACGGCGCATGACAGATGGCGGCAATCGGCTTACCCGCTTTGGCGAAGGCGCGGATCAGGTCGATCGCCGCGTCCTCTACGCGCAGCAGATCGGGATTGATCTGCCCGCCCGGGAGCACCAGCGCGTCATAATCTTCGACATCGACGTCCTTGATCAGACGATCGACCGCGACCTTGTTGCCCCAGTCGCTGCCATCCCAGCCGCGAATGTCGTCCGTCCGCAGCGACGCGATGCTTACGTCGGCGCCTGCGTCCTCAAGCTGCTTCAACGGCACTTCGAGTTCGGACTGTTCGAAACCATCGGTCGCCATGATCAATATCTGGCGACCGGTGAGCGATGCGGCGTTCGGCATGGGCTTTCTCCTTCGATGCTGTTGCCAAGCCAACGCGCCGCCATCGCCCGATGTTGCAGTCGGCGCTTAGAAAGCACCACGCAAAAAGGGCGGCCCGTCGCCGGACCGCCCTCCTTTTCTCCGCCCGTCGGCGGAAGAAACTTAGCGCTTCGAGAACTGGAAGCTGCGGCGGGCCTTCGCCTTGCCGTACTTCTTGCGCTCGACCGCGCGGCTGTCGCGGGTCAGGAAGCCGGCCGCCTTGACCGTGCCGCGAAGCGCCGGTTCGAAGCGGGTCAGCGCCTGCGCGATGCCGTGCAGAACGGCACCTGCCTGGCCCGACAGGCCGCCGCCCTTGACGGTCGCGACGACGTCATACTGGCCGGCGCGTTCGGTCAGGCCGAAGGGCTGGTTGATGACGAGGCGCAGCGTCGGGCGCGCGAAATAGACTTCTTGGTCGCGGCCGTTGACGGTGATCTTGCCCGTGCCGGGCTTGACCCACACGCGGGCGACGGCGTCCTTGCGGCGGCCGGTCGCATAAGCGCGGCCCTGCTTGTCGACCTGCTTTTCGCGGAGCGGAGCGGTCGGGGTTGCCGGAGCGACGGTGCCTTCGACGGCGCCGGCGAGATCCTTGAGATCGGTCATGGTCTGTTCGTCAGCCATTATGCACCCACCTTGTTCTTGCGGTTCATCGACGCGACGTCGATCACTTGGGGGCTCTGCCCTTCGTGCGGATGTTCGCTGCCGGCGAAGATACGCAGGTTGCGCATCTGCTGGCGACCGAGCGGGCCGCGCGGGATCATGCGCTCGATGGCCTTTTCGAGCACGCGCTCGGGGAAGCGGCCTTCCAGAACCTTCTGGGCGGTGACTTCCTTGATTCCGCCGGCATAGCCGGTGTGCTTGTAATAGACCTTGTCGGCCAGCTTCTTGCCGGTGAACTTCACCTTTTCGGCGTTGATGACGATGACATTGTCACCGCAATCGACGTGGGGGGTAAAGCTCGGCTTGTGCTTGCCGCGCAGGATATTGGCGATGATCGAAGCGACGCGGCCAACAACCAGGCCGTCGGCGTCGATCAGCACCCATTTCTTTTCGACCGTACCGGCATTCGCCGACTGGGTCGTCTTGGTCAGCGCCTTCATGGCACGCTCCTTGACAGAGATGGACGGGAGCGACCGGCCGGAAGACCCGCCACCCCGAAAACAAACCGCGCCGCCCGACCCCAAGGGGACTCAAGCAGCGCTTCGACGCGGGCCAATGGCGGTAGACAGACCGAAAGTCAAGCTGAGAGCGGCTTTGCTGACGGGTATTATGATACCATCATCCGGGATCGCTCAGTTCGAGCGCCCGGATCCGCTCCTCGACCAGCTTGCGATCGGCGGCGTTTCCGGCCGCCAGAAAGCTCTGGCGGCGCTCCTCGGCGAGCAGCCCGGTCGCCAGATCGATCGTCCAGCGCGTATCGACCTCAATCGGCTGCGCCGGGCCGGCAGCGGGCGGCTCGCTCGCCGATATGGTGCGCCGGCCGGCGACGGTGACGGTCATGATCGGACCGTCGGCGCCGTTCGGGATCGCGCCGTTCGCGGGCACGACGAGGGCGCGGATGTCGGCACTCGCCAGCTTGTCGCGCTCGGCTGACGGCAAGGTGGCGATGATCTGCGCGGCCTGCTTCGCCTCGGGCCGGTCCGACGACGCCGCAAGCGCCTGCGCCCGGTCGACGACGCGGCGCCACAGCCCGTCGGGGTCGACCATATCGACCGAACTGCCGTCGGCGGGGACGAAATAGGTCAGCGTCTCGCCGATCAGCGGGTCGATCATCAGCCGCAGCGTGCGCACGACTTCGGGATGCGCGTCCGACTCGACGCGGTCGATCCGCGCCAGCAACTGATAACCGCGCCCGACGCGCTGCCACCGCAAATCATAAACGAGCGCAAAGCTGGTGAAGCTGCCGTCGCGGCTCAACCGCCGCGTTGCGACGCGATAGGTGAGCGGACGATCGAGCGGCGGTGCGAACGCCAACGCGGCAACCTGCTGCGTTTCCGAAGGGACCGGAGGCTCCGGCGCCTGCGCCGCAAGCAGCAACAGCGCGCCGAGGACGATCATGCCGCTGCGCGACCGAGCCGGTGGAGCGCGGCGGCAGTCGTCGCGACGAGAATGGCGCCCGTCACCTGGTGCAACACCGCAATCCACATCGATACGCCGGTCACGACCGTCAGAATGCCGAGCGTCATCTGCGCCGCGACGACCAGCAGCAGCAGACCGGCCTCGCGCCGAGCCCCTTGCCGGGCGAGCGAGCGCGCCAGCAACAGCAACGCGCCCGCCGCGACCCACGACCACCAGCGATGGAGGAAATGGATGAGGAAGGGATCGTTGGTGACGGCGAGCCAGGTGCCGCCCGACCAGTCGATGCCTTCGGGAACGAAATGATCGTTCATCAGCGGCCAGGTACTGGCGACATAGCCCGCATTGAGCCCGGCAACCCACGCGCCGAGCAGGAGCTGGACGATCAGAATCGCAATGACTGCAATCGCCGCGCCCGTCAGGCGCGCCGGGCGCGCACCGGGATCGCGCGCCAGCAGCGCAAGGTCGCGCGCCGTCCAGACGAGCCCCGCGAGCAGGAACAGCGCGGTCAGGAGGTGCGTCGCCAGTCGGAAATGGCTGACATCGGTGCGATATTCGAGTCCCGACGCGACCATCCACCAACCGATCGCGCCCTGCAGCCCGACGAGCGCGGCGAGCGCGAACAGCCTCCAACCATAGCCCGCCGGAATCGCGCGGCGCCACGCATACCAGGCAAGCGGCACCAGCAAAGCCATGCCGACCAGACGGCCTAGGATCCGGTGCAGCCACTCCCAGAAGAAAATGCCCTTGAAGGCCGCGAGCGACATGCCGAGGTTGATCTCCTTATATTCGGGGATCTGCTTGTATTTTTCGAACTCGGCCTGCCATCCGGCCTCGGTCAGCGGCGGCAGCACGCCCGATACGGGCTTCCATTCGGTGATCGACAGCCCCGATTCGGTCAGCCGGGTGATGCCGCCGACGGCGACGACCATGATGACGAGGATGGCGACGGCCCACAGCCAGCGCGCAAGCGCGGCGGGGCGGGGATGGAGCGGCCGGGCCGATGACGAAGCGTTCAACATCGCCCTGCCCTATCGGCGCTTGCCGGGCGATAGGCAAGAGGCGCCGACACCCCGCGAAATTCATGGCTCCGACAGAAAGGCGCTGATAAGTCGGCGCCATGCTGCGCCTGTCCGCCGCCCTTCTGCTTGCCATCGCCGCCCCCGCCGCCGCGATGGCCGAGCCCTCTCCCTATCCGGCGCTCGCGGCGCTCGAGGCGCGCGTCGCGACCATCGGCTACCGCCTGACGACGGGCAATGCGCCATGGTGCGCGCGGGTCCAGCCGCAGTTCGGCTGGCTGTGGGGCGATCCGCGGCTCTATTCCGACGCGCAGCGCCCGGCGGCCGAGGCTGCCTATGGCGCCGCGAACACCGACACGCCGTTCCTCGCTGCGGTCGCCGCAGGCTCGCCCGCCGCCGCCGCCGGGCTCCATGCGGGGAGCCTGGTGCAAGGCCTGGCCGGTTCGCCGCCCCCGCAGGGCGCGGGCAGCGACGCCTACGCCCGCATCGCCGCGCTCGAAAGGCTGTTTGCAGGCCTGCCGAGCGACCGGCCCGCCATGCTCGACACCGGCAAGGCTCCGGTACGGATCGTACCGGTGGTCGGCTGCGCGACCGATTTCCGCGTCGACGCCCGCGACCGCCCCGACGGGGCCGCCGACGGCCGGCTCGTCGTCATTTCCGCAGGGCTGGCGCAATTCGCAAAGGACGACGCCGAGCTGGCGGCGGCCATCGCGCACGAACTCGCGCATAATATTCTCGGGCATCGTGCCCGGCTCGACGCCGCGGGGGTCGATCGCGGACTGTTGCAGCAGTTCGGGCGCAATGCCCGGCTCTTCAAACAGACCGAGATCGAAGCCGATCGCCTGTCGCCCTGGCTGATGGCGAATGCCGGCTATGACCCGCGCGCCGCAGTTCGCTTCTGGACCGCTTTCGGCCAACGTGCCGGCCGTCCGCTGCTTCAGGCGGGCACCCACCCCCGATGGCAGGATCGCGCCGCCTCGATCGAAAAGGAGGTCCGGGCGATCGAGGCGCAGCGCGCAGCAGGCCAGCCGCTCGCGCCGCCGCTCATCGGCGCGCCGCCGCCCTTGGAATAGAGGGCGGCCGATCCTATCTGGGCGTCTTCCACCCCATCAAAGGATCAACCCGATGACAGAGACCGCCATTTTCGCCGGAGGCTGCTTCTGGTGCACCGAAGCGGTATTCAAATCGCTGGCGGGGGTCGAAAGCGTCGAAAGCGGCTATATCGGCGGGTCGGTCGCCAATCCGACCTACAAGCAGGTGTGCGGCGGCGATACGGGGCATGCCGAGGCGATCCGCATCGGATATGATCCTGCGGCCATTTCCTACGCCGATCTGCTCGACGTGTTCTTCGCGACGCACGATCCGACGCAGCTCAATCGCCAGGGCAACGACATCGGCACCCAGTATCGCAGCGCCATCTTTCCGCTCGACGAAACGCAGGCGGCCGCCGCCGAGGCCGCAATCGCGCGCGCACAGCCCGACTGGCCCGCGCCGATCGTGACCCGCATCGAACCGGCGTCGACCTGGTATCCGGCCGAGGATTATCATCAGGATTATTGGGACGGCGAAGGCCAGCGCAACCCCTATTGCATGGCGGTAATCCCGCCGAAGCTCGCGAAGCTGCGCAAGGGGTTTTCGGAGCGGCTGCGCGAGGCCTGAAGCCATCGAATGGCGGGCGGCCAACTGTTGCAATATGGCCGCATGGCGTCACTTTTCCTTGACTTAGCGGCGCTTTTCTCTAGCGGACGCCGCCTCGCGGGGGCAGGATCACCCCCATCCGAGGTGGGGACCGCTACAGCGTGCTGATACCATTGCTCCTGATCGGCTCGTCGATGACGGCGCCGCAGCTCGCCATGCAGGCGGCGGCGCAAACTGTCGTGGACGATAGCCCGGGCGGCATGGCGCTGGCGGTCAACCGCATGCTCGGCGGCATCGTGACCTATGCGACATGGCCGAACGAGGCGCCGGGCGCCCCGCGCACCATGTGCGTCATCGGCACCCCGCGCCTGACCGAACGTCCGGCGCCCGACCTGCCCGGCCGCGGATCGGTGAGCGTCCGGCGCGTCAGCGCCGCAGCGGCAATCGGCGGCGCGGGCTGTCACATGCTCTATCTCGGGCAAATGCCGGCGGTCGACCGGCAGCGGCTGATCGGCTGGGTGCGCGGAAAGGCGGTGCTCACGGTCACCGACGACGACAGCAACTGCAACCTCGGCGCGATGTTCTGCCTGAACGCGCAGGGCCAGCGGCTCAGCTTTTCGGTCAATCTCGATTCGATCGGCCGCGGCACCGTGCGCGTCGATCCGCGCGTGCTCAAGATCGGCAGCGACGGAGGACCGCGATGACGCCGTCGCCCGCCCCCGAACGCAGCGGCGCGCGCACGACCCTGCAAAAGCTGCTGTCGCGCTTTCATTTCGGGGTCACGCTGCTCGCGGTCGCGCTGTCGGGGATCACGATCCTGCTCGCCGGGATCACGACGCTGCGCGGCTATGCGGACCGCAATATGGAACTGGCGGCGCAGGTCGCGGCCTATGGCGTCGAACCCGCGCTCGTCTTCAATGATCCGCAGGCGGCGCGCGAGGGGCTGCAGCCGCTCACCCGGATACCCGGCATCGCGCGCTTGCGCGTGCTCGACGACAAGGGACGGCTGCTCACCGAATGGGTGTCACCGCACGGCGATGCGATGCCGATGCTCACGGGCTTTTTCTTTCCGCGGCCCTTTGCGACCACCGTCCAGCGCAACGGGTCGGTGATCGGGACGATAGAGGTGTGGGGCGACAGTTCGACGCTGACCCATTATGTGCGGCTCGGCCTGCTCGCCGGCCTCGCCTGCCTGCTCGTCACCGCGATCGGCACGGTCATCCTCGCCCGGCGCTTCGAATATGAACTGGTCAAGCCGCTCGGCGAGATCGCGACCGTCGCGCACGACGTGCGGCTGCACCGCCGTTTCGACAAAAGGGTGCAGGGGCTCGGCATTGCCGAACTCGACCGACTCGGCGGCGACATCAACGCGCTGCTCGACGAGTTGCAGGGCTGGCAGGGGCATATGGAAAGCGAAAAGGCGCTTCTCGCCCACCGCGCCTCGCACGATCCGCTCACCGCGCTGCCCAACCGCGCGGCGTTCGACGAAGCGCTGGCGGCGCGGCTGGCTGCGGGCGGTGCGCGCTTTGCGCTGCTGTTCATCGATGCCGATAATTTCAAGGCGGTGAATGACGGCTTTGGTCACGCCGCCGGCGACGCGGTGCTTGTGGCGCTGTCGCAGCGGATCAAGGCGCTGCTTCACCCGGGCGATTTCGCCGCGCGCATCGGCGGCGACGAATTCGTGATGATCGTCGATCCGGCCGGACATGACGCACAACCCGACTCGCTCGCCGAGCGCCTTCGCGCGGCCATCGCCGATCCGATCACGCTGCCCGGCGGCGACAGCTACCGCCTGTCGGTCAGCATCGGGGTTGCCGTGCATCCTGCCGACGGCACCGATCCCACCGCGCTGCTGACCGCGGCCGACGCCGCCATGTATGCCGACAAGCTCGGCAAGCTTTCGAAATGACGACCCCCCGGAGACCTGCAATGACCCATGCCGCCCCCCGCCACCTTCGCACCCTGTTCGCGCTGGCCGTCGCCGCATTGCTCGCAGCGTGCCAGAGCATGCCGGCGCCAAAGGGCTTCAACGCTGCACAGGTCGCGGTGCTGAAGGAAGAAGGCTTCATCCCCGCCCCCGCCGCCACCGACGACAGCTGGCAGCTCACGATGGCCGATCGCCTGCTGTTCGCCACCAACGAAAGCGCGATCCAGCCCGAACAGACCGAACGCCTCGGCACGCTTGCCCGGCGCCTGATCGCGGTCGGCATCCCCAGCGCGCGTGTCGAAGGTCACACCGATTCGACGGGCGCGCCCGACTATAACCAGAAGCTCTCCGAAGCGCGGGCGCAGGCCGTTGCCGCGCCGCTGATCGCGGGCGGAATGCAATTCGCCCCCGGCCAGATTATCGGACGCGGTGAAACCATGCCGCTGTCGCCGAACGATACGCCCGAAGGCCGGCAGGACAATCGCCGCGTCGTCATCATCGTGACGCCCTGAACCGCCGTCGGCCCTGCCTTTCCACACCGCCCGATCCCCGCTAAGAGGCCGGCCATGAAACCGATCCGCAAAGCCGTCTTTCCCGTCGCCGGCCTCGGCACGCGCTTCCTGCCCGCGACCAAGGCGATCCCCAAGGAAATGCTGCCTGTCGTCGACCGGCCGCTGATCCAATATGCGGTCGACGAGGCGCGCGAGGCGGGGATCGAACAGATGATCTTCGTCACCGGCCGCGGCAAGAGCGCGATCGAGGATCATTTCGACATCGCCTTCGAACTCGAACGCACGATGTCCGAACGCGGCAAGGATTTGTCGGTGCTGGAACCCACGCGGCTCGGTCCCGGCAATTGCGCCTATGTCCGCCAGCAGGAGCCGATGGGGCTGGGCCATGCGATCTGGTGCGCGCGCGACATCGTCGGCGACGAACCCTTCGCGATCTTTCTGCCCGACGAATTCATGCACGGCAGCCCCGGCTGCATGAAGCAGATGGTCGATGCCTATCACAAGGTCGGCGGCAATCTGATCTCGGTGCTCGAAGTGCCGCACGAACAGGTGTCGAGCTATGGCGTGATCGCGCCGGGCCGCGCCGAGGGCGCCCTGACCGAAGTGCGCGGCCTTGTCGAAAAGCCCGCGATCGACGACGCCCCGTCGAACCTCATCATCTCGGGTCGCTACATCCTTCAGCCCGACGTCATGCGCGTTCTCGAAAGCCAGGAAAAGGGCGCAGGCGGCGAAATCCAGCTCACCGACGCCATGGCGACGATGATCGGGCGGCAGCCCTTTCACGCGGTCACCTTCGACGGCGCCCGCTACGACTGCGGATCAAAGGCCGGCTATATCCAGGCCAATCTGGCGATCGCGCTCGAACGCCCCGACATGGCGGCCGATGTGCGCGCCTTCGCGCTCGATCTGCTCAAATAGGAAACATCGGGGGGCGGAAACCGGCGGGGACGCGCCCCGCCGGTCCGTCCGTCATTCGCCCTCGATATCGGGCTTGGGAAAGCGATCGGCGCCCAGCGTCTTGTAGAGCCAGCCGCCGATGATCCCACCGGCGATAGGCGCAACCCAAAAAAGCCAGAGCTGTTTAAAGGCCAGCCCACCGACGACGAGCGCCGGGCCGGTGCTGCGCGCGGGATTGACCGAGGTGTTGGTCACCGGGATCGAGATGAGGTGGATGAGCGTGAGCGCGAGGCCGATGGCCAGCGGCGCGAAGCCCGCAGGCGCGCGGCCGTCGGTCGATCCCATGATGACCCACAGGAAGCCCGCGGTCAGCACCACCTCGATAATCAGCGCCGACCAGATGTCATAATGGCCGGGCGAGCCGTCGCCGAAACCGTTGGCGGCGAGGCCCTTGGTCGCAAGATCGAAATCGGGGTTCCCACTCGCGATATAATAGAGGAGAAAAGCGGCGACGATCGCGCCCAGCACCTGCGCGACGACATAGAGTGGGATGTCGCGCGACTGGAAGCGGCCGCCGGCCCACAGGCCGACCGTGACCGCGGGGTTGAGATGACAGCCCGAGATATGGCCGATGGCATAGGCCATGGTGACGACCGTCAGGCCGAAGGCGAGCGCGACGCCTAGCAATCCGATGCCGACATCGGGAAAGGCCGCCGCCAGAACCGCGCTGCCGCAACCGCCGAAGACAAGCCAGAATGTGCCGATAAACTCGGCCAGACCCTTTTGCATATTGGTCATATGGACCCTCCCTCCCGCCCGGGGCCGGAAGCGCCGCGGGCGCGGGAGCAACCCTATCACAGCCGATGCCCTCGGCAAGTCTTTGTAAACCATATGTCCCGCGGCGGGATTCAGGCCGCAGCGACGGTCTCGACGAACTGGCTCGCGCGCTGATGCAGCGATCGGGCCGCGCGGGTCAGCCCCGGGCATCGTCATCGGCCGCCGCGGCGCCGCGGCCGATCTGATGGACGCGCGTGTCGATCTCCTTCCCCGCAGCAACCGCCTGCTCAACATAGCTTGCGATCAGCAAGGTCGTCGCGCTCTGGCCGTCGACCGCCGTATCGACGGCATCCGAAAAGGCGTTGTTCGCCTCGATCGCGCGCTCGACCTCGGCAAAGCCTTCGGCCACCTGCCCGACAATTTCGCGAATATGGTCGATGAAGGGCGAAATGTCGCTGGCCGCGGCGCGGGTTTGCGCCGCGAGATTCTTCACTTCCTGGGCGACGACGGCGAAGCCGCGCCCCGCCTCCCCCGCGCGCGCCGCCTCGATCCCGGCGTTGAGCGCCAGCATGTTGGTGCGGCTCGCCATGTCGATGATCAGGCGCAGCATATGCTCGATCGACTGGCTCGCCTCGCGCAGCGCGGTCGCCCGCTCGCTCGCCGACCGGACGCGCGCATGGGCGTCTCGCCGCACGTCGCGCGCGCGGGTGCCGTCGGCGACGATGCGCGCCATGCTGGCAGCGAGCCCGCGCCCCCGATCCCCAAGCTCCTGAAGCCCCGCGAGCGTCTGGGCGGTTGCGCCCGCGACCGACACCGCGTCGCGCCCCGTCTCGTCGGCGCGCGTCCCCAGTCCCTGCGCCACCGCCTCTGCCTCACGCGCCATCTCGGCGAGCGTCGCGGTCAGCGCGCTGATATCCTGTTCGAAGCGGCGTCCGCTTGCTTCGACCGTCGCGGCGCGCGCGCTGCGTTCCTGCGCCACCTCGATCTCGCGCAGCATCGCCAATTTCGACAGTTGCGCCGCGTCGAGTGTTTCGACGAAGCGCCCGCGATCGACAAGCACCAGCTCCTGCGCCGCCGATTGCGCGGCGATCCGCAGCAGCGCGGCGGTACTCTCGCCGACATCGGCGATCTGGCACGGATCGATGAGCGAGGCGATCGATCCCCCGATCGACGGGTTTTGCATCAGCGAAAACCAATAGGGACAAAAGAGCAGCTCGCGCACCCGCTGTTCGCGCACGATCCCGACCGGCTGCCCCGCCGCGTCGACGATCGTCAGGACGCGCAACTGCGGCTGCGCCCGGAAAATGTCGATCACCGCCGACAGATGCGCATCGTGCGCGATCGCCATCGAATGTCCGGTCGCGGGGGCCAATAGCGGATCGGGGGGCGTCATCTGTCTCTCTTGACTGCAAAGCGATGCAGGGCGACCTAGGCCAAGAGAGTAAATGTGAATTTAACCATTTGTTTCAGTGATATGACAGAAGCGCCGAAAGGCTGCACTTTTGGCCGCAAGCCGCTGGCCATCGCTGCGGCAATGTGCAACGCCGGATGCCAAGGAGAAGGACGATGCGGATATGGTTCGGGGCGATGCTGGCGCTGCCCCTGCTGGCGGGCTGTGTAAGCACCGTGAAATCGGTCGTCACCGCGCCGGTGAAGGCCGCGGGACAGGTCGTCGACTGGTCAACCACCAGCCAGGACGAGGCCGACCGCAACCGCGGCCGGGCGATGCGCGAACGCGAGGAGAGGCTGGGCAAGCTTTCGCGCCAGCGCGACAAGGCGGCCGACAAATGCGAGCGCGGCGATCATGAGCAATGCCGCCGCGCCGAAGTGCTGAACCATGAAATCGAAGCGGTGATGGCCGAACCGATGTAAGCCCGGCGCGACCCGGTCGCCTCCATTGCAACAGCCGAATAATCCCTACCTCCTTGCGCGCTATCGCGCTTCGGCAATGTCGCCCGATCGGTCGCCCAGCAGATAGCGCGGCCCGGCGCCGCGCTGCGCCGCCTTGTCGCGCGCGTTATAAAGCCCGCATTTCTTGAGGCTCAGGCAACCGCAACCGATGCAGCCGTCCAGCAGATCGCGCGTCCGTTCGAGCGCCGCGATCTGCGCGTCGATCCGCGCGCGCAGGCCGGTGCTGATCCGGCGCCAGTCGGCGGCATTGGGGGTACGTTCCGAAGGGAGGCGTACGAGTTCCGCCGCGATCTCGTCGAGGCTGAGCCCCATCTGCTGCGCGATGAGGATGAACGACAGGCGCCGCGTGTCCGCACGCAAAAAGCGCCGTTGCCCGCCCGCGGTGCGCAGCGACGCGATCAGCCCCTTCGCTTCGTAGAAACGGATCGCCGACACCGCGACGCCGGTTCGCGCGGCAAGCTCGCCGATGGGCAGAAGGTCGGTGCGGTGCACGAAAGCTCCCTTCGCACAATATGCTTGATCTAAAGCTTGGTTGAGCTTTCATATTGGTGTGCGTCAACCTGAATCAGGAGTTTCAGCCCATGGCGCATCCCTTTATCGAACATGTGAATATGACCGTCAGTGACCCCGAACGCAGCGCCGCGCTGATGGCGCGGATCTTCGGTTGGCACGAACGCTGGCGTGGGCCGGCGCGCGACGGCGGCATGGCGATCCACGTTGGATCGGACGAGGCTTATGTCGCACTCTACACCGGTCCCGACGGCCTTCATGCGAACGCGCATTTCGCGAAAGGCGAACCGCTCAACCATGTCGGCATCCAAGTCGACGATCTCGATGCGATCGAGGCGAAAGTGGTCGATGCCGGTTTGCGCCCCTTCAATCACGGCGATTATGAACCCGGCCGCCGCTTCTATTTCTTCGACCCGGACGGCATCGAATATGAGGTGGTGAGCTACGCCGCGCGGGCCGCGCGCTGAAGCGCGCAACATCGGGGCGGCTCCGCGCGTTAGCATGGCACAAGCAGAAAGGAGCCTCCCCGATGAGCAAAGATATCAAACAGCGTTTTTGGAAGGAACTCGCCGACAATCCCTATCTGATGGTCGCGCTTGACGCCGGTCATGCCCACGCGATCCCGATGACGGCGCAGCTCGACAAGGACAATGACGGCTATTTCCATTTTTTCCACGCCAAGAGCGGCCGTCTCGCCGCCGGCGGGCGCGCGATGGCGCAATATGTCGCCAAGGGGCATGACCTGTTCGCATGCGTCTCCGGCACGCTGACCCCGGTGACCGACCGTGCGACGATCGACAAATATTGGTCGAAGCCGGTCGAGGCCTGGTACGAAGGCGGCAAGGATGATCCCGATCTGTTAATGCTGCGCTTCGATCTCGACGATGCGGAAATCTGGACCGCAGAGGCGGGGATCAAGGGGCTGTTCCGCCTGATGACCGGATCGACGGTAAAGGAAGGCGAACTCGGCAGCCATGCCGAGGTGGCGCTCTAGGACGAAGCCGGCTCGCGCTCGCGGGCCTCGATCCCCATCTCTACCAGCGCATAGAGGACACGCCGCGCTGCGGCGATGTCCTCGGCGCTCACCCGCGCCGCAAGTTTCGCATCAACGGCGTCGCGCGCCTTGCCCTGAATCTTCGCTGCCTCCGTTCCCCGCTCGGTCAGGCGCACGACCAGCCGGCGCCGGTCGGCGGGATCGACCTGCCGCTCCAGATAGCCGCGCATGACGAGCGTATCGACAAGTTGCCCCGCCGCCTGCTTCGATATGCGCAAATCGCGGATCAGATTCGCCAGCGGAACCTCCTCCGCCCCCACCGCCAAACCGCCGATCACATAAAGGCCATTGGCAGGAATGTCGTCAAATCCGGCGCGATCAAGCGCCCCCCGCATCGCTCCGCCATAGATGGTGCGCGCATGGCGCAGAAGGGCGGGCATAACGATCTCGCGGTGGCGGGCGGCGTCCGAATTGCTCATTCGGCGAATATTTCCCGCTTCGGCCGTTTAGTCAATATGATTTACTATCATTAAATTGGACTAATTTCGCCATTGGCGAAGCTGAAGCCATCGGCGCGATCGCGCGCTAGCAAGGCGGGGCCGTCGAGGTCGACCCATCGCGCCCGCTGCGCGAGCAGAAACGCCGGCGCAATCGCCAGGCTTGTCGATAGCATGCAGCCGACCATGATGGTCAGACCCGCCGCGTCGGCGGCATCGGCCAGCTTGAGTGCCTCGGTCAGCCCGCCCGCCTTGTCGAGCTTGATGTTCACGCCGTCGTAAAAGGCCCCGATGCGCGGCACATCGGCAGCGACATGGCAGCTTTCATCGGCGATGAACGGCAGGGGGGCATAAATGCCGTCGACCAGCACGTCGGTGCCGACCGGCACCGGTTGCTCGATCATTTCGACTCCGAGCTCGGCGAGCGCCTCGGCCTCGGCAAGCAGGTCGAGCGCGCCCCAGCTCTCGTTCGCATCGACGATCAGGCGGGCGCCGGGCGCCGCCCCGCGCACCGCAGCAACGCGCGCGCGATCTTCGGCGTCGCCGGCCAGCTTGATCTTGAACAGGCGATAGCCCGCCATCACCGCTTCCTCGGTTCGCGCCGCCATCGTGCCGGGTCCGCCGAGCGAAATGGTGAAGGCGGTGACGCGCGGCGCCGGCGCATCGCAGCCGGCAAGCTGCCACAACGGGACCGCGCGCTGGCGCGCTTCGAGATCCCACAGCGCACAGTCGATCGCGTTGCGCGCCGCACCCGCCCCCATCAATTCCTGCACCGCCGCCCGCGCGGCCGCCGCGCCCAGTCCCGCGAGATCCGGCATGACGCGCAGCAGAGCGTCGCGGCAGCCGGCTGCGTCCTCGCCCTGATAATAGATCGGCGTTCCCTCGCCGCGCCCTGCGACGCCGTCCTCCTCGACTTCGGCGACGACGACATCGACATGGTCGCTTGCACCGCGGCTGATGACGAATTCGCCCGCGACGGGCCAACGCTCGACGCGTGCGCTTTTCAGTTGGATAGCCATGCAGGAAGACTAATGTGCGGCGCGATGACGGGCAAATCCCTTTCCGAACGCATTGGCGATCTGGGTCACCGACTCGCCGTCGAGGCGCACGCCGCGTGGCTTGCCGCGCGGGACCCGCGGACGCCGCTGATTGCCAGGCTGCTGGCGGTCGCCGTCGCCGCCTATGCGCTGTCACCGATCGATCTGATACCCGATTTCGTCCCTGTACTCGGCTGGCTCGACGATCTGCTGATCGTCCCGGCGGGTCTGTGGCTGGTCCGACAGATGATCCCCGATCCGCTGTGGAGCGAATTGCATGCAGCGGCGGAGCTTGCGAGCGAGCGCCCTTCGAGCCGCGCGGGCATGGCCTTCATCCTTCTGTTGTGGGCCGCACTGCTTTACCTCGTCTATTGGGCGGTGCGGACGTCGCCTTGGCATTGACGGGCGGGATTCGAAACGGGGAAGCGGCGGGCTTGCGCGTCCTCCCCGCCATGCCATGCTTCTGCCGCCCCGTTTCTTCGCCGCCAAAGCTGGAGTAGGCTGGTCGTCATGGATGCCATCATGCTTGCCCTCGTCGCAGTATTGCTTGCCAATGCCGATGGCCGAACCGGACGTTTGCTGTCGCAGGTGATGGCGGCGCGCGGGGATCGCCGCGCCGTCGTCGCGATTGCCTTTGCCGCCTTTGTGGCCAATGCGACCATCGCGGCGGTCGCGGGGACGGCAGCAAACCGGGTGATCGGTCAGGGTATCGTGGCGCTGCTGCTCGCCTTCGCGTTGCTCGGTGCGGCAGTCGCGCTCGTCTGGCGGGGGCGCCTCGGCCCGGCGGTCCAGAGTCTGGAGGAAGCTCCGTTGCCCTCGCTCGCGGCACGGCTGTTTCTGGCTCAACTCGGCGACCGCAGCCATTTCCTGATCGGCGCGCTGGCGGCGACGAGTGGCGCCGGGCTGTGGGCGGCCGCGGGGGGGCTGATCGGCTGGACGCTTTCGCTGGTCCCGTTCCTCGCTTTTGGCGCCGCGCTCGCCGATCAGGCCGCGGCACGGATCGCCCGGTTGATGAGCGCCGCGATTCTCACGCTATGGGGCCTCAACGCCGCGATGCGCGCCTTCGGTCTCTGATAGAAAATCCGATTTTAGCGCCCAATAATCGATTTTATCGATCACAGCATCGAACAGGCTTCATGGGCAGCTTTGCCGCTGCGGCACTATATTGGCCAGGAAGCAGAAAAAGGAGGCTTTCCCATGTCCAACAAGAATCAGCCTGCCGTTGCGGATGCGCTGAACGCGCTGCTCGCCGACAGTTTCGCGCTCTATCTGAAGACCAAAAATTATCATTGGCACGTCAAGGGGCCCAGTTTTCGCAGCCTGCACCTTCTGTTCGACGAGCAGGCGGCCCAGATCCTCGCGACGACCGACCTGATCGCCGAGCGTGTGCGCAAGAATGGCGCGGCGACGCTCCGCTCGATCGGCGACATCAGCCGTCACCAGTCGATCAAGGACGACGACGCAGCGAGCGTCGATGCAGAAACGATGATGCGCAACCTTGCCGCCGATAACGAGACACTGCTCGCGCAGCTCAAGGATGCCAAGACGGCGGCCGAAGCCGATGGCGACATTGCGACGAGCGGCCTGGTCGATGGCTGGGCGGACGAAACGCAGCAGCGTATCTGGTTCCTCAAGTCCACCCTCGCCTGAGGGGCTGCGCAGACCACCGCTAACGAAAAAGGGCGGCCCTTTGCGGGGCCGCCCTTCGTTCATCCGGTGGACGCCGAATCAGTCCTGCGTCGGCTGGAGGTTCACCGCGGCGAATTTGCCGCGATCATCGACCTCGATGTCGAAAGCGACGCGGTCGCCTTCTTCGAGGCCCGCCATGCCGGCGCGCTGCACCGCGCTGATGTGGACGAAGGCATCCGCCTGTCCGTCATCGCGCGCGATGAAGCCGAAACCCTTGGTCGTGTTGAAGAATTTCACCGTGCCCGACGTGCGTTCGCCGGTCAGCTGACGCCGGCCGCGCGCACCGCCCGCAGCGGGACGATCCTCGCGCGGACGCGGGGCGAAGTCCTCGACAGGCATTGGTTCGCCTTCGATCTTGAGATCGATGGCCGACACCTTGCCGTTGCGTTCGACGAGCGTGAAACCGAGCGGCTGACCCGATGCGAGGCCCTGCAGCCCCGCCTGTTCGACCGCGCTGATGTGCACGAACACGTCTTCACCGCCATCGTCGCGCGCGATGAAGCCAAAGCCCTTCGAGGGGTTGAAGAATTTCACCTGGCCCTGGCCTTCGCCGACGACCTGTGCCGGCATGCCGCCGCGGGCACCGC
>LULP01000014.1_pt1 | contig 94643 bp, 93 predicted proteins | sample 728111 | NCBI WGS metagenome assembly LULP01 (sample SAMN03860286, study PRJNA289734) | marine metagenome | biome: seawater column; feature: ocean; material: water; isolation source: Red Sea water column Station 149 - depth 25m | place: Saudi Arabia: Red Sea | collected 2011-10-15 | depth 25 m
CCTTGACGACGCAAACCGCGCAGGCGGTCGCCCGCGCCGACAGCCCCGGCCAGGCGCTCGCGCTGCTCTATGCCAGCCCGGCCTTTCTGCGGAGATAGACGATGACCCTCTCCCGCCGCCATATGCTCATCAGCGGACTGACCGTTGTCGCCGCCGGTGCGGTGCCGCGTTTCGCCTATGCCGCCGCGGCGACGCCGCGCCGGCTGGTGTTCGTGATCCAGCGCGGCGCCGCAGACGGCCTTGCGATCGTCGCACCGACGGGTGATCCCGCCTATGCCGCGGCGCGCGGCGCGCTCGCCGAAGATGGGGGCGGCGCCAGCCTCAATGGCCTGTTCACGCTGCACCCGGCACTCGCCGCCGGTGCAGACCTCTATCGCGCCAGGCAGGCGCATTTCGCGCACGCCGTCGCCACCGCCTATCGCGACCGGTCGCATTTCGACGGCCAGAATGTGCTCGAAGGCGGTGGCTCGCGTCCCTATGAAAAGAGCGACGGCTGGGTCGGAAGGCTGCTGACGCTGCTGCCGCCCGCCGAGCGCGAGGCGCTCGCGATCGCGCCGGCGGTGCCGCTGGCGCTGCGCGGCAGCGCCCCCGTCGCAACCTACGCCCCCAGTCGCCTGCCGCAGGCCGACGCCGATCTGATCGCGCGACTGTCGGCACTCTATGCCGACGACGCGCTGCATCAGCGCCGCCGATCCGGCCCAGGTCGCGACCAGATCATCATAGCCGGCGGGCGATCCGGGGCGCCAGATCGGCTGGCCGAGCTGGGCGAACAGCGCCGGGACATTCTGCCGGTCGCCAAGCGCCGGCAGTTTCAGACTTCGCATCACCGATACGGTCCAGTCCCACGGCGATTTGAACATCGCGGGTTCGGCCCCCCATGCCTCGGGCGCGGCGACGAGCGTGCGGTAGAGCGAGGTCAGGTCGCCGCCGGTCCGAAGGAAATCGGCCTCGAGCCGCGCGACGAGCGCGGGGGCAGGCGTGTCGCCGGAAAAATGTCGGGCCAGCTTGGTGGCGATGTGTCGCGCGGTTGCCCGATGTCGCGCGAGGTCGAGCAGCACCGCCTCCGCCTGGTCCGCGCCGCCTTGCGCATAGCGTTTGCCCATGATCGACTGCGCGCCGGGTTCGTGCAGCGGTGCGATAAAGACGGTGTCGCCGTCGGCCGCGCCCGCAGGCATCAGCCGCTGCCCCGCGCCGCGGCCAAGCCCGGCGACGGTCAGCCCGGTCAGTACCTTGGCAAAGGCCGTGACGTCGGCCTGCGTATAGCCGGCACGCACCCCCAGCGTGTGCAATTCCATGATCTCGCGCGCCAGATTTTCGTTGAGCCCCGGCGCCTGCCGCCGCCCGCGCGCGCGGATGCGGTCGGACACCGGACTGTCGGGCCCGAAACTTTGCGCCTGATCGAGATAGAGCAGCATGGCGGGATGCCGCACCGCCGCGATCAGGAGATCCGAAAATTTGCCCATGATGTGGGGGCGGATCGCCTCGAACTCGTAATTGCCGGCAAAACCGATCACCGGCAGCTTGTCGGCCGACACGGCGAAATGGTTGGACCAGAAGTAATGGGTGCGGATTGCGGAGCGCGACAAGCGTTGCAGTTCGGGGGCCATCGCCGTGCCTGTGCCGTCCTTCTGGGCGACATCATCCGGCGCATTGCGGCGCATCGCTCGCCGGTCGTCCTGATATTCGACATAGGCGGCGGCGATGGCGGCGCGGCCGGGCAAGGCGGCGATCGGTGCGGGGGCCGGGTCATAGCCGGCCAGTTGATGCAGCAGCCACGCCTGCGGGTCGTCGGTCGCGAGATCGTCGAAGCGGCGGCCGAGGCCGAAGCGGTTGGCGGCAAGATAAAGGCTGGGCATCGCGCATCCTTCGGTTTCAGACCCCGAAGCTGCCCGTCCTTTGTCGCAAAATCATGCCAGCAGAACGGCGGCCCGCCGCGTCAGGACAGCGGCTTGTCGTAAAGCTGATACACGCGATTGACCGTCGCGTTGATGGCGTCGGCGACCGCGTTCATCCCTTGATTGTCGTCGAGCACCCAGCCGATATCGCCCTGCTCGGCACCATAATTGGCAACGCCGTCGCGGCGGATATATTCGATCATCATGAAGGCGAGGGTACTCGCCATGCGGCTGTTCTGCAATTTCTTGACCACGCCCATCAGGGGCACGCGCAGCCGCTTGCTCTTGGGCTTGCGCAGCCACCACAGCAGGCGCGCCCAGTTGAAGGGGAACAGCGATCCGTCCATCCCGATCAGGAGTTCGTTGATGTTGGGCAGCACGATCATGAACGCGACCGCCTCGCCATCGACTTCGGCGACGCGGATCAGATCTTCGAAAACAATATCCTTCAGCTTCTTGCCGACATAGGCGATTTCGCTGTCGGTCAGCGGAACGAAACCCCAATTGTCCGACCAGGCGTCGTTCAAGATGCCCATGATCAGCCGCGCCTCGGCATCGAACTTGCGCTTGTCGACGCGGCGGATGCGGATGCGGTCGTTCTTCTCGCCCGCCGCCACGATGCGGTTCACCAGCGGCGGAAAGCCGTCGACGATATCGACCGCATAGTTGAACAGCTTCTTGACCGGGCGATAGCCTTCGGCCTCGATCCAGGCCTGATAGAGCGGGCTGTTGTGGCCGAGCATGATCGTGGGCGGCGTCTCGAACCCTTCGACCAGCAGCCCGGGTTCGTCCCAGATCGAAATCGACAGCGGGCCGAGCGCGCGGTTCATTCCCTGGCCGCGCAGCCAGTCTTCGACGCTGACGATCAGCGCGTGCGCGACCTCGGCATCCTCGGCCTCCAGCAGCCCCCAATTGCCCGTCCCCGGACCCATGCCCTGGCTCGCCGGCTGTTCGAGCGCGAGGAAGTCGACATGCGCCGAAATGCGTCCCACCGTGCGGCCGTCGCGGCGTGCGAGGAACAGCTGCGCCTTGCCATGTTCGAACCAGGGGTTCTTGCCCGGCGTCAACAGGTCGAACGCTTCGTTTTTCAGCGGCGGCACCCAGGCGGGATCGCCGCGGTTGAGCCGAAAGGCCAGCTCGACGAATTCGCGCTTGTCCGCCTTGTCCTTGACGGGATGGATGGAGACGGGACCTTGCGAATGTGCGGCCATGGCTGGTTTCCTGAATGACGATGCCTATATCTGTGGCGACGCATTAGGGCATAGCTGTGGCGCTGGCGACCCGTATTCGGCCATCATGCTGCCACGAAATCATGGTGAAGACGCCGGCATGATGACGACCAATCCCGCTGCCGAACGGATCGCGACTCCCCCCGCGGCCCCGGCTACCAAGACGCCCAAATCGGCGATTGCCGACGATATGGCGATGATCCGCGCGGCTTCGGAGCTGACGCGCGATCTCGTCAATCCGAACGCGCGCATCTATTGGGTCGATTTCCTCGGTTCGGCGTTCATCGGTTATGCCGGTGTCGCGGCGGCAATCCTTGCGCCGTCGACCGCATGGATGCTCGCGGCGGCGCTCGTCGCCGTCGTTGCGCTCTACCGTGCGGGCAGCTTCATCCATGAACTGACGCATATCCGCAAAAATGCGCTCCCCGGTTTCCGGCTGGTGTGGAACCTGCTCGTCGGCATCCCGCTGCTTATCCCTTCCTTCCTTTACGAAGGCATCCACAGCCTTCACCATAACCGCACCAAATATGGCACGGTCGAAGATCCCGAATATCTGCCGCTGGCGCTGATGAAGCCGTGGACGGTGCCGCTGTTCGTCGTCGCGGCCGCCTTTGCGCCGCTGGCGCTGCTTTTCCGCTTTGCGGTGCTGACCCCGCTGTCGTTCGTCATCCCGCCGCTTCGCCGCGTGGTGATGGAGCGCTATTCGGGGATGATCATCAACCCGATGTTCCGTCGCCGCCCGCCCGAAGGCGATTTCCGCCGCCAGTGGGCGTGGCAGGAAGGCGGAGCCTGGGCCTGGTCGACGCTGCTGATCGCGGCGGGCGTGTTCGGCTGGGTGCCGCTGCGCGCGCTGCTGATCTTCGGTGCCATCGCGGCCGCCAGCCTCGTCCTCAACCAGATCCGCACGCTTGTCGCGCATCTATGGGAGAATGACGGAGAGGTGCTGACCGTAACCGCGCAGTTCCTCGACAGCGTCAACGTCCCGCCGCCCGGCCTGCTCCCCGAACTATGGGCGCCGGTGGGGCTGCGCTATCACGCGCTGCATCATCTGCTGCCCGGCGTTCCCTATCATGCTCTGCCCGAGGCGCACCGCCGCCTGCAGGCGGCGCTGCCCGGGGATTCGCAATATCATGCCGCCAATTACCGCAGCCTGCCGAAGCTGGTGATGAACCTGGTCGCAGGTTCGGCGAAGGGCGTGGCCGGCTGACCATCGGCCGCGCGGTCGCTTGAAATAGGGCCGGCGAATAGGGCCGGCGGCGACTGCTTCTACTGCGTTTCGACAGCCTGCTTGAACCGCGCAAGCTGCGCGGCCGCCGCTGCGGCATGCGGGCCGATCCAGCGGTCGTGGATGTCCTGAATCGGCATCGCGTTCAGATGGTTCCAGCGTTCGCGGCCGCGACGTTCGGCGATGACCAGCCCTGCCTCCTCCAGCACCTTCAGATGCTGCATCACCGTGCAGCGGTCGAGATCGGCGAAATGGTCGCACAGCGCCCCCGTCGTAAGCGGCTGATCCTTCAGATCGTCCAGAATCTGACGTCGAACGCCGTGCGCGAGCGCCTTGAAGATGCGGTCGAAATCGTCGTGGATTGACATGTTATAAATTTATAACATAATTAAATGCGACTCAAGCGGAGAATGACGATGGAACTGAAATTCAGGGTCGCGGCGCGCATCGCCAAGCCGGTGCATGATGTGTTCGAGGCGGTGGCCGATCCCGCGCAACTGTCGCACTATTTCACCACCGGCGGCGCGCAGGGCCGGCTCGAGACCGGCGCGGTGGTGACGTGGGATTTCCACGATTATCCCGGCGCCTTTCCGGTCCATGTGATCGAGGTGGTGCAGGATGAGAAGATCGTTCTGGAATGGGCGGCCTATGAAGGCCAGGCGCCGGGGGTGGAGGGCGGCACGATGGCGGACGCCGCTTACCGTACCCGCGTGACCATGACCTTCAAGCCGCTCGATGACGGCCGCACGCTGGTCGAGATCGCCGAGGGCGGCTGGCGCGAAACGCAGGCGGCGCTCGACGGCAGCTACGGCAATTGCCATGGCTGGACGCAGATGCTCTGCGCGCTCAAACTCTGGGTCGAACGCGGCATAAACCTGCGCGCCGATTTCTATGTCTGATGCCGTCTACGCGTTGCGCGCCATCAGCCCGCCATCGACCGGGATCACCGCGCCGGTGATATAGCTCGCCGCGGGCAGGACGAGGCTCAGCGTCACATGCGCGACCTCCTCGGGCTCGCCGTAGCGGCGCAGCGCGGTGCGGCGCCGTGCGAAGATCGCCTTGTCCGCGTCGGGCACCTTGTCGGTCATCGCGGTACGGATCGGGCCGGGGCAGATACAGTTGACGGTGATGCCATCCTTGCCCAGATCGACCGCCAGCCCACGCGTCAGCCCGGTCACGCCCGTCTTTGCCGCGACATAGGGCGTGTCGCCGGGCGTCGCGCCCAGTCCCTCGGTCGAGGCAATGTTGACGATGCGCGGCGCGTCGCTCTGCCGCAGCCATGGGAGCGCCGCGCGCACCATGCGCTGGTGCGCGGTCAGCATCACCGCGATCGCGCGGTGCCAGATCGCATCGTAATCGTCGCCCGCATCGAGCGGGCAGAAGCTCGACACGCCGGCGTTGTTGATGAGGATATCGATACCTCCGAAATGCGCTGCAACGTCGGCGACGACCCGCTTGATCGCCTCGCCGTCCGATACGTCTAGCGCGAAGGCGTGCGCGCCGTCGCCGGCTTCCGCGGCAACGGCCTTGCATGCGGCAGGGTCAAGGTCGGTGACCGCCACCTTCGCGCCCTCGCGCGCTAGCAGCAGCGCGGTCGCCCGCCCCATGCCGCTCGCGGCGCCGGTGACGATTGCGACGCGGCCCGCGACGGAGCGCGAAAGGGCGGCTGCCGGCGTCACCGGAACGGCGGCTCGTTGAACGCGCGCAGTTTGCGGCTGTGCAGCTTGGCGCCCTCGTCGTGCATCAATTCGCAGGTGCGGATGCCGATCTGGAGATGCGCCGCGATCGCTTCTTCATAGAAACGGTTGGCCTGTCCCGGCAGCTTGAGTTCGCCGTGGAGCGGCTTGTCGGACACGCACAGCAAGGTGCCGTAAGGCACACGGAAGCGGTAGCCCTGCGCCGCGATGGTCGCTGACTCCATGTCGATGCCGATCGCGCGCGACTGCGAGAAGCGCAGCGCGGAATCGGTGAAGCGCAATTCCCAGTTGCGGTCGTCGGTGGTGACGACGGTGCCGGTACGCATCCGTTTCTTGAGGTCGGCGCCGCTGGTTCCCGACACCGCCTCGGCGGCGCTCGCCAGCGCCTGCTGGACTTCGGCGATCGGCGGGATCGGAATTTCGGGCGGCAGCACGCTGTCGAGGATATGGTCGTCGCGCAGATAAGCGTGGGCGAGCACATAATCGCCGATCCGCTGGCTGGGGCGCAGCCCGCCGCAGTGGCCGATCATCATCCATGCCTCGGGCCGCAGCACCGCGAGGTGATCGCAGATCGTCTTGGCGTTCGAGGGGCCGACGCCGATGTTGACGAGCGTGATGCCGCTGCCGCCCTCGGCAATCAGGTGATAAGCGGGCATCTGGTGCCGTCGCCATGCGCTGTCGCTCGCGAGCGCGCTGGCATTGATATCGGGTTCGTCGACATAGAGGCCGCCCGCGCCGGCGAGCGCGGTGTAGCGCCCCTTGCCAACCTGCGCCCCCGCCCAGGCGACGAATTCGTCGACATAGCGGTGATAGTTGGTGAACAGGATATAGCGCTGGAAATGTTCGGGCGCGGTGCCGGTATAATGGCGCAGGCGCGCGAGGCTGAAATCGGTGCGCAAAGCGTCGAAAAGCGCGAGTGGCTGCGCCGCCGCGGGGTCGAAGCCGAACAGGCCATCGGCCAGCTCGTCGCCGATATCGGCGAGTTCGGTGGTCGGAAAATGGCGCGCGAGTTCGAGCGGAGTGACGCTGCCCATGTCCGACCCGTCGCTGGCGTCGAGCACATAGGGGAAGGGGATCTGCTGCCCGGTGCGCGTTACCTCCAGCGTCACGTCATAGTGACGGACGAGCAGGGTCAGCTGTTCGCGCAGATAGGCCTCGAACAGATCGGGGCGCGTTACCGTCGTGACGAACTCGCCCGCCCGCTCGAAATGACCGAAGGCGAGGTTGTGGCCGCCCTGGCCTTCGCGAAACTCGCCGCTGGTGACGAGGCGCAGCGCCGGATAGTCGAACAGGCCGGTCGCGGCGGCGTCGGCGGGCGGCAGGGTGCCGTCACGGACGAAGGCGGCGATGGCGGATTTGAGATTGCCGACCGACGTGCGGAAACGCGACTGAAGTTCGGCGATGACCCCTTCGACAAGGGTGGTGGGGTCGGCGATATTTTCGTTCGATGATTCTGATGTCATCGCGACGCTGTTGCACGAAAATATGACAAAAGGAAAGGGGGGCGGCGCAGCGCCGCGCCGCCCCTCATTTCAATCCGCAAACCGCTCAGAGCTGTTCGAGCATATGGTCGGCGCTCGACACCTTGAATTCGCCCGGCGCTTCGACATTGAGCTGCTCGACGACACCATCGTTGACGACCATCGAGAAACGCTGGCCGCGCTTGCCCATGCCGAATGCCTTGCCATCCATGGTCAGCCCGACCGCTTCGGCGAAATCGCCATTGCCGTCGGCGAGCATCGTCACGCTGTCGGTCGCGCCGGCATTCTTCGCCCAGGCGCCCATGACGAAGGCGTCATTGACCGCGGTGCAGACGATTTCGTCGATGCCCTTGGCCTTGAGTTCGGCTGCCTTTTCGACGAAGCCGGGCAGGTGCTTGGCCGAACAGGTCGGCGTGAAAGCGCCCGGAACCGAAAAGAGCGCGACCTTGCGGCCCTTGAAATAATCGGCGGCCGAAACCTGTTCGGGGCCGCCTTCGGTGACCTTCACCAGCTTGGTGTCGGGCAGCGAGTCTCCGGTAGTGATGGTCATGCTGGCATCCTTTCGTTGAGGGGGGTCTTGTGCGCGCGAGACATTGGGTGTGCGCCGCCGCGAGTCAAGCCGCGGAGCATTCGCATTGCACAATGGACCCCGCGGTTCGTCGATATGCCCGCAAAGACGCTGGACCCTGCGCGCCCGGCAGTCCATGATGGGGCGATGGAAAAGGCGCCGACCTGGTTCACCGGCCAATTGCTGCTCGCGCTGCCCGGCATCGGCGATCCGCGTTTCGATCACTCTGTCATCGCGATGATCAGCCACGACGAAGAGGGTGCGATGGGGATCGGCATCGACGACCCGATCGACGGCATGACCGTCGGTGCGGTGCTCGATCAGCTCGACATCGCGCACGACGCACCGCTCGATCAGCCGGTCTTTCTGGGCGGACCGGTCGAACCGTCGCGCGGTTTCGTGCTCCACAGCCGCGACTGGTCGGGCGAAGGCGCGGTGCAGGTGTCGGGGCGCTGGATGATATCGAGCTCGCACGACATATTGCGCGCCATCGGTGAGGGGCGCGGGCCGTCGCAATGGCTCGTCGCGCTCGGCTATGCCGGATGGTCGCCGGGGCAACTCGAAGAGGAAATGGTGCGCCATGCCTGGCATCTGACGCCCGGCAGCGACGCGCTGCTGTTCGACACGCCGCCGGCGCAGCGGTGGCAGGCAGCCTTTGCCGAAGCCGGCATCGATGCGCGCCTGCTGACGGTCGAGGGCGGCGAAGCGTAGGATCGCCGCCGTCGATCGGCTGCGTCAGTGCGCGAGGGCGAGGAGCGGGCGCCCCTGGTCAAGCCGCGCGAGCGCGGTGCGTGCGGCCCAGCGCGAATCCATGAAATCCCCGTTCGCAAGCTCGAGGTCGTAGCGGATCGGGCTGTCGATCGCCGACCGATAGGCGGTCGCGGCGTCGGCGGTGCGGCCAAGCCGGGCATAGGCGGTGCCCAGATTGATCAGGCGCGACGGATCGCGGGCATCGACCCGGCCGTCGGTCAGCTTGGCCACTGCCGCCTTGTTTTCGCCCGCCTGCAATTCTTCAAAGGCAACCGACAGCGGCGTCGAGGCGCTGTCCTCGGTGCCCGTGACGACGATCGACTGAGCCATCGCCGGCGACGCGACGGCCAGGGCAGCCAAGCTGAGCAGAATTTTTTTCATCTAGGTATCTCCCCGAAAACTTTGACCTATTTTCTCGTTTGTGGGGATAAAAGTCAATGAATCGCGGGCTATGTAACATTGCTGTCACATAGACAGATTATGCTCATCGCACGGCGTATTATAAGGCAAATTTCTTAGGAAGTTGGCCATTGCAAGGCTGTGTCACAATTGCGCCCCGCGCGTTGTAACATTGGCGCGCGCCCGAAATTTATTTTGCGCTGCCTCGCGATTGGCGGCGGACGAATCGTGCCTGCGCCGCGTTCGACTGCGACCCGCGCCTTGCAGATATAAAGAAAAGTTTATATTTGAATGGCGACGCGCTTTCGGTTAGGGCGCGCAACATAATTGCTCGACAATTCGGGGCCGCTCGCCTGCGGCCGTACTCGCCAATATGGAGACTCCCCGTGGCCACCACCGCAGCCAATGCCGCCATTACCGCCGCCAATGCCGCAATCGCGGCGGCGAAGACCAAGGACGGCGCCGCCGACTATGTGATTGCCGACATCGGCCTCGCCGACTTCGGCCGCAAGGAAATCGCGATCGCCGAAACCGAAATGCCCGGCCTGATGGCGCTGCGCGCCGAATATGGCGCGGCGCAGCCGCTGAAGGGCGCGCGCATCACCGGATCGCTGCACATGACGATCCAGACCGCGGTGCTGATCGAAACGCTGATCGCGCTGGGCGCCGAGGTGCGCTGGGCGACCTGCAACATCTTTTCGACCCAGGATCATGCCGCCGCCGCGATCGCCGCTGGCGGCACGCCCGTCTTTGCGGTGAAGGGCGAGAGCCTCGCTGAATATTGGGACTATGTCGGCCGGATCTTCGACTGGGGCGACGATCAGACCGCGAACATGATCCTCGATGACGGCGGCGACGCCACGATGTTCGCGCTGTGGGGGGCGCGCGTCGAAGCGGGCGAACCGCTGTTCGAGCCGACCAACGCCGAAGAAGTCGAATTCGTCCGTGCGCTCAAGGAATTCCTTGCCGCCAAGCCGGGCTATCTCACCAAGAGCGTGCACGCGATCAAGGGCGTGTCGGAAGAAACGACGACCGGCGTCCACCGCCTTTACCAGCTGGCCAAGGAAGGCAAGCTGCCCTTCCCGGCGATCAACGTGAACGACAGCGTCACCAAGTCGAAGTTCGACAATCTTTATGGCTGCAAGGAAAGCCTGGTCGATGCGATCCGCCGCGCGACCGACGTCATGCTGGCCGGCAAGGTTGCGTGCGTCGCGGGCTTTGGCGATGTCGGCAAGGGCTCGGCCGCCTCGCTCCGCAACGGCGGCGCGCGCGTGCTGGTTACCGAAATCGACCCGATCTGCGCGCTGCAGGCGGCGATGGAAGGCTATGAAGTCGTCACGATGGACGAAGCGGTCGCCCGCGCCGACATCTTCTGCACCGCGACCGGCAACGCCGACGTCATCACCGCCGACCATATGGCGGCGATGAAGCCGATGGCGATCGTCTGCAACATCGGCCACTTCGACAGCGAAATCCAGATCGCGGGGCTCGCCAATTACAAATGGACCGAAGTGAAGCCGGGCACCGACCTCGTCGAATTCCCCGATGGCAAGCAGATCATCGTGCTAGCGAAGGGCCGCCTCGTGAACCTCGGCTGTGCGACGGGCCACCCGTCGTTCGTGATGTCGTCGAGCTTCACCAACCAGACGCTCGCGCAGATCGAGCTGTTTACCAAGGCCGACGTTTACAAGAACGACGTCTATGTCCTGCCCAAGCATCTCGACGAAAAGGTCGCGGCGCTGCACCTCGAAAAGCTGGGGGTGAAGCTGTCGACGCTGACGCAGAAGCAGGCCGATTACATCGGCGTGCCGGTCGAAGGACCGTTCAAGCCCGATCATTATCGTTACTGATCGTTACTAATTTTTCATAAGCAGACTGTAGGGTCGCGCTGCCGTCCGGAAACCGGATGGGAGCGTGGCCCTTTGCTTTTGGGGGTTCGGGGCAGCGCTCGCTCGATTCAGATTTTGGTGCGGCCGGGGGGCATCGCTTAAACGAGGGAGTTCCCGGAATGATTACCGTGCGCGCGATGCGAGCAGGGCTTTATGGCGGCCTGTCCGCGCTGGCTATTCTGGCGGCGGCTACACCGGCTGCGGCGCAGGATGTTGCGCCCGATGCGTCGGCGGACGCCGACAGCGGTACACAGATCATCGTCACCGGGTCGCGCATCGCGCGCACCGATGCGGACACGATCCAGCCGACGCTGGTCACCACCGCCGACCAGATCGACCGGCGCGGCTATACCAATGTCGCGCAGGCGCTGTCGGAAATTGCCGCCTTCGGCGTCCCCGGCAACAGCAATGTCGGTGCGCAGGAAGGCCCCTTCGGGTCGGGCCAGACCTTCGTCGATTTCTTTTCGCTGGGTAGCCAGCGCACGCTGACGCTGGTGAACGGTCGGCGCTTCGTGTCGTCCAATACCGCCTCGGTATTCGGGCCGGTCGGGCCGGGCAGTCAGGTCGACCTCAACGTCATCCCCGAAACGCTGGTCGATCGCATCGAAACGGTCGCGGTCGGCGGCGCGCCCATCTATGGCTCCGATGCGATCGCGGGCACGGTCAACATCATCCTCAAACGGGATTTCGACGGGCTTGAACTCAAAGGCCAGGCGGGCGTGTCGCAGCGCGGCGACGCACCGGATTATCGCATCAGCGGCATCTGGGGCGCCGGTTTTGCGGGCGGGCGCGGCCACATCACGCTCAGCGGCGAATGGAATCGCGCGCGCGGCCTCACCACGGGCGACCGCTTTCTGACGAGCGCCGCCGGCCCCTTTTTCACGACTGCCGCCGATCCGGCATCTCCCTTTCAGCAGCAGCTCTATTACGACCAGCGGCTCAACGTCTTCACCAACAGCGGCGTGCCGCTCGCCTTCGACAGCATTCCCGAATTCGGCGGGATTTTCGACGCGTCGGGCAATGTCCTGACGTTCAACGACGCCGGCCGGCTCGTCCCGCTCGACTTCGGGACGCGCACGGGCAGCCTGTTCGAAAGCTCGGGCGGCAATGGCTTTGCGACAAAGGATTATGGCAACCTCGCGACGAATAATGACCGCTATCTCGCGACCGCGCTCGGCAGTTTCGAGCTGAGCGACACGGTTCGCTGGTTCGGCGAGGGTTGGTATGCGCACAGCAAGGGGACCAATGTCGCAGCGCAGCCGCAGTATAATACGGCGCTGGCCGGGCCGGGCACGTCGCCGAACGGCAATCTGGTGCTCAGCCTCGACAATCCTTATCTGAACGACGTCGACCGCGCGACGATCCGGGACAATCTGGCCGCCTATGGTCTGCTCGGCGGGATTCCGATCGATGCCGACGGCGACGGCAATCCCGATTTCACGACGGCTCCCGACAGCTTTCTGATGGCGCGCGCCAATACTGACCTGACGACAATTCGGCGTCGGCGACCGGATCTACAAATGGGAGGTCTCGGCCAATTACGGCCATTCCGAAACGCGCGGGCGCGAACGCGTGCTGGTGCAGCAGAATTTCCTCAACGCGGTCGATGCCGTCGATGAGGGTGTGTTCGGCGGCGGTGCCGCCAACGGCAATATCATCTGCCGCCCCGGATACAGCAACGCGAACATCGCGACGCTCAGCGCGACCTGCGCGCCGCTCGACCTGTTCGGCGTCGGCCGCTTCAGCCAGGCCGCGCTCGATTATGTGACGACGATCGCCGACCCGACCGCGACCAATTCGCAGTTCGTGCTCAGCGCGTCGGTCAACGGGCCGCTGTTCCGGCTGCCCGGCGGCGATGTCATCGCCTCGCTCGGCTATGAGCATCGGCATGAAAAGACCGCGTTCGATCCCGGCGCCTATTATTATGGCGAGGATATCGGAGGCGGATTTCGGATGCCGTTCGGCCGCAGCATCCCGATCGATCCGGTGCGGGGCAGCTTCACGACGAATGAATTTTCCGGCGAGCTCAAGATTCCAGTGATTTCGCCCGCCATGGACAGTTTCGTCCATGCGTTCGAACTCGACGGCGCGGCGCGCTATATCGATCATTCGGCGGGGGGGGGCGACTGGACGTGGACCGCGGGCGGACGATTGTCGCCGGTCGCCGATGTGACGATCCGCGGCAATTTCACCCGCTCGGTGCGCGCGCCCGCGATCACCGAAAGCTTCAGCCCGACGTCGCTGGCTTTTGCGACGGCCAATGATCCGTGCGATCGCCGCTTCGTCAATTCGGGGCCGAACCCGGCGCAGCGGCGCGCGAACTGCATCGCAGCGGGGATCGCGAACCCCGATGGTTTCACGTCGAACATCGTCGGGTTCACGGCGCCGATCTCGGTGTCGGGCAATGCTGCGCTCAGGAACGAGCGGGCCGACAGCTGGACCGTCGGCGCGATCGTTCGTCCGCGCTTCGTGCCCGGTCTGACGATCACCGCCGACTGGGTCGATATCCGGCTGCGCGACGCGATCGTATTGCTCGGTGCGGGCCAGACGCTCGACGCATGCTATGACGCGGTCGCCTATCCGGCGGCGGTTTGCGGCCAGATCGACCGCGATCCGGGCGGGCAGGTCGCTTTCGTGCGCACCGGCTATGCCAATGCGGCGTCGATGGACTTCCGCGGCCTGACCGCCGAAATCGCCTATCGGCGCGAGGTTGCGGCGGACACGGCGCTCGGCCTGTCGCTCAATTACTTCTATCTCGACAAGCTCGAAACGCGCGTCGGAACGGGTGATATCGACACCGCACGCGGCGAAATCGGCAATCCCAAACATTCGTTCACCGCGAATGTCACGGTCGATCGCGGTCCGGTAAATCTGCTCTGGCAAACGCAATATTATGGCAAGAGCGTGTGGAACGCCGACGCGGCACCCAACGCGCTGGAATATAGCGGTGTCGGTGCGTGGTGGCTGTTCAACGCCTCGATCGGCGTCGACGTATCGAAGCAGTTTGCGCTGCGCCTGATCGTCGACAATGTCTTCGACGCGAAACCGCCGTTCCCGGCGCCGGCAGCCAATGGCACGATCACCTATTATTCGGGCATTTTGGGACGCTATTTCCGCGCATCGGCGACGGCAAAATTCTGACCGCGTACCGGCGCGCAATCCGCGCGGGGTGCGCGGGAATTTCGACCGGACGAGGCCTTCCGGCGTCCTGTTCCGCCGCGCCTGTGCGGCGGACGATTGAATAGAGGCTGCGCAGTCGATAGGGGCAGACGGATGATATCCGGCGTTCCTGTCGTCCTCTTGCTTCGATCGGCGCGATGCCCGTGCCGATGAGCGCGGGCTTGCTCTTCGCGCTCGGCCTGTTCGCCGCGCTCTGGCTGGTCGCTGGGCTGTGGGCGGTCGGGCGCGGGGTTGCCATGCAGCGGCGCTCGGCGTTCGTCGCGGGGCAGACCGAACGGCTCGCCAGTCTGCTCGAAGCATCGCCCTATCTGCCCGTCGTGGTGCGCGGCGACTGGCGCATCGAGGCGAGCGAGCGGCTCGGCCGCTGGCTCGGGCTCGATGCCGGGCCGCGCAGTTTCGACGAGCTTCGCGGACTCGGCACCGGGCTCGACGCGCAGGCGCACGAAGCGCTGCGCCAAGCGATCCTCGGCGCCCAGCGCGGTGCCAAACCCTTCACGCTCAGCCTGCGTCCGCAGGGCAGCAACCGTACGATCGTCTGTCAGGGCGTGGCGGCGCCGCAGTCGGTCGGCGGACCGGGCAGCGTCCTGCTGTGGCTCAGCGATGCGACCGATGGCCAGCAATCGCTCGCCAAGGCGCGGATCGAACGCGACGAGGCGATGGCGGCGTTCGAGGCGCTGTCGGGCTTGATCGAGGCGGCGCCGTTTCCGATGTGGTTCCGCGAACCCGATCTTCGCCTCGCGCTCGTCAACACCGCCTATGTCCGGGCGGTCGAGGCGAAGAGCGCGGCGCGGGTGATCGAGGATGGCACCGAATTGTGCGAGCCGATCGCCGGGGTCAGCGCGACCGACGCGGCCGAAGCGGCGCGTGCCGCGGGCGCGGCGCATATGCGCACCGTCCCGGTAACGATCGAGGGCGAGCGCCGGATCATGCGGGTCGTCGACGTGCCGCTGGCGCCCGAGGGCGGCCGGGTGATCGGCATCGCGGGCTATGCGATCGATATTCAGGAGCTGGAGAGCGAGCGCGGCGCGCACCGCCGCTTCGTCGATACGCAGCGCGAATTGCTCGATCGACTATCGGCGGCGGTGGCGCAGTTCGGCCCCGATCACGGCCTTGTCTTTGCGAACCAGCCGTTTCGCCGGCTGTTCGACGTTGCGGCCGAGGATGTGTCCGAAGGGCGGCCGCTCGCGCGGTTGCTCGATGCGTGGCGCGAGGGTGGACGGACGCCCGAAGTGCGCGACTATCCCGAATGGCGGCAGGCGCATGTCGACTGGTTCGCGCTGCCGCACGCGAGCGAGGAGGAATGGCGCCTGCGCGACGGCACCCATCTGCACGTCGTCGCCCAGCCGACCCCCGACGGCGGCTTGCTGCTGATAGCCGAGGATCGCACCGAGCAGGTGCAACTGGCCTCGACGCGCGACACGTTGCTGCGCGTGCGCACCGCGACCTTCGACAATCTGTTCGAGGCGATCGCGGTCTTCGCTCCCGATGGCCGCCTGCACCTGTGGAACCAGCGTTTCCGCCGCTTGTGGGGCGTCGATGAATCGACCCTTGCGGCGCATCCGCGCGTCGATGTGCTGATGAACGGCCTCGCCGACCGGCTCGCCAAGCCCAACCAGATCAGCATCGTCCAGGAAGTGATCCGCGCCGCGACGCTCGAGCGGACGCAGCGTGCGGGCGAAATCCGGTTCCGGGACGGGCGCCATTTCGATTTCGCCTCGATCCCGCTGCCCGACGGCAACGCGCTGCTCATCATGCTCGACATCACCGCCAGCCGGAAGATGGAGGGCGCGCTGCGCGAACGCAACGAGGCGCTCGAGGCGGCGGACAAGGTCAAGACCGCCTTTCTGTCGCGGATGAGTTACGAACTGCGCACGCCGCTGACCTCGATCGGCGGCTTCGGCGAGATGCTTCAGGCGGGCTATGCGGGCGAGCTTCCGCCTGCCGCGCGCTCCTATGTCGATGCGATCATGGATTCGGTCGCGGTGCTCGGCCGCCAGATCGACAATGTGCTCGATCTTGCGCAGGGCGAGGCGGGGACGCTGGCGGTCGAACGCGCGCCGGTCGATGTCCGCGCGCTGCTCGGCAAGGCGCTCGCCGACGCGGCCCCGTTCGCCGAGACCGAAAAGATCGAACTCGTCGACAATCTGTCCGACAATCTTGGCAGTATCGAAGGCGATGCGCAGCGCCTGTCGCGGGTCGTTGGCGGATTGCTCGACAATGCGATCCGCTTCACCGCCCCGGCCAAGCGCAGCGGCGGGCGCGTGCTGCTCCACGCCGACGGCGACGCGCGCGGAGTGGAGATCGTCGTGTCGGACAACGGCCCGGGCATGCCCGATGCGGTCGCCGCGGTGACGAAGGGGCAGCAGGCGGGTACGCAGACCGGTGGCATCGGCCTCGCGCTCGCGCGCCAGCTCGTTGCCGCGCACGGCGGCACGATGGAGGTGCTCAGCGAAAAGGGACAGGGAACGCTGGTCCGCGTCACCCTGCCGCGGGGGATGTAGGGATGTCCTTGCCTGCGCAGATGAAAGATTCGCGCGGATGCGCAGAGAAGAAGATGGGATTCACGCGAAAACGCGAAGACGCGGAGAAGGAGCGCGGGGCCGACAGGCCCTTTATCATTTCGGATGTCTCGCCCGGACCCGACGAAGCAGACAGAAAACCGCTACGCGGCAAACACTACATCTTCGCGTCTTCGCGTCTTCGCGTGAACCAAAAATCTCCGCGCCGCTGCGCGAATCCGTTGCAAAATCGCCATGCAATCCCGTCGCCCCTATAGTCTCGAAGACGCCGATCGCATCGGCGCCGCCATCGGCGCCGCGCTGATGCCGGGCGATGTCGTGCTGTTGTCGGGCGACCTCGGCGCGGGCAAGACGACGCTGGCGCGTGCGATGCTCAAGGCGCGCGGTCTGGCGGGCGAGGCGCCAAGCCCGACCTTCGCGATCGTCCAGCCCTACGCCCCGCCCGAAGTCGATCTGCCGATCGCGCATGTCGATCTCTATCGCATCGAGGGAGAGGATGAACTGATCGAACTCGGCCTCGACGACTATCTCTACGACGGCGCGCTGCTGATCGAATGGCCCGATCGATTGGGGGCGCAGGCATGGGGCGACGCACTGGCGCTGACGATTTCGGGCGGGGGCGATACGCGCGTCTTGACAGCGGAAGTGCCGCCCGCTTGGGAAGCGCGATGGCCGCTCCGATGATTCCGCCCGACCATGCGCCCGCCTTTCTTGCCGCGCATGGCTGGGGCGATGCCCGCATTCTGCCGCTCGCGGGCGATGCCTCGTTCCGCCGCTATTTCCGCGTCGTCGGGGAGAGGCGGCAGGCGGTGCTGATGGATGCGCCGCCGCCGCACGAAGACCCGCGCCCCTTCATCGCCGTCGCCGAATGGCTGTGCGAACAGGGGATGAGCGCGCCCGCGATCCTCGCCCGCGATCTGGCGCAGGGCCTGCTGCTGATCGAGGATTTCGGCGATGTGCGGCTGCGCGAAACGCTCGACGCGCGCCCCGCGGCGGAGGTCGAATTCTACGCCGGGGTCACCGACCTGCTCGTCCATCTGCACGCGCGCCCCGCGATGCCGGGGCTGCCCGTCCACGGCATCGAACAATGGCTCGACGAAGTGATGCTGTTCACCGACTGGTACTGCCCCGCGCTGGACCTTGCCGTCGATCGCGACGGATTTCGCGCGGCGTGGCAAACGGCGCTGGCGCCCGTCGAACAGGACGGCCTGCCGCGCGTCACCGTGCTGCGCGACTTTCATGCCGAAAATATCATGCTCGTCGATGGACGCAGCGGCATTGAACATTTCGGTCTGCTCGATTTTCAGGACGCGCTGGTGGGCCATCCCGCCTATGACCTCGCCTCGGTACTCGAGGATGCGCGCCGCGACGTGACCCCGGCGGTCGAGGCCGCGATGCTCGATCGCTATGTCGCTGCGACGGGACAGGGTACGGCGTTCCGTGCCGCCTATTGGGCGCTCGCGGCGCAGCGCAATACGCGCATCCTGGGCGTTTTCGTGCGCTTGTGGAAGCGCGACGGCAAGCCCGGATACCGCCAGTTCCAGCCGCGCATGTGGGGTCTGCTCGAACGCGACCTCGCGCACCCGGCGCTCGCGCCGGTGAAAAAATGGTTCGACGACAATGTGCCCGCCGCCAAGCGCGCGGCGGCGTGGAGCGAGTGACGGCATGACCGCGACGATCAAAAGCGCGATGGTGATGGCGGCGGGGATCGGCAAGCGGATGCGTCCGCTCACCGCCACGCGGCCCAAGCCGCTCGTGCGCGTGGCCGGCAAGCCGCTGATCGACCATAGCCTCGACCGGATCGAGGCGGCGGGGATCGGTCACGTGGTCGTCAACGTCCATTATCTCGCCGACGCGCTCGAGGCGCATCTCGCAAAGCAGAAGCGATCCTTCACCCTGGCGGTGTCGGACGAGCGCGGCGAACTGCTCGAAACCGGTGGCGGCATGGTCAAGGCGCTGCCGCTGCTCAAGGGCGACCCGATCCTGATCGTCAACAGCGACAATATCTGGACCGACGGGCCGCAGGACAGCATCCGCAATCTGGCGCGCCACTGGGACGGCGATCGGATGGATGCGCTGCTCCTCGTCATCCGTCAGGCGAGCGCGACGGGACACGGCGGCAAGGGCGATTTCCACATGGACCCGAGCGGCAAGCTGTCGCGGCGCAAGCCCGGCCGCGTTGCGCCCTTTGTCTATACCGGCATCCAGCTCATTTCGCCGCGCCTGCTCGTTGGCGCGCCTGATGGACCCTTTTCGACGAACCTGTTGTGGGACCGCGCGATCGCGGCGGGGCGGCTTTATGGTCTGTCGCATATGGGGCAGTGGTTCGACGTCGGAACCCCCGCCAGCATTGCACCGACCGAAGCGGCGCTGAGCGAAGTTTGACACGGACCGTCATCCCGGCGAAGGCCGGGATCTCGCCGGTGCGTCATGGCGATAGGGAGAGAACCCGGCCTTCGCCGGGATGACGAAGGAATCCTGATGGCTGTGACCGGCCAACCCACCACCTATTCCATCCCGATTCATCGGGCCGTCGCCGACGCGCTCGCCGCCGGGGTGATCGCGCGCTTCGACGACGGCGCGCTGGGGCTGGCGCAGGGGCTGATCCTGCTGCCGAGCAATCGTGCACGCAGCGCGGTGCAGGCGGCGTTCGTCCGCGCAGGCGGGCAGGGGCTTCTCATGCCGCGGCTGGCGGTGATCGGCGACGCCGATCTCGATGAATCGGTCGCGCTGGCGCTTGATGCGATCGACGACGATCCGCTGCCGCCTGCCATCGATCCGCTGCACCGGCGCCTGTTGCTCGCCGAGCTGATCGAGCGGCACACGCCGCCGGGCGAACCGGCAATCACAGGCGCGGCGGCGTTCCAGCTTGCCGATGGGCTGGGCCGCGTGATCGACCAGCTTCATTATGAAGAGGTGTCGGTTTCGGCGCTCGTCGATCTCGATCTCGGCGCCTTTGCCGACCATTGGCGGGCGTCGCTGGCGCGGCTGCGGCTGCTGGTCGATGAATGGCCGGCCGCGCTTGCCAGGACCGGCGCGATCGACCGCGCGGCGCGCCGCAACTTGCTGCTCGATCGCGTCGCCGCGGGGTGGCGCGCGGCGCCGCCAGCGCGCTTCGTCGTCGCGGCGGGCGTTACCACCGCTGCTCCTGCCATCGCGCGGTTGCTCCGCACCGTGGCCGATATGACGCGCGGCATGGTCGTGCTGCCCGGGCTCGATCAGGTGATGGCGGCGGATGAATGGGATGCGCTCGGCCCGACGCGGCCCGATGCGGATGACGACCGGCGCCCGCTCGAAACGCATCCGCAATATCATCTGAAGCTGCTGCTCGATCGCATGGGCGTTGCTCGCGATGAGGTGCTGTCATGGGACGCCGCCTCGCCATATGATGGGCCAGAGGCGCGGACGCCCTTCGCCTCGCTGCTCTTCGCGCCCGCGGACTACAGCACCCAGTGGCAGGCGGCGGGCGATCTGTCGGCGGCGGTTGCCGGCCTGTCGGGCGCTGTTTTTGCCGACGACGGGCAGGAGGCGCAGGGAATCGCCCTGCTGATGCGCGAGGCGATCGAGACGCCGGGGCGCACCGCTGCCCTCGTCACGCCCGACCGCGCGCTCGCCGAGCGCGTCGCCGCCGCGCTGACGCGCTGGGGCATCAGCGTCGATGACAGCGCCGGCCAACCGCTGTCGCGCACCGCGCCGGGCGCGCTGTTGCTGCTGCTTGCCCAACTGGCTGCCGCCTTCGATCCGGTCGCGCTGGTGGCGCTGCTCGGCCATCCGCTCGTGCGCGCGGGAGGCGAGCGCACCATGTGGCTCGACGAGGTGCGGCGGCTCGACCTGACGTTGCGCGAGCCCGGACTGCTTCCGGGATGGGACGGGGTGAGCGCGCGCATTGCGGCGCGCACTGCCGATCCCAAGGCGCGCGGTCATTCCGTCGCCGTGCAGATGGCACCATGGTGGACGCGTGTTTCGACCGAGTTCGGTGCCGCGCTCGCGCCCTTCGCGGCCGGGCCGGCGCCGCCCGCCGACCTGCTCGCGGCGTTGCAGCGCGCAGCCGAATGGCTGGCGGGCGACGCGGTGTGGGCGGGGCCGGCGGGCCGGATGCTCGCCGAATTGTTCGATCAGTGGGCGCTGGCGCGCGGCGCCGGGCCGGCGCTGGTCGATCCCGCCGATTTTCCCGCAATGCTTGGGCAATTGCTCGGGCAGGCGAGCGTGCGTCCGCCCTATGGCGGGCATCCGCGCCTGTTCATCTGGGGCTTGCTCGAGGCGCGGTTGCAGCGCGCCGACCTGATGATCCTGCTTCGCGCTTCTGGCTGCGGCTCGCGGCGCTCGCGGGCGAGCTTCCCGAACCCGCGCCGGGTGGGGTGCCGCTCACGCGCCTCGCCGCCGAAATCGACCTGCCGCCGGGCGGTACGCAGCCCGCCGGTCGTCCGGCGCCGCAGCCGCCCGCCGCCGACCGTCCGCGCCGGATCAGCGTCACCGGCGTCGACAAGCTCGCACGCGATCCCTTCGCCTTTTACGCCGACCGCATGCTCGGCCTCTCGGCGCTCGATCCGTTGAGCGCCGCGCCCGATCCGCGCTGGCGCGGTACGCGGGTGCATAAATTGTTCGAAGATTGGGTGCGCGGCGGCGCGACGCGCGAGGCTTTCGAAGCGGAACTGGCCGCGCTCGCCGCCGATCCGGCGCTCGACGGGCTTGCGCGCGCCTTCTGGCTGCCGCGTATCGAGCCCGCGCTGCGCTGGGCTGCGGCGCAGGTTTGGGAGGCCGACCGCAAGCCCGTCGCGGTCGAAGCGCGGGGCGAACGGACCGACGACGGCATTACGCTGCATGGCAAGGCCGACCGCATCGACCGCGGCCCCGATGGCCTTGCCATCATCGATTATAAATCGGGCGGCGCGCCGAGCGCGCAGGCCGCCGCCGACGGGCTCGACAATCAGCTCGGGCTGCTCGGCCTGCTTGCGCGCGAAGGGGCGATGGAGGGAATCGATGCCGCCCCCGTCGTGGCGCTCGAATATTGGAGCTTGCGTCCTGACCGCCGCGCCGACGGCGCGGGGCGGATTTCGAACAGCTATGGCCCGCGCAGCACGCTCAAGACCGCAGAGGCGGCGATCGACCATGCCGCCGACACGCTGACCCGGCTGGCGCACGACTATCTACTCGGCGACGCGCCCTTCGTGCCCGGCGAGGGCGGCGGCTATGGCGATTATGACCAACTCATGCGCCGCGACGAATGGTTCGGGCGCGGTGAGGACGGACTGTGAGCAGAAGCGCCGGCCTCGCCACCCTCGATCCGCGGCAGGGCGCCGCCGCCGATCCCGAAAGCCATGTCTGGCTCGGCGCGTCGGCGGGCACGGGCAAGACGCAGGTGCTGTCGGCGCGCGTGCTGCGGCTGATGCTGGACGGCGTTTCGCCGCTGGCGATCCTGTGCATCACCTTCACCAAGGCGGGCGCCGCCGAAATGGCGCATCGCATCCACGAACGGCTCGCGGCCTGGGTGCGGATGAACGACGGCGATTTGCGGCTCGATCTCCACGCGCTGGGGCTCGACTGGGAGCGGCCGGGGCTGATGACGCGCGCCCGGTCGCTGTTCGCGACGGTGATCGACAGCCCCGGCGGCGCGATCCGCGTCCAGACGATCCACAGCTTCTGCCAGACCTTGCTCGCCAGCTTCCCGCTCGAGGCAAAGCTGCTCCCCGGCTTTCGCGCTATCGAGGAGGATGAGGCAGCGGCGCTCAAGCGGCAGATACTCGGCGATCTGCTCGAGCGTGATCCCGACCGCGAGGCGCTGCGCGCGGTCGCGGCGATGCTGTCGCGGCGGCTGGGGCAGGAATCGGCGCTTGCCTTCCTGTCGAGCTGCGCCGCGGTTTTCGGCGGTCCGCGCGCGGCGCTACCCCCGGCGGCGCATGATTTGCGCGCGGCGTTCGACCTCCCCGGCGGCGATCCCGATGCATGGCTCGTCGCCGAGATTGCAGGCGGAGCGATTTCCGATGCCGATATCAAGGCGGTCGCGACCAGCGGCGCGGCGTGGGGGACCAAGACCGGCGAGGCTTGTTCGGACAAGATGGTCGGCTGGCTCATCGCCGATGCGTCGGCGCGCACCGCGATGCTCGATGAACTGCTCGGCTGTTTCCTGACCGGCAAGGGCGAGCTGCGCGCCGATTTTGCGGGCGACAAGGGCCGGATGACCGATTGTGCCGACAGCGCGGTGCGCATCGTCGATGCCGCCGGGCGGCTGCGCGCCACCGCCACCGCGATGCGCGTCGCCGACGATCTTGCGGCGGGATGGAAGCTTGGCGCGCGCTTTGCTGAGGCCTATGCGCTCGCCAAGCGCGATGCGGGTCTTGCCGATTTCGACGATCTCATCACGCTCGCCGGGACGCTGCTGCGTGTCAGCAGCTTCGGCGAATGGGTGCGCTTCAAGCTCGATCAGCGCACCGACCATATCCTCGTCGATGAGGCGCAGGATACGAATATGCGCCAGTGGGGCATTGTCCTGTCGCTTGCCGAGGAATTTTTCGCGGGCGTCAGCGCAAAGGACGACCGGCTGCGGACACTGTTTACCGTCGGCGACCGCAAGCAGGCGATCTTCGGCTTTCAGGGCACCGAGCCCAAGGCGTTCGCGACCGCGCGCGACATGTTCCACGCGATGGGCGAGATGGGCGGCCAGCCCTTCCGCCAGGTCGATCTGGTTTCCAACTATCGCTCGACGCCCGCCGTGCTCGACGTCGTCGACCGCTGGCTCGGCGACGGCGGGACGATAGCGATGGGACTCGATGGCGAAGAGCCGCCCCACCGCCCGTTTCGAAGCGCCCAAGCCGGCCAGGTCGAACTCTGGGCGCCGCTGCCCGTCGGCAAGGCGATCGATGCTGCAGCCGCGGAGGACGGCGGAGACGAGGGGGACGGCAGCGCCCCCGCTTCCGATCCCGCCTCGATGCGGTTGGCCAAGGCGATCGCGGGCGAGGTGCAGGACTGGATCGCGAACGGCAAGGACGGGCGTCCCGTGGCGCCGGGCGATATCATGATCCTCGTCCGCCGACGCCGCGATCTGGCGGCGCGGATCGTCGCGCGGCTTCAGGCGCTGCACGTCCCCGTCGCGGGCGTCGACCGCTTCGCGCTGACCCAGCCGCTCGCGGTGCAGGATCTGATCGCCGCGATGCGCTTCGCGGTGCAGCCGCTCGACGATCTCAACCTTGCCGCACTGCTCGTCTCACCGCTGCTCGGCTGGACGCAGGACGACCTCTACGCGCGCACCGCAAAGCGCGGTCGCGCCGCCATCTGGGAACATCTGCGCGCGCACGAAGACGCGATGCCGCCCGCGACGATGGCGGCGCTGCGCGCGCTGCTCGGCATGGCCGATTTCACGACCCCTTTCCGCTTTCTCGAAACGGTCCTCTCAGGACCGATCGACGGACGGCGCAAGCTGTACGCGCGGCTGGGGCGCGAGGCGCGCGACCCGATCGACGAACTGCTGAGCCAAGCGCTGGCGTTCGAGGCGCGTGAAACCGTGTCGCTACTCGGCTTTCTGACCCGGATCGCGGGCAGCAGCGCCGATATCAAGCGCCAGACCGAAGCGCGCAGCGACGTCGTGCGCGTGATGACGGTCCACGGATCGAAGGGCTTGCAGGCGCCGATCGTCATTCTCGCCGATGCGACCGACGATGCCGCGATCGGTCATCGTCCCTTCACCGTCGATGTCGCCGCCTGGGAAAAGCTGCCCGTCTTCGCGATGCCCGCGGACGAACGGCAGGGTGCGCTGGCGCAGGCCTATCAGGACGCGGCCGATGCCGCGGCGCAGGAGCATTGGCGGCTGTTCTACGTCGCGATGACCCGCGCCGAAGAGATGCTGATCGTCGCGGGCGTTACCAAAAAGCCCGACCTGTCGGTGCCCGAGACGAGCTGGCACAGCGCGGCCGCGGTGGCGCTGGAGGGGCTTGGTTGCGATTGGGAGGATGCGGGGCCGCTGTGGGGCCGCCGCCGTGTCCACCGCGTCAATGATGGCAAATGGGCGCGCAGGGATGCGGCCGTGCGCGCCGCACCGCCGCCGCTCGCGCTGCCCGCCTGGACCCACGCCCCGGCGCCCGAGGAGGCGCGCCCGCCGCGCCCGCTCGCGCCCTCGGCGCTGGGCGAAGATGATGTCGCGGTGCCGCCGCAGGGTTCGGCGCGCGTCGCGGCGGTGACGCGTGGCCTGCTGCTCCACGCGCTGTTCGAACGCCTGCCGCCGGTTGCGACCGATAGGCGGCGCGCGGCGGCGCTGCGCTGGCTCGCGGTGCAGGCGCCGATGCTCGACGATGCGGCGCGTATGGCGATGGCGGACGAGGTGCTCGCCATCCTTGATGATCCGGCGCACGCCGCGCTTTTCGGCCCCGACAGTCTGGCCGAAGTGCCGCTCTCGGCGGTGGTCGACGGCATGGTCGTGGCGGGGATCGTCGACCGGCTGCGCGTGACCGACGACGCGGTGACAGTGATCGATTACAAGACTGGGCGGCGGATACCCGAGAGCGCGGCCGATGTCGCGCCCGCCTATCTGCGCCAGATGGCGGCCTATCGCGATGCGCTGGCGGTCATCTTTCCGGGCCGGCGCGTCGAAACGGCGCTGCTCTATACGGCGGGACCGCGCTTCATCGCGCTCGACGATGCCGTGCTGGCACCGCACAAGCCCGGCTTGCTTGCCGCCAAGGCGAATTTGCCGCCGCCGCCCCTTGAGCCGGACGCCCCGACGTCCTAGCTTGGCATCAACGATTTTTCAGAATTTCAGGAGTTCAGACGATGGCAACCAAGGCAATCACCGACGCCAGCTTTCAGGCCGATGTCCTCGACAGCGACACCCCCGTGCTCGTCGATTTCTGGGCCGAATGGTGCGGTCCGTGCAAGATGATCGGCCCGTCGCTCGAAGAAATTTCGAACGAACTCGCCGGCAAGGTGGTGATCGCCAAGCTGAACATCGACGACCATCCCGACGCGCCGAGCAAATATGGCGTGCGCGGCATCCCGACGATGATCCTGTTCAAGAATGGCCAGATCGCCGACACCAAGGTCGGCGCCGCACCGAAGAGCGCGCTCAAGGGCTGGCTCGAAGGCGCGCTTTGATTTTAGCTAGCCCCCCGATGCCGAGTGATCGGTGTCGGGGGCGCCTTCTATCGGTCAGTCACGCCAATAGTCGTGTCGTTCGGAGCCATCGAAACCGGCCCGAAGCGAGGCAGCAATTGCGGAAACTTCTGGCCTGATCCGCATGGGCACGGGTCTTTTCGGCCGAGTTTTTCGATAAGTTCGATATCGCCGCGGACGAAGCGATGACCACGCTTGACCTGCGTTTCGGACGGGTAACCCTTACGCCGCTTCGAGGTGATCTCGAAAGCAAGGCAGGTCGGCGAAGTCTTTTTGGCGTACCATGACGGCCTCCTGTGGTCGGCGCACCTAATTGCGCGCAGGGGCGGACCTAACAGATCGCGGTCAGCTCCGATAGTCGGCGTTGATGCTGATATAGCCGTGGGTCAGGTCGCAGGTCCAAACGGTCGCGCGCCCGTCGCCGAGGCCGAGGTCGGCGCCGACGCGAATGTCCTGGCCCTTCAGATGCGCCGCAACGGGGCCCTCGTCATAGCCGTCGACGGGTAGCCCGTCCTTCGCGACCCAATGGTCGCCGAAGCGGATTGCCAGCCGGTCGCGGTCGGCGGGTTCGCCTGCCTTGCCCACCGCCATCACGACGCGGCCCCAATTGGCATCCTCGCCCGCGATCGCGGTCTTGACCAGCGGCGAATTGGCGATCGACAGCGCGACGCGCTTGGCGCTGGCATCGCTGACCGCGCCGGTCACCGTAATTTCGATGAATTTCGACGCACCTTCGCCGTCGCGCACGACAAGCTGCGCAAGATCGAGCGCAACGCTGCGGATCGCTGCATAAAGCGCGTCGGCGCCCGGATCGTCGCGCGTCGTCAGCACCGGATTGCCCGCCCGCCCGGTCGCGAACAACAGCACCGTGTCGCTGGTCGACGTGTCGCTGTCGACCGTGATCGCGTTGAAACTGCCCGCGGTCGCCTCGCTCAGCATCGCTTGCAACAGATCGGGCGCCACCGCGGCATCGGTGAAGATATAGCCGAGCATCGTCGCCATGTCGGGCGCGATCATCCCCGATCCCTTGACGATTCCCGCGACCTGCACCGTGGTACCGCCGACGACCGCGCTCGCCGCCGCACCCTTCGGGAAGGTGTCGGTGGTGGTGATCGTCTGCGCCGTTTCTTCCCAGCTTGCGCTCGGGGTGTCGAAGCTGATGACCTTGGCGACGCCCGCGTGCGCCTTGTCCTTGGGCAACGGCACGCCGATCACGCCCGTCGAGCAGACGAACACTTCCCTGGGGTCGCAGGCCAGATGCGCAGCGACCTGATCGACGATCTGCTCGACCGCCTCGCGTCCGCGATAGCCGGTGAAGGCGTTCGAATTGCCCGCATTGACGATCAGCGCGCGGGCGCGGCCGTGCGCGATGCCCTCGCGGCACATTTCGACCTCGGTCGAACAGCAGACATTCTGCGTCGTCACGCCCGCGACGACGGTACCCGGCGTCAGTTCGACATAGGTGAGGTCGCAGCGGTCCCAATTCTTGTAGTGCGCGCGCGCGATACGGCGCGTCACCCCGGCGATTTCGGGCAGGGCGGGGAAGGCAGCGGGCGCGAGCGGCGAGCGATCAGTCATGGCGCGCGCATAGCCGTTGGGGGGGCAAAGAAAAACCCCTCCCGCGAACGGAAGGGGCTTTGCTGCCGGAGTTCAGCGGCGAGCGCTTCCCGGCGGTCGTCCTCCCCGCGGCGTCGCCACAAGGAGGATCGGTCGGCTTACGCCGGGATGCCGCTGATCGCCTTGACTTCCATAAAGTCCTTGAGGCCAAACAGCCCGCCTTCGCGGCCATTGCCCGACGCCTTGTAACCGCCGAAGGGCGCGCCCGGTCCGGGGCCCCAGGCGTTGACGGCGACCATACCGGCGCGCAGCTTCGGCGCCACCTCGGCCGCCTTGGACGGATCGCCCGATACCACGGCCGACAGGCCATATTCGGTGTCGTTGGCGATATCGACCGCTTCGTCGAGGCTGGAATATTCCATGATCGTCGCAACGGGGCCGAACACTTCTTCCTTGGCGATCCGCATGTCGGGCGTGACGCCCGAGAAGACGGTCGGCTTGATGAAATAGCCGCGGTTGACGTTCGCGGGCAGGCCGGTGCCGCCGGTTTCGAGCGTTGCGCCCTCGTCGATCGCCGACTGGATCAGGCCCTGGATCTTTTCGAACTGCGCCTTGTTGACGACGGGGCCGATATGACCGCCTTCCTGCGCCGGATCGCCAACCTGCGTTCCGTCGAACATCGCCTTGATGACGCCGACGGCCTCTTCCTTGCGGTCCTTGTGGACCAGAATACGCGTCGGGGCGATGCAGCTCTGACCGGTGTTGACGAGCACGCCCTGCACCGTCGGGGGCAGGACCTGGGCCAGATCGGCGTCGGGCAGGACGATGTTCGGCGATTTGCCGCCCAGTTCCTGATGCACGCGCTTGACCGTGTCGGCCGCCGCCTTGGCGACGAGGATGCCGGCGCGGGTCGATCCGGTGAAGCTCACCATTTCGATCCCCGGATGCGCGCTGATCGCATTGCCGACGGTCGGGCCGTCACCCTGAACCAGGTTGAACACGCCCGACGGAACGCCTGCCGCATCGAGGATTTCGGCGAAAATAACCGCATTGCCGGGGCATTCTTCCGACGGCTTCAGCACCATCGTGTTGCCAGCGGCGAGCGCGGGCGCGACCTTCAGCGCAATCTGGTTGAGCGGCCAGTTCCAGGGGGTGATCATCCCGACGACGCCGATCGGTTCATAGACGACCTTGTTTGCGCCATGCTGTTCGCTGAACTCGAAATTCTTGAGCGCCTCGATCGTGCCGAGGAAGCCGCCGATGCCGGCGCCGACTTGCGCGGTGCCTGCGAAGCTGACGGGCGCGCCCATTTCGGCCGCCATCGACTTGGCGAGATCGGCGCCGCGCTTCTTATATTCCTCGACGATACGGCCGAGCAGCGCCAAGCGCTCCTCCCGCGTCGTCTGCGAATAGGTCTTATAGGCCTGCTTGGCGGCGGCGACGGCATCGTCGACGTCGGCCGCGGTGCCGAGCACGACGGTCGATGCCGCTTCCTCGGTCGCCGGGTTGATGACGTCGTGCAGCTTGCCGCCCTTGCTGTCGACCCATTTGCCGCCGATGTAATTCTGTTTCAGGTGCGTTTCGGTATCGCTCATCATCTTTCTCCCATCGGCGGAAACTTCCGTCTCGGATTGCTACCTAATCACTGTGCCGCGCGAATCAAGCGCGGTCGGCTGCGATTTCTTCCGGCTCAGCGCTTTTCAGCGGCGATGCGTGACATGAGTATGGCAGCGCGCGTCGCCTGGCGTGCGATGCTGGACAATTCGACCCTTTCGCCGGGCGCATGATCGCCGGTCGAATAGGTGCCGAGCCCGGCAAGGCCATCGACATCGGCGGCGACGAAGCTGATGTCGCCGGCGCCGCGCTTCAGCGGGTCGAGCGCCGCCATTTCGGGAAGCCCCATGTCGCGGTTGACGCCGTTGAGCCGGTCGAGCAGCGCCTTGTTGCCCGCCGTCGGCGCCATCGGCGGATAGGCACCGGGGTCGAAGGCAAGCTTCGCATCGGTGCCCGGCAGGTGGCGCGCGACGATCGCCGCCATCTTGTCCTTCACCCGTGCCGACTGTTCGGGCGACAGCGTGCGCAGGTCGCCGCGCGCCACCGCAATCGGGGCGACGATGTTGGTCTTGCCGTTTGCGGTCGCGCGGATACCGCCGGTGTCGAGTGTCGCCTCCTGGCCGCCGGCGATCAGCCCGACGTTGAAGGTCAGATTGGGTTCGGGCAGTTCGGTGCGGAAATCGCGGATGATGCGCGCCAGCTCATTGATCGCGCCATCGCCAACCTCGGCGCTGAAGATGCCCGAGCTGTGGGCGCTCATGCCCGTCGCGGTGACGGTCCAGCTTTCCGAACTGCGACGGGCGATCGATCCCATGTCGGCGCCGTTATCGCGGACGAGTCCTTCGAAATCGAGCGCAATATCGCTGCGCTTGCCCGCCGCGATCAGGTCGGCGCGCGATTTCTCGATCGGATCGCCCGCGTCTTCCTCGTCGCCGGTCATATGGATTTCGATATTGGCGTCTTTCAGCGTGCCCGCAGCCTTCATCGCGCGCAGCGCCGCGACGATCACCACCATGCCGCCCTTGTCGTCGCCCGCGCCGGGGCCTTCGCCCCAGCCATCCTTGCGCGTGAAAGTCTGGAAGGGCGAATCGGGTTCGAACACCGTGTCGAGATGCGCAATCAGAAGCATCTTCTTGCCGTCGACACGTCCCTTGTGCACCGCGATCAGATGGCCAGCGCGCTTCGTTTCCAGGGTGGGCTTCCAGGTGACCGTAAAGCCCAGCGGCTCAAGCTCGGCGCGCATCATCTCGGCCACCTTTTCGACCCCGGCGAGGTTCAGCGTACCGCTGTTCTGATTCACCAGCCTTTCGAGCAGCGCGATCGACCGTTCCTGCTCGGCCTTGACCGTTCCGGCCATCCGGCTTTCGATCGGGCTCAGCTTGGCATGCGCGGCCGGGGCGAGCGCGAACGCGGCAAGGGCGGCGAGCGCGGCGAAGCGGGCTGATTTCATCTGCACAATCTCCTTTGTCGGCGCCCTTGTGCCGCCTGAAGGGCGCCGCCGCAAGCCGTCGCGCCCGACAATATTCGCCCGCTTGCCGATCCCCATCTCGAGCACGACCTGTAAAGAGTATTTGACAGTGCGCGCTTCGTGTCTGTAAAGAGTGTTTGACAGGCTGAAAGGACGGTCATTGCAAAATCGCGTTCGGGATTGCCGCGAGCAGGCGGGGTGGAGTCAGGGCGAACTGGCCCGTCGGCTCGGCGTCTCTCGGCAGACGATCAATGCCGTCGAAACCGACAAATATGACCCCAGCCTGCCGCTCGCGCTGCGCATGGCCCGGCTGTTCGGGCTGGAGGTGCGCGAGCTGTTTATCGATCATTGGATGCCGGAGGACGAGTGATGGACAAGATGGTGGCCGGACATAGCGTTGCGGCGTGGAAGAAGAGCGGGATCGGGGCGCTGGTCGGCGCGATCGTCGGTGCGGGCACGGTCGCCGGGCTGATGCATGTCGCCGGGACCGATTTCATCGATGCGATGGGCGGATCGCGCGTTGCGCTGGCCGGTGTTGCCATCATCTACCTCCTGATGGCGGCCTTCGTGGGCTTCGGGTTGGCAGCGCCGCGCACCGGCGCCAGATTGCTCAACGTCGCTGATGCCGACGAACTGCGCGAGGAGCGCGCGGGCATGGGGCGATCGGTCATCGTCATGGGCGCAATCGGTGCCGCGCTGCTTGCGCTCGCGCTCGCACGCACGCCCTCCTTTCCGACCGGACCCGTTCCGGCGCAGGCGGCTGCGGCAGTGCTGGCCCTCGTGATTGCGGGCGGTGTCGCGGCGAGCTGGGCGTGGCGGCGGCAATATGACGAGCTTAACCGCCAATTGGGTATCGAGGGCGGCTATTGGGCCTTCGGCCTGAGTTGGATCGGGCTGACCCTCTGGGGCGCCGCCGATCTTCTGGGGCTCGGACCGGTGCTCACCGCGATCGACGTGGTGACGACGCTGGCGGCGATGATGCTTGTCGGGGCCTTTGTGGCGATCGGTCGCCGCGGCCTGATGATGCGCTGAGCGCAGGTAGCAGATAAGGGAAGGGCGTCCGAGCTCCCCCAAGCCGGACGCCCTTCGAGCGTGACTGATCGCTGCAGATCAGGCGCTGTAATACATGTCGAATTCGACCGGGCTCGGGGTCTGTTCGAAGTTGTAAACTTCGGCCCATTTGAGTTCGATATAGGCTTCGATCTGATCCTTCGAGAAGACGTCGCCCTTCAAGAGGAAGTCGTGATCGGCCGCGAGGCTGTCGAGCGCTTCGCGCAGGCTGCCACAGACGGTCGGGACTTCGGCGAGTTCTTCGGGCGGCAGATCATAGAGATTCTTGTCCATCGCGTCGCCGGGGTGGATCTTGTTCTGGATGCCGTCGAGCCCCGCCATCAGCAGCGCCGAATAGCAGAGATAGGGGTTCGCCATCGCGTCGGGGAAACGGAATTCGACGCGCTTCGCCTTGGCGCCCGCGCCATAGGGGATGCGGCACGAAGCCGAACGGTTGCGGCTCGAATAGGCGAGCAGCACCGGCGCCTCGAAGCCCGGGACGAGGCGCTTGTAGCTGTTCGTCGTCGGGTTGGTGAAGGCATTGAGCGCCTTCGCATGCTTGATGACGCCGCCGATGAAATAGAGGCACATGTCCGAAAGGCCGGCATAGCCGTTGCCCGCAAAGAGCGGCTTGCCCTTTTCCCAGATCGAGATGTGGGTGTGCATGCCCGATCCGTTGTCGTCCTTGATCGGCTTGGGCATGAAGGTCGCGGTCTTGCCATAGGCATGGGCGACCTGATGCACGACATATTTGTAGATCTGCATGCGGTCGGCGGTCTGCGTCAGCGTGCCGAAGGTCAGGCCCAGCTCGTGCTGCGCGGCGGCGACTTCATGGTGATGCTTGTCGCAGGGCAGACCCATTTCGAGCATCGTCGAGACCATTTCGGCGCGGATGTCGACGGCGCTGTCGACCGGCGCGACGGGGAAATAGCCGCCCTTGGCGCGCGGACGATGGCCAAGGTTGCCGCCTTCATAGGTGCGGCCGGTGTTGGTCGGCAGTTCGATATCGTCGATTTCGAAACCCGACTTGTTGTAGCCGGTTTCGAAGCGGACGTCGTCGAACATGAAGAATTCGGCTTCGGGGCCGACATAGACGGTGTCGCCGATGCCGGTCGAGGCGACATAAGCTTCGGCGCGCTTCGCCGTAGTGCGCGGGTCGCGGGCATAGCCTTCGCCGGTCGAAGGCTCGACGATGTCGCAGAACATCACCAGCATCGGGGTCGCCGAGAAGGGATCGTCATAGACCGCCTCGAGATCGGGCTTCAGGATCATGTCGCTTTCGTTGATCGCCTTCCAGCCTTCGATCGACGATCCGTCGAACATCAGGCCGTCTTCGAGGGCGTCTTCGTCGATCACGCCGGCGCACATGGTCAGATGCTGCCATTTGCCCTTGGGATCGGTGAAGCGCAGATCGACCCACTCGATGTCATTATCCTTGATCCGGGCGATGATATCCTTCGGCTTGGTGGCCATGGTCACTTCTTCCTTTTTGCGAATAGTACCGGCTGGACCGGCGTCTGTTGAACGGGATGGAGCGATGGAAGCTTAAAGCGCGTCCTCATTGCGTTCGCCGGTGCGGATGCGCAGCGCGGTTTCCACAGGGATCACGAAAATCTTGCCGTCGCCGATGCGGCCCGTCTGTGCGGCCGCGGCGATCGCCTCGACCACGCGTTCGGCCATATTGTCGTCGACGATAACCTCCAGCTTCACCTTCGGCAGGAAGTCGACGACATATTCGGCGCCGCGATACAGTTCGGTGTGCCCCTTCTGGCGACCGAAGCCCTTCGCCTCGGTGACGGTGATGCCGCTGACACCCACTTCGTGCAGCGCCTCCTTCACCTCGTCGAGCTTGAACGGTTTGATGATCGCCTCAATCTTCTTCACGCTTCATGTCCCCCTTTGGGCCTTCCACCTCTGCCTGTGGTCGAAGCCGGGTCAGGTGCGCCTGAACCGGTTTCCCCCGTGAGTCGGTGCGGTGTGCGGCCATCTTGCACCAATCAAGACCCGTGCCAATTGGCGAATCGCAAGCTTTCGGTAAGAAATTTGGCACGAAATTACGCCGCTGCCCGTCCTTTGGGCAACGGCGCGATTTCGGTGATTAAATTTTGTGCAATCAGCGCCCGACGGGCGCCGACGCGTCGGGCAGGTTCGCCTTGGTCCAGTTCGACCGGTCGATGACATAGGCGCGAATCGCCTCGACATCGGCGGGGGAGAGCACCTTGGCAAAGCTCACCATGCCGCGGTCCTTCAGTGCGCCGTCGAGGATCACGCCCTTCCATGCATCGGCACTGGTCAGCGCCCCCGAAACGCGCAGGTCGGGGGTGAAGCCGTTGCCGATCGCGCTGTCGCCGTGACAGACTTGGCAATAGCGCCCGAAATGCGCCTTGCCCGATGCGATCTGCTGCGGCGTGCCGAACTGCGCGGGCGGATTCCACGCCAGCGTCGTGGTCGCGGGCGGGGCGGGGAGCTGCACGGTGCCGCCGAGTTTAAGCACGACGAGGCGCGGAATATTGGGCACCTTGCGCGTCACGCCGCCGGCGACCCCCGCGACAAGCGGAAAGGCGCCGCCCTTGCTGGTCTGGAAAGCGACATATTGCACTCCGCCGACGCGGAAGGTCGATGGCGCGCTGACGATCCCTGACTGCATGTCGAGGTCGAGCAGCTGCTTGCCGGTGTCGGCGGCATAGGCGCGGAAGCGCCCGGTGCTCGTTCCCTGGAAAACCAGATTGCCGGCGGTCGTCATCGTGCCGCCGTTCCATGCGGCGGGATAGTCGACGCCCCAGGCGACCTTGCCGGTGCGCGGGTCGAAGGCGACGAGACGGCCGGTGGTCGCGGCGACGGCCGCGCGGAAAGCGGCCTTGTCGTCGGGGAGCATCGCCGCGGTCAGCGAGGCGCCGATGTTGAAGCCGAGCACCTTGCGCCGGTCCAGCTCGTCCATATCCTGGATATAGCCCTGCGGAATCTGCTGCGCCGGAATATAGACGAGGCCGGTGGCAGGGTTGTAGCTCATCGGGTGCCAGTTGTGCGCGCCAAGCGCGCCCGGGATCGCGATGAAGGGCTTGCCGGTCTTGTAGAAGCGCGCGTCGGGATTTTCGATCGGTCGGCCGGTGGTCATGTCATAGCCGGTCGCCCAGTTGATCCCGTCGACGAAAGGCTTGGCGTCGATCAGCTTGCCGGTCGTGCGGTCGATCGTGAAGAAAAAGCCGTTCTTCGGTGCATGATACAGCACTTTTGTCGGCGTGCCGTTCACCGCCTGCTCGGCAAGGATGATCGGTTGCGTCGCGGTATAGTCCCAGCTCTCGCCGGGCGTTTCCTGATAATGCCATTTATATTTGCCGGTCGACGCATCGAGCGCCACCACGGACGAGAGGAACCAGTTGTCGCCTTCGCCGTTCGAACGCGTGCCATGGTTCCACGGATTGCCGTTGCCGACGCCGAGATAGATCTGGTCGAGATCCTTGTCATAGACGATCGCGTCCCACACCGTGCCGCCGCCGCCCGACGTCTTCCATTCCCCCTGGTCTGACCAGGTCGCATTGCCTTTCGACGCGAAGATGTCGTCGCTCGCGGCGCCGTCCTTCTTCTTTTCGGGATTCGGCGCGGTGTAGAAGCGCCAGCGCTCCTTGCCGGTATCGGCATCATAGGCGGTGACATAGCCGCGCACCCCGAATTCGGCGCCGCCGCTGCCGATCAGCACCATGTCCTTCACGACGCGCGGCGCGCCGGTGATCGTGTAGGGCTTTTGGGGATCGAAGGTCTGCGTCGACCACAGTTCCTTGCCGGTCTTGCGGTCGAGCGCGATCAGCCGCCCGTCGAGTGCGCCGACGAAGAGCTTGTCGCCCCATACCGCGACGCCGCGGTTGACGACGTCGCAGCAGGCGTTGACCGCGCGGTCGCCCGGCACCTTGGGATCGAAGGACCAGAGCTTCTTGCCGGTCGCGGCGTCCCACGCGTCGACCTTCGACCAGGCGTGGCTGACATAAAGGGTGCCATCGACGACGACCGGGGTCGCTTCCTGTCCGCGCGCGTCCTCAAGATCGGCGAACCAGGCAATGCCAAGCTCGCCCACATTCTTGTCGTTGATGTCGGTGAGCGGGCTGAAGCGCTGCTCGTCATAGCCATAGCCGATGCCGGCCCAGTTGTCGCCGTTGCCGCCGGTCTTGAGCAGTGCTTCGCTCGCCTTCTCGGCATCGTCGAGCGATCCGCCCGTGCCGCCCGACTTCGACGCGTTGCAACCCGCCAGAACCAAGGCCGCACCACAAAGCAGCGCGGTCGCCATGACCCGTTTCGCCATATTCGCTCTCCCTCGACGTCCTATGCTTGACGTTCACGTCAAGACTGCGCCGGGCGAAGCGGATTCGCAAGCGGGAATTTAGGGTGTTCTACCTAAAGTCTGTGGCAGGTTTCAGGCCCAGGGCGGGGCGTTGAGTCCCTTGGGGCTTGCGGTAAAGATTTCGCAGCCGTCCTCGGTGATGCCGATGCTATGTTCGAACTGCGCTGAAAGCGACCGGTCGCGCGTCACTGCAGTCCAGCCGTCGGCAAGCATCTTCACGGCATATTTGCCGGTGTTGATCATCGGTTCGATGGTGAAGAACATGCCGGGCCTCAGCTCCGGGCCGGTGCCGGGGCGCCCGGCGTGGACCACTTCGGGCGCATCGTGGAACATCTGGCCGAGCCCGTGACCGCAAAAATCGCGCACCACCGAATAGCGATGGCGTTCGGCGTGGCTCTGGATCGCGTGCGCGACGTCGCCCATCGTATTGCCCGGTTTCGCCTGTTCGATGCCCAGCATCAGACATTCATAGGTCACGTCGACCAGCCGCCGCGCCTTGATCGGAACCTCGCCGACCAGATACATGCGGCTGGTGTCGCCATGCCAGCCATCGATGATGCTGGTAACGTCGACATTGACGATATCGCCTTCGCGCAGCGGCTTGTCGTCGGGAATCCCGTGGCACACGACATGGTTGATGCTGGTGCAACAGCTATGCGTGAAGCCGCGATAGCCCAGCGTCGCGGGAATGCCGCCGCCCGCAAGCATCATCTCGCGCACCAGATCGTCGATCGCCCCGGTGGTCACACCGGGCTGGATGAAAGGAACGAGCGCGTCGAGGATCTCGGCCGACAGCCGGCCGGCCTTGCGCATTCCGGCAAAGCCGGATTCGTCGTGCAGCTTGATCGTGCCGTCGCGGACGCGGGCGGGGGTGGCCGCTTCGTCGGCGGTTACGGAGATGTAGTTGTACATGCAGGTGATATAGGCGCCGCAGCCCCAAAAAGCGAGGGGGTCAAACAAAACCCCTCCCGCAAGCGGGAGGGGTTGAAGCGGTTTCTACTCTGCCGCCTTCTCGGCTTTGGCCTTGCCCTTGCCCTTGCTCGCTTTGGGCGCCGCCGGGGTGATTTCGAAGCTCAGCGGATTGCCGACCTTGGCGTCCTCGCCGGTTTTCAGCTTCACCTTGACCTCGCCGCCGTGGACGAGCTTGCCGAACAGCAGTTCCTCGGCAAGCGGCTGCTTGATCTTTTCCTGGATCAGGCGGCCCATCGGGCGTGCGCCATAGAGCTTGTCATAGCCCTTGGCGGTCAACCATTCGCGCGCCTTGTCGTCGAGCTGGATGTGGACGTTGCGGTCGGCAAGCTGCAGTTCGAGTTGCAGGATGAACTTGTCGACGACGCGCGCCACGACTTCGGGCGGCAGATAGCCGAAGGGGACGATCGCATCGAGGCGGTTGCGGAATTCGGGGGTGAACATGCGCTTCACCGCCTCTTCCTGCGCGTCCTCGCGCGTCTGGGTGCCGAAACCGATCGACTCGCGCGTCATGTCGCTCGCGCCCGCATTGGTCGTCATGATCAGGATCACGTTGCGGAAGTCGACCGTCTTGCCGTGGTGGTCGGTCAGCCGGCCATTGTCCATCACCTGGAGCAGGATGTTGAACAGGTCGGGATGCGCCTTCTCGATCTCGTCGAGCAGCAGCACGCAGTGCGGGTTCTGGTCGATCGCGTCGGTCAACAGGCCGCCCTGGTCATAGCCGACATAGCCCGGCGGCGCGCCGATCAAGCGGCTCACCGAGTGGCGCTCCATATATTCGGACATGTCGAACCGCTGGAGCGGAATACCGAGCAGATGCGCGAGCTGTTTCGCAACCTCGGTCTTGCCGACACCGGTGGGGCCGCTGAAAAGATAATTGCCGATCGGCTTTTCGGGATCGCGCAGCCCGGCGCGGCTGAGCTTGATCGCCGACGACAGCACCTCGATCGCGGTATTCTGGCCGAAGACGACGCGCTTGAGGTCGGTCTCGAGCGTTTCGAGAACCTTCTTGTCGTCGCTCGACACCGATTTGGGCGGGATACGCGCCATCGTTGCGATCACCGCTTCGATTTCCTTGGCGGTGATCGTCTTGCGGCGCTTCGACGGCGGCACCAGCATCTGCATCGCGCCGACCTCGTCGATCACGTCGATCGCCTTGTCGGGCAGCTTGCGGTCGTTGATGTAACGCGACGACAGCTCGACCGCCGCGTTGATCGCGTCGGCGGTGTATTTCACATTATGATGGCTCTCGAACGCGTCGCGCAAGCCGGCGAGGATCTTCTTCGTGTCCTCGATGCTCGGTTCGATCACGTCGATCTTCTGGAACCGGCGCAGCAGCGCGCGGTCCTTCTCGAAATGATTGCGGAACTCCTTGTAGGTGGTCGACCCGATGCAGCGGATCACACCGCCCGACAATGCGGGCTTCAGGAGGTTCGAGGCGTCCATCGCGCCGCCGCTCGTCGCGCCGGCACCGATCACCGTGTGGATCTCGTCGATGAACAGGATTGCGTGCGGCATGCCTTCGAGTTCGGAGACGACCTGTTTCAGCCGCTCCTCGAAATCGCCGCGATAACGCGTGCCGGCGAGCAACGCGCCCATATCGAGCGAATAGATCACCGCTTCCTTCAGCACCTCGGGCACGTCGCCCTCGATGATCTTGCGCGCGAGGCCTTCGGCTATCGCGGTCTTTCCGACGCCGGGATCGCCCACATAGAGCGGGTTGTTCTTGCTGCGGCGGCAGAGAATCTGAATCGTGCGGTCGACCTCGGCGCTGCGGCCGATCAGCGGGTCGACCTTGCCGCCCTTCGCCTTTTCGTTGAGGTTGACGGTGAACTGGTCGAGCGCGGTTTCCTTCTTGTTCTTGCCTTCGCTCTTGTCTTTCGCTTCTTCCTTTTCCTCGGGCTCGGCGGTGGGCGACGGCTTGCCGCCCTTGCCGACCCCGTGGCTGAGGTAGGAAACGGCGTCGAGCCGCGTCAGATCCTGCTGCTGCAGGAAGTAGACCGCATAGCTCTCGCGCTCCGAAAACAGCGCAACGAGGACATTCGCGCCCGTCACCTCATCCTTGCCCGATGACTGGACGTGCAGGATCGCGCGCTGGACGACGCGCTGGAAACCGCTGGTGGGGGAGGGGTCGCTGTGCCCCTCGACCTTCAGGCTGTCGAGTTCGGTGTCGAGATAATGGACCACCGCCGACTGCAACTCGCCCAGCGCGACGCCGCACGCGCGCATCACCTCGGCGGCATGTTCGTCGTCGATCAGCGCGTAGAGCAGATGCTCGAGCGTCGCATATTCGTGGTGGCGCTCCGACGCGGCCTTCAGCGCGTTGTGCAGGGTCTTTTCGAGGGACTCCGAAAAGGACGGCATGGTCTTCATCTCCTTGCGGGGACGTGCCGGGGAGAGGCCGCCCCTAGGAACACAACGTGGCGATGCTCCCGTCTCTCCGCAAGGGAAAAGCGGAAGGTCGTGTGAAATTACGATGACAGGCTTGTCTTATGGTTAACGCGGCGCTGGGATTTGGCGGGCGCGACGCCGCTCAATCACAGGCCCTGCGCTAGGTCGCATCGTCGGAATCGGGTTTGTCATCGTCGTCCTGCGCCGTTCCCATCTGGAAACGGACCCGCTCGACGCAGCCCGTCCATCCTTGCGGCGAAGCCGCGGCCCGGGCGGACAGGAGCATTCGCTGCGCCTGGGTGCCGAAATCGGCAGCAGGCTGCGCCGCGGCAACCTTGACGTTGCCGATTTCACCCCAAGGGGCGATGTCATACGTCAGCACCGCCCAGCCTTCGACCGCGCGCCGGCGATAAGCGGCGGGGTAGATCAGGGCCGGCTTGCGGTCCCACGCGCGATCGTCGCCGCAGGTCGCGCCCTGCGGCCTGAATGCGTCGGCATCGGGAATCGGCGGCGGTGATACCGTCTCTGGCGCCCGCCAATAAGGGTAGAGGCATTGCGTGCGAACGCCTCCGGTGAAGCGCGATCGTGCCACGGCGTCGCGCGCCGCCGCATCCAGCTCCCGATTGCCGGACGTCGCAAATGTCTTCAGGTTGACGGGACGCCCCTTGGCGTCGGTGTCGTAAAGGACAAAGGACCAGTCTTTTCGTCCCGGCGTCGCCGGGATTTTCGAAAAGTCCGGAAAGGCGCGAAGGAGCGGCCGGGGGCGCGGCGGTTCGGCGCAAGTGCCGATGTCGCGGATGCGCGCCCATCCCTCTTTGGGCAACGGTCCCGAAATCGGCGTCACCGTATAAGCGAGCAGATCCGGGGGTGCAGCGGCGCCGACCGCCAGCGGGCTGATGCGATAGCGTATCGTGCATCGGGTGCGGGCTTGCCCGACCGGGAAACGGCTTGCCGCCAGCGATGCCGGCAGATCCTGACCAAGCGCGCCAGGCGACCCGTCGCTCTCGATCGAAATGGGCCGTCCGTCGGCGTCGATGTCGAAACGATAAATTATCTGGGCGGCGCTGCGTATCGGCCGGTTCGACATCGCGCGCAAGACGGCCTTCACGCCCGCAGTGTCGAGGGCGCCGTCGTTGCAGCGCGCATCGGTGATATTCCAGGAGATCAGCGCTGGCCAACCGTCCGCAGACTCAAGCAGCGGAAGGGGCGACTTGTCGACAGGAGCCGGAATGACAATGGGCGGAGGGGGTGGCGGCGTGCTGGCCAGGGCGGCAATCGAAAGCGCGGCAATAAGGGGCATCGGCTCGTTCCGTTCCTGATTTCAGGGGAATATTTCGGCTACAGGCTAGGCGGAGCCCATGCGGCGGGCAAGCGTCGATCCCGCCAAATCGGCCGCTTTTGCCTGCAGATTCATGGCGTTGCTGCGACGGCCCGCCGTCATCCCTTGCGGAACAGCGCCTCCGCATTTGCCTTGAAGCTGCCCGCTGCGGCCTTGTGCGCCTTTGTGCGTGCTATCTCGGCTTCCAGCACCGCAATGCGGTCGTCGAGTTCGGCGACCGACAAGGGGTCGAGCGACTGTTTGGCGAGCGCCGCCAGCACATCGTCGCGGCGGCGGGGAAGGTCGTCGTCGTCCATGGTCATCCTCCCTGTCGAATTGCGGCCTTGCGGGGCGCGAACTGTTGACCCCTGCGCCGCGGCTGTCAATAAGGCGGGGCGAGTGGGAAATCGAACAAAGTGGGGGATTTAGCGTGACCAGCCTGCCCGAGAGCATGACCGCCGTCGCGATCCGCGAGCCCGGCGGTCCCGAGGTACTCGTTGCCGAGCAGCGACCCGTGCCGCGGCCGGGGCCGGGCGAGTTGCTGATCCGCGTCGCCGCGGCGGGGGTGAACCGTCCCGACGTGCTCCAGCGCATGGGCTTCTATCCGCCGCCGCCAGGCGCATCGGATCTTCCCGGCCTCGAAATCGCCGGCACTGTCGTCGCCACCGGACCGGGCGGCGATCCCGAAATGCTGGGGCAGGCGGTTTGCGCGCTGGTCGCGGGCGGGGGCTATGCCGAATATTGCGTCGCGCCGGCGGGCAGCGTGCTGCCCGTTCCCGCAGGTTTCACCATGGCCGAAGCGGCGGCGCTGCCCGAAACGGTGTTCACGGTATGGCATAATCTGTTCGAGCGCGGCTGGATCAAGGAAGGGGAAACGGCGCTCGTCCACGGCGGGACCAGCGGTATCGGCACGACGGCGATCGGTCTGTGCAAGCTGTTCGATATCCGTATCATCGTCACTTGCGGCAGCGCCGACAAATGCGACGCGGCGCGGGCGCTCGGCGCCGACCTCGCGATCGATTATTCGGCCGAGGATTATGTCGAGGCGGTGAAGGGCTTTACCGGCGGGGCGGGGGTCGATGTCGTGCTGGATATGGTCGGCGGCGACTATGTGCCGCGCAATCTTGTGTGTCTTGCCGACGACGGGCGGCACGTCACCATCGCCTTCCAGCGGGGCGCGAAAGCCGAAATCGACATGTCGCAGCTCATGCGCCGCCGCCTGACGATGACCGGATCGACGCTGCGGGCGCGCAGCGCCGACTTCAAGGCCGCGTTGGCCGACGAGATTCACAAGACGCTGTGGCCGCGGCTTTCCAGCGGGGCCTGGAAGCCCGCGATGGATCAGGCCTTTCCGCTTGCCGATGCCGCCGCTGCGCATGCGCGGATGCAGGCGGGCGCGCACGTCGGAAAGATCGTCCTCACGATCGGATAATCGTTTGCTGCGCGCTGGTCCCCGTCGGCTGGCCAAGAAAAAGGGCGGTCGTCCCGTTGGACGCCGCCCTTGATCTTGTGTCGATGGAAAGTTCGGCTCAGGCCGCGTCTTCCAGTTCCTCGTCGGTCAGCACCGGACCCGAATCCTGGCCCTTGGCATCGACGTCGCGGTCGACGAACTCGATGATCGCGATCGGCGCGGCGTCCGACGCGCGGATGCCGGCCTTGATGATGCGGGTGTAGCCGCCGTTGCGGTCCTTGTAGCGTTCGGCGAGGACGTCGAACAGCTTCTGAAGCTGCGCTTCGTCCATCAGGCGGCTCATCGCCAGACGGCGATTGGCAAGGCCGCCACGCTTCGCGAGCGTGATCAGCTTTTCGACATAGGGACGCAGTTCCTTCGCCTTGGCGACGGTCGTCGTGATCTGCTCATGCTTGATGAGCGAAGCCGACATGTTGCGGAACATCGCGATGCGATGCGCGCCGGTGCGCTGAAGCTTCCGGCCACCCGATTTATGACGCATAATCCATTCCTTCGTTTGTCAGAGGGGCCGTTTTACGGAACCCCAAGCCAGGCCCGCTTGCGGGGGAGCCCTTTTCCCTGCCCCGTCGCCCCCGCGAAGGCGGGGGCCGCTGGAGGCGCAGCATGAGGGGGCATGCGGCCCCCGCCTTCGCGGGGGCGACGTGCCTTAACCCAGCAGCTCCTGTTCGAGCTTCTTGGCCATTTCCTCGATGTTTTCCGGCGGCCAGCCGGGGATGTCCATGCCGAGGCGCAGACCCATCGACGAGAGCACTTCCTTGATCTCGTTGAGCGACTTGCGGCCGAAGTTCGGCGTGCGGAGCATCTCGGCCTCGGTCTTCTGGACCAGGTCGCCGATGTAGATGATGTTGTCGTTCTTGAGGCAGTTGGCCGAACGAACCGACAGTTCGAGCTCGTCGACCTTCTTGAGAAGGAAGCGGTTGAGCTGGTTGACGTCCGATTCCTCGGTCGAAGCCGACGGAGCCGCCATGCCGATGAGGCCGCTGTCGTTCATCGCTTCTTCGAAGTGGACGAAGACCTGAAGCTGGTCCTGGAGGATGCGCGCAGCATAGGCGACGGCATCTTCCGGGGTCACGGTGCCGTCGGTATCGACGGTCAGCGACAGCTTGTCATAGTCCAGTTCCTGACCGATGCGGGCATTGTCGACCTTGTAGGCGACCTGGCGCACCGGCGAGTAGAGCGAATCGACCGGGATCAGGCCGATCGGCGCGTCGGCCGGACGGTTGGCCGTCGCGGGAACATAGCCCTTGCCGGTGTCGGCAACGAGTTCCATGTTCAGCGTCGCCCCGTCGTCGAGGTGGCAGATCACATGATCGGGGTTCATCACCTTGATGTCACCCGACACCATGATGTCGCCGGCCTTGACCGTCGCGGGACCGGTCGCCGAAAGCTGCAGCCGCTTCGGACCTTCGCCTTCCATCTTGAGCGCGATCTGCTTCACGTTGAGGACGATGTCGGTCACGTCCTCGCGCACGCCGGCCAGGCTCGAGAATTCGTGCAGGACGTTCTCGATCTTGATCGACGTGATGGCCGCACCCTGGAGCGACGACAGGAGCACGCGGCGCAGCGCGTTGCCAAGCGTCAGGCCGAAACCGCGTTCGAGCGGTTCGGCGACGAAGGTGGCCTTGCGCTTGCTGTCGCTGCCAGCCTTGATTTCCAGGTTGCTGGGCTTCTTCAATTCCTGCCAGTTCCGGATATTGACAGTCATGGACTTCCCTTTGCTTTGGGCGGGACGGGCGGGGCGGGTCGGGCCTGTCCTGCGTTAGATATGGTGACGGCAGAGCGGCCCGAAGACCGCCAGTCCGGAAACGTCAGACGCGGCGGCGCTTGGCCGGACGTACGCCGTTGTGCGGGATCGGCGTCACGTCGCGGATCGACGTGATGTGGAAACCGACCGCCTGCAAAGCGCGCAGGGCCGATTCACGACCGGCGCCGGGGCCTTTCACTTCGACTTCCAGCGTGCGGACGCCATGTTCGGCGGCCTTCTTGCCAGCGTCTTCGGCGCAAACCTGCGCGGCATAGGGCGTCGACTTGCGGCTGCCCTTGAAGCCCATCATGCCGGCGCTCGACCAGGCAATCGCATTGCCCTGCGCGTCGGTGATGGTGATCATCGTGTTGTTGAAGGTCGCGTTGACGTGGGCGACGCCCGACGAGATATTCTTGCGTTCGCGCCGACGAAGGCGCTGCGGTTCACGAGCCATTTTGAATTCCTAAACCCTAAATCCTGAAAACGACCGGTGGTGCCAGTGCGATGGCGACCTCCGGCGGAGAAATAAGGAAATCCGTCCCCCGGACGAATCTCTGCTCTTACTTCTTCTTACCGGCGATCGGCTTGGCCTTGCCCTTGCGGGTGCGCGCATTGGTGTGCGTGCGCTGGCCGCGGACCGGAAGGCCCTTGCGATGACGCAGGCCGCGATAGCAGGCGAGGTCCATGAGGCGCTTGATGTTCATCGCCGTGTTGCGGCGAAGATCACCCTCGACCGTGAGGTCGGCGTCGATCGTTTCGCGGATCTGCAGGACTTCGGCGTCCGACAGGTCCTGGATGCGGCGGGTGTGGTCGATGCCGAGCTTGTCGGCGATGTCGACGGCGGTCTTGCGGCCGATGCCGTGGATGTAGGTGAGCGCGATGATTACGCGCTTGTTGGTGGGCAGGTTTACGCCCGCGATACGTGCCATCTGTTCTTTCTCCTGCTCCACAGGGTTCGCTGGCAAACGAGCCCTATCTCAAAGCGTCTGTTTTCCAACGCAAAAAACGGACCACGAAGACGCGCTGAGCGTTTCGCCGTCCGGTCAGGGTGTTGGAATGCAGCGGCAATTAGGGTGAGTCGGCCGAATTGTCAAGCGAAGCGGCGGCTTTGCCCGACGCCGCGGGCCGGTTCAATCGCCCGAGGTCAGCGCCACCGCCCGGTCGTGCAGCCGGTCGACCACCGCACCATGAATGCCGGGGGCGCTCGCGATGACGCCGAAGGCTTGCGCGCGCGGGGTGTTGAAGACGAGCGGATCGCCAAAGGCGTCGGTGACAGTCGCACCGGCCTCGGTCGCGATCAGCGCGGCGGCAGCGACGTCCCATTCGAAACCCCAGCGCAGCGTCGCGACCAGATCGGCGCGGTCATCGGCGACCAGCGCCATGCGCAGCGCGATGCTGTTGGGCTTTGTCACCATGATGAGGTCGCGGTCGATCTTGGGCAGGCTGTCGGCGGGAACGCGCGATCCGTTGAAGATCATCCGGCGGCTGGCGCGCAGCGTTTCGCCGTTGAGCGTCGCACCCTGACCCTTGCGGGCGACCCACAGTTCGTCGAGCGCGGGCGCGTAGAGCACCCCGATTTCGGGCGCGCCATCGACGACCAGCGCGACCGACACCGCCCAGCCCGGACGGCCGCGGATGAAGTCGCGGGTGCCGTCGATGGGGTCGACGCACCACATGAAGCGGCGCGACAGCCGATCGCTGTTGTCCGCGGTCTCCTCCGAAAGCCATCCGGCCTCCGGTACCATTGCGCCCAGCACCGCCTTCAACCGGGCATCGACCGCCAGATCGACGTCGCTGACCGGATTATTTTCCGACTTGTGCCAGACGTTGACCGCCTTGCCCTCGCCGCGCCAGCGCGCCATCGCCATGTCGCCGACCTCGCGCGTCGCGGCGATCACGGCTTCCAGGTTGCGCGCGGGCATCGGGCCGCCGGCCTAGCTGCTCGCGACGGTCATGCCGTCGATGCGCAGCGTCGGCACATTGGTGCCGTGGCGGAAGACCAGATCATCGGCGGGGACCAGCGCGGCGAACATGTCGATCAGATTGCCCGCGATCGTGAATTCGGCGATCGGGCCGGCGATCCGCCCGCCCTCGATCAGAAAACCTGACGCGCCGCGGCTATAATCGCCGGTCACGGGGTTGACGCCTTGGCCGATCAGTTCGGTGATATAGACGCCGCGGTCGATGTCGGCGATCAGCGCGTCGGGCGTGATCGACCCGGGCGCGAGATGCAGCGGCTCGCATGGCCGGTCGGTTCGAGCCCGAGCTGCTTCGCCGACGCGGTGTCAAGCAGCCACCCCGTAATGCGGCCATCGGCGACGATATCGCGCGCGGCCGTCGGCAGGCCCTCTCCGTCGAAGGCCCGGCTGCGCAGCCCGCGCGGACGATGCGGTTCGTCGCGCACGACGATTGCGCTGTCGAACAGCGCCCGTTCTTCCTTGCCGAGCAGGAAACTGGTGCCGCGGGCGATCGCGGGGCCGGCGATCGCGCCGAGCAGATGGCCGACGATGCTGCTGCCGATGCGCGGATCGAGGACGACCGGCACCTTGGCGACGGGCGCCTTGCCGGGGTTCAGCCGCGCGACGGCGCGGGTTCCGGCGCGCGCGCCGATTTCGGCGGCGCTTTCGAGGTCGGACAGATGATGCGCGCTGTGCCAGCCATAATCGCGCTGCATCGCCGCACCTTCGCCGGCGATGACGCTCGCCGACAGGCTGTGCCCGCTCGACCCATAGCCGCCGGCGAAGCCATGGCTCGTCGCGAGCGCGAAGCGCGTGCGGCTGTGGCTGGCGCTGCCGCCTTCGCTGTTGGTGACGCCGGCGACGGCGCGCGCGGCCTCCTCGACCGCCAGCGCGGCCTCGCGCAGCGCCTGGGGATCGGCTTCGCTGCCGTCGTCGAGATCGAAATCGGGGACCGGGCCGGTGAACAGGCGATCGGCGGGGGCAAGGCCCGCATAGGGATCTTCGGGCGCCTCGCGCGCCATGGCAACGCAGCGTTCGACGAGTTTGGCCAGTTCGGCGGCATCCATGTCGGCGGTCGAGACGCTGGCACTGCGCTGCCCGACGAAAACGCGCAGGCTGATATCCTGCCCCTCGGACCGCTCGACATCCTCGAGCGCGCCCAGCCGCATCGAGACCGAGGTCGCGGCATTGCAATAATAAAGCGCGTCGGCGGCGTCGGCGCCTGCCTTGGTCGCGGCGGCGCACAGCATTTGCGCGCGGTCGAGGGCTTCGGAAACACTCAGCATGGCCGCGCCCTATACGGCGCGCGGCGAGGCGTCAAAATCAAAGTCGGATGGCGGCGGCTTCAGCGCGCGATGGCGGCGATGGCATCGGTGGCCGCCATCGCTCCGCTGACCCACAGGAAGGGCAGGGTGATCGCGGCAACCCACAGGCGGCGCACATCGCGGCGAAAGCGGGCGTGCAGCCCCCAGCTTGCGAGCGCCTGGCGGCTCAGATGATACCAGCGCCGCTCGGTCGAGCGCGCGACGGGCAGGGCGAGGGCAAGGACGACGATCAGCGACACAACCGCCAGCATCGACGGGGCGCCGGCCGAAACCGCGCTCATGACAAGCCAGACCTGAAGGGCAGCGAAAACGATCAGCGCGGCGGCGGCGTGCCAGGTCATGCGGCGACCCAGACTGCGTGCAGGCGGAACGCTGGCGGTGGCGCGGCGCCAGAGGCGCGGTTCGAAGGTCGATGCCATGTTGTTTTTCAGCCTCCCCGGCTGGCGATTCCCATAAATGCGAAGTTTTCAGCCGAAAATTCCCGAGTCAAGACAGGTTGCCAGCGATTCGTTAATTTTCGGGTTCGATTCACCGCAGAATCGCGACAAAATCGGGTCCGATGGCTGAAAATGCCACAGATCCGGTTGTTTCCCATGCCGTCAGGGGAGGGACGCGCCTGTTCCGCCCCGATCGCTATGCACGCGTTCAGGTCGAGTCGGAGATGTTGGCAAAGGGCGCAGGATTCGCATCCCGCTGCCCAAATCAGCGCGGCGGGGGGACCGGCAGCGGTTCGGCGTCGGGATTGTCGGTTGCCGGCGCGTCGGTTGCGGGCGGGTTTTCTTCGGCTTGCTTCTGCCGGTCGGCCAACGCCTTTTCCTCGGCGACGACGGCCGCTTCGACCGTGTCGGCGGCAGCGTCGATCCCGGCGAGGCGCTTGGCGCGCTCGTCGGCGATCATCGCCTGCCAGTCGGTCTTGTCGGCGGCCTGCCGCTCGGCCTTCGCGCCGGCGAGCAATTGCTGGGTGCAGCCCGTAAAGCCGCCGAGCCCGACCGGCGAACAGCTGTCGGTGCCGAAACGGCCGACGCGCTGGAGCGAGACGACGCGGTTCACCCAGGCTTCGTTGCGCGGGTCGAGCGGGTCGCCGCCACGGAAAATCTGCGGGACGCGGTAACGGTCGCCTTCGGGCAGCACGGCGCAGACCAGGATTTCATCGCCATTCGCCTCGGGGCATTTGTCGTTGCCATAGACGATGACCTGATTGATCTTCTCATTCGCGGGGCCCACCGGCCCCGTATCTTGCGCGGCGGCGGGCTGGGCGATCGCTGCCCCGGCGAGGATCAGCATGGCAAGCGGCAGGCGGCTCATCGTCATTTCCTTTTCGTTTCGGGCGGCTTGCCACCCGCTGCCTGCATCCGCGCTGAACGGTCAGGCTTTCCCCGTGGAACCCTATCAGATACGCTTTGACAGCGCGATGGCTGCGCGGCAGCCCGCGCGGATCGCGAGGCTGAGCAGCGGATAGGCGGGTGCGCTTTCGGCCCCCGCGGCGATCGCCGCTTCCTTATGCTCCAGCTCTTCGGCGCGGAAATCGGCAACCGCTGCGCTCAGTTCGGGGTCGCTGTCGCCCAGCGTATCGAGCTGTTCGCGATAGTGGCGATCGATCTCGGTCTCGACGGCGGCGGTGCAGGCCATGGCGGCGCGCGGCCCCATCGCGGCGGTGACGGCGCCGAGCGCGAAGCCCGCGACGTTCCAGAAGGGCTGAAGCGCGGTGGGGCGCACGCCGCGGCGCGCGACCATCGCGTCGAAAAATTTGCGATGCCGCTCTTCCTGTTCGGCCATGTGCGCGATCTCGCGCGCCATCGGATGGCGGTCGCCCATCACCGCGAGTTGGCCGGCATAAATGCGCGTTGCGCCATATTCGCCCGCCTGGTCGACGCGGATCATTGAGGCCGTTTTGCGGTCGGCTGTCATCATGCCGCCGATGTGGGGCGGCGGCGGAGCAAGGTCAAGACGAACGCTGCGCCCGCGAGCGAGAAGATCGCGTTGAAACCGGCGAGCGAAACACCGAACAGCGTCCATTGCGGGACGTCGCAGCGGGTGATCGGCGCCGCCATGATGTCGCTGAGCGATACCGGTCCGCTGACGCCGGTGCTGCACGTCGTCAGCCCTTCCCAGAAGCCATATTCGACCCCGGCGTGAAAGACGCCGATGACGCCGCTGATCGCGATGGCGATTGCGGCGAGCAGGGTCAGCCCGCGCACCGCGGCCGTATTGCGGGAGAGCAGCAGTGCCAGCGCCGCCAGCACGATCGCCGCCTGATGCGGCCAGCGCTGCCAGTAGCACATCTCGCACGGGTGGAGTCCGAAGCCGAATTGCGACACCAGCGCACCGCCATAGAGCGCCAGCGGGATGGCAAGCGCGGCAAGCGGCGCGGCGTAACGCGAAATTCGCATCGTCGGTCAGCCCCTCTTAGTTGCGCGTCGTCGGCTTGGCGGCGGGCTTGGTCGCCTGCGCCATACGCGAAGTCGACGGGCCGATGCGACCGATCGTCTGCAGCGCATAATAGAGCTGATAATCCTCGATGCCCTTGGCCTTCAGCTCCTCGGCGGTGGCGGTGAAGCGCGGATCGTCCTTCTCGTCCTTTTCGAGCAGGCTGTTGTCGACCTTTTTCTCGTTGATCAGATGGCGGCGCAGGTCGCTTTCGCGAAAGCGCGGACGGTCCTTATAGTCGGGGTCGGACAGCTGCGGCACGCGGATATCGGGCTCGATCCCGCCTTCCTGCACGCTGCGACCCGACGGGGTGTAATAGCGCGCGGTCGTCAGGCGCAGCGCCGTCGTGTCGGTCAGCGGCAGCACGGTCTGCACCGATCCCTTGCCGAAGCTGCGTTCGCCCATGATCAGCGCCCGGTGCTGGTCCTGCAGCGCGCCGGCGACGATTTCGGACGCCGATGCCGACCCGGCGTCGATCAGCACGATCAGCGGCGCGCCCTGCGCAAGGTCGCCGGGTTCGGCGAAGAAGCGTTCGATGTCGTTCTTGCGGCGCCCGCGCTGCGAGACGATTTCGCCGCGGTCGAGGAAGACGTCGCTGACGCTCACCGCCTCATCGAGCAGGCCGCCGGGGTTCGAGCGCAGGTCGACAATCCAGCCGCGCGGCTTGTGGCCGAGCGACTTTTCGACCGCGACCATCGCGGCGCGCAGATCACGACCCGCATCGGCGGAGAAGCTGGCGATGGTCAGCACGCCGACATCGTCCTTGACCTCCCACTTCACCGGCTTCACGTCGATGATCTCGCGCTTCAGGGTCAGCTCCATCGGCTTTTCCTGGCCCTCGCGCACGACCGTGATCTCGACCTCGGTGCCGGGGCGGCCGCGCATCTGTTCGACCGCTTCGTCGAGCGTCATGCCGAAGATGAGCTGCTTGTTGATGTGGGTGATATAGTCGCCGGCCTTGATGCCTGCGCGGTCGGCCGGCGTGTCGGCGGTCGGTGCGATCACCTTGACCACGCCGTCCTCCATCGTCACCGACAGGCCCAGGCCGCCATATTCGCCATCGGTCTGCGTCCGCAGCGTCGAATAGTCGCGCGCGTCGAGATAGCCCGAATGGGGATCGAGGCTGGCGAGCATGCCGTTGATCGCGCCTTCGATCAGCTTGTCGTCGCTGACCGGTTCGACATAATTGGCCTTCACTTCCAGGAACACGTCCATGAAGCGCTGGATTTCCTCGGTGGTCTTCGAATCGACCGTCGCCATCGCGCCGGTTGCGAGCGGCACGAGAGCCAGCGTGCTGAGCGCGGCAGCCCCCTGCCAGAAGGCGAAGCGGCGCTTCGGGGAGGCGGGAGTCTTGGTCGATTCGGTCATGGATGTCTTTCAGTCACGCGGAATAGGCCGCACTATAATCCCCGGCGAGCCATCGTCCAATGCCTTTGCATCGGCGTCAAGCGCGCGATCGCCCTAGCAAAGGTCGCCCGAACGGCGCGTTAACGGCGGCGGCGTCAGCCAAGCATCGCGACCAGATCGACCGGGCGCCCGGCGCGGCGCAGTTCGACCGTGATGCGGCTGTCGTCCGACCCGGCGCGGCCCACCGGCGCCCCGGCGTCCAGCGTGTCGCCGACCGAAACCGACAGCGCGATCATTCCCGTGATCAGCGATGTCCAGCCGCCGCCATGGTCGATGATGACGATCTTGCCGTAGCCGCGATAATCGCCGGCAAAGCTCACGCGGCCAGCCGCGGGGGCGACCACCTGACCACCGGGCTGCGTCGCGACGGTGATGCCGCGCGAGCGGACGCCGCTGTCATTCACTTCGCCGAGCCCCGCAACGATGCGCCCGACGACCGGCAGGCGATAGGCGCCCGCGCCGAGGTCCGCGTCGCGGCTTGCGGCCGGAACGACGGGCGCGTCCAGCGGTGCCGCGCGGGCGGGGTCGGCGGGGCGCGGAAGCGGCCCGGACAGGTCGGCGAGTTCGCCGCGCACCGCCGCGTCGGCCTCCAGCGCGTCCATCAGATCGACGATGTCGCGCGCCTTTTCGCCGAGGCCGAGCGCGCGGTCGGCCTCGAGCTGCGCGCTGCTCATCAGGTCGCGCGAGCGCAGGCGGCCTTCATTCTCGAGCCGCGTCAGCGCGTCGCGCCGCTCGGCAAGCTGTGCCTTGCTTGCCGAAAGCGCCTGCAGCGCGATGCGTTGCTGCTGCTGCGTCGTGCGCAGCCGGGCGAGTTCCTGCCGGACCCCCGCGGTGCGCTCTTGAATCACCGGCATCACCGCGTCGAGTACGGCGCGGGCGTGGACCATGTCGCGCAGCGATCCCGGCTGGGCGAGCACGCTCACCGGCGGGCGGCGGCTCAATTGCTGGAGCGAGGCGGTGAGGGCGAGCAGGGGCTGCTGTTGTTCGGCGAGCCGCGTCTGCTGATCGGCGAGGCGGCGGCTGACCAGCGCGACGCGCGCTTCCGCTGCGTCGATATCGGCCTCGGCCGACTGGATCCGCGCGGCGAGGGCGGCGCTGCGCTTCCTCAGCCGGTCGGCCTCGTCGCGCGCGGCGCCTGCCTGCGCTTCGAGTACGGCGCTGCGCCGCATTGCCGCGGCCGACTGGGCCTTGGCGGTGAGCAGCTGCTGGCGCTCGCGCGCCGCAATCGCGGCGGGATCGAAAACGTCGCTCTGCGCCAGCGCCAGCGCGCCGCCGGCGATCGCCGCAAAGGCGGCGATGACAAGCAAGGCGCCCCTCACTGGCGGCCTTCGCGGTGATAGGGGTGGCCCGCAACGATGCTGGTGGCGCGCCACAATTGTTCGGCGAGCATCGCACGTGCCATCAGATGCGGCCAGGTTGCGCGGCCGAAGGCGATGACCTTGTCGGCCCCCTCGCGCTCGTCAGGCGTGAAGCCGTCGGCGGCGCCAAGGCAGAATCGCGCCTCGCGCACGCCGCCGTCGCGCCATTTTTCCAGCAGTTTGGCGAATTCGAGCGACGACATCTGTTCGCCGCCTTCGTCGAGCAGCACGGTACGACTGCCGACAGGTGCGGCGGGCACGCGGCCGCCGGTATCGGGAAGCTCCGAAATCTTCTGCGCCCAGGTCACGCGCTTCATATAACGCTCGACCAGTTCGGCCTCGGGCCCGCGCCCGATCCGGCCCCGCGCGATGATGTGCAGCAACATGATGTCTTCGTTCACCTTCGGCGAAAGCGGCACCAGCCCGCTCCCCCGCCCGGCCTCCCCGACGATAGTAGCCTGTGGGAGGCCGGCCCCTCCGGCAAAATGTCCCCCGGACATTTTTCGCACCGAAGGACGGGAGCGGGCTGGTGCCGCTTCTGTTCGGGCTTTAGGCCGAACAGAACAAAGGCGTCAATTTACCGCGGCAACCGGCGGTGCATCGCCGAACGACCACATGCGTTCGAGATTATAGAAGCTGCGAACCTCCGGACGGAACAGGTGAACGATCACGTCGCCGGCGTCGATTAGCACCCAATCGGCGTTGGGCAGCCCCTCGACGCGGACCGGCCGGCCCGTTTCCTGCTTGATCCGCTGCGCCAGCTTGTCGGCGATTGCCGACACATGACGCGTCGATCGGCCGCTCGCGATCACCATATGATCGGCGATGCTGCTCTTGCCGGCAAGCGGGATGGAAATGGTTTCCTGGGCCTGATCCTCGTCCAGCTGGTGAAGGATCAGCGCGTGGAGGCTTTCCACGCTATCGTCCGAAGACTTGGGTGCGGACGCGGCGCCGGGCGCGGCATCCTTACTGGCGGCTATCAAGCGGTTTCATTCCTTTCATCCATGGCCAGCCGCGAATGCGTGACGGGGTCGCGCAGCGCGCGGCCTGCATAGCTTTCGAACCAGCGGGGGTTGGCCTGCCGTATTGCAGTTGCGGATCGCACATCGGGCGAAAAACGCAGGAACACGAGGGCAGGCGGTCTCCAGTCTGTCCAAAGACGTTTCTGGTCCGCGGGCCGGACAAAGCGCCGCAGCCAACCCATCGCCTCTGCAGCATGGGTGCGGCCATTATAGCCCGGACGCGCGATAACCGCAATCGGCATCAATCGCGCAATCTCCCGCCAGTCGCGCCAGCGGGGCAATTGAACCAGATTGTCGGCGCCCATGATCCAGATGAAGCGCCGATTCGGATAGCGGCGGATCAACGCGCGCAGCGTGTCGACGGTATAGCGCGTGCCGAGTTCGGCCTCGATCGCGGTGGCACGGATCGGCGCGCGGCGCGCCATGCGCTGCGCCGAGGCCAACCGGGCGGCAAGCGGCGCCATGCCTGCCTGCGCCTTGAGCGGATTGCCGGGCGAAACGAGCCACCACAGCTCGTCGAGCCCCAGCGCATCGATCGCGTTCAGACTGATCGCGCGGTGCCCGCCATGCGCGGGATTGAAGCTGCCGCCGAGGAGGCCGGTGGTGAGCGGGCGGGTCAGGGTCGAACCTGTCCGCTCCCGCGCACCAGCCATTTATAGGTGGTGAGCCCTTCGAGCGCGACCGGGCCGCGCGCGTGGAGGCGTCCCGTGGCGATGCCGATCTCGGCGCCGAGGCCGAACTCGCCGCCGTCGGCGAATTGCGTCGAGGCGTTGTGCATGACGATCGCACTGTCGACTTCGGACAGGAACCGCTCGGCGGTCGCCACATCCTCGGTGACGATCGCGTCGGTGTGGCGGCTCGAATGGGTGTCGATATGCGACAGCGCGCCCTCGATCCCGTCGACCGCGGCGATCGAGACGATCGCGTCGAGATATTCGCAGTCCCAATCGGTCGCGCTCGCCGGTGTTACATGCGGGCTGAGCGCCGCGATGGCGGCATCGCCGCGCACTTCGCAGCCCGCGGCGATCAGCGCGTCGACGATGGCAAGCGGCGCGGGATAGGCGCGGTCGATCAGGATCGTTTCGGTCGCGCCGCAGACGCCGGTGCGGCGCATCTTGGCGTTGACCGCAAGATCGACTGCCCTGGCCGGATCGGCGGCGCCGTCGATATAGAGGTGATTGATCCCGTCGAGATGCGCGAGCACCGGCACGCGCGCCTCGTCCTGAACGCGGGCGACCAGCCCCTTGCCGCCGCGCGGAATGATGATGTCGATCAGACCCTGCGCGCGGAGCAGCGCGCCGACCGCGGCGCGATCCTGTGTCGGCACCAGTTGCACCGCATCGGCGGGCAGTCCGGTTTGGGCGAGACCCGCCGCGAGCGCGGCGTGGATCGCGCGGTTCGAGTGCACAGCCTCACTGCCGCCGCGCAGGATCACCGCATTGCCCGACATCAGCCCCAGCGCGGCGGCATCGGCGGTCACATTGGGGCGGCTTTCATAGATGATGCCGACGACGCCGAGCGGGACGCGCACGCGGGCCAGCGTCATGCCGTTGGGGCGCACGGTCCGGTCGATTTCGGCGCCGACCGGGTCGGGCAAGGCGGCGACGGCCTCGACCGCGTCGGCAATCGCGGCGAGCCGATTCTCGTCGAGGCGCAGCCGGTCGAGCATCGCCGACGACAGGCCGCCTTCGCGTCCCGCCTCCATATCGCGCGCATTGGCATCCAGGATCGCCGCGCCGCGCATGCGCAGCTCGGCCGCAGCCGCGCGCAGCGCCTTGGCCTTTTCGGCTGTCGTCGCCACCGCGAGCGCCTTCGCTGCCAAGCGTGCGCGCGCGCCCATGTCGGCGATCAGCGCATCGGCATCGTGCAGGCGCGGCGCGTCGCCGAGGGTGAGGGAGGTTTCAGCGTTCATGCGACGGGCCAATATCACTTTTGGCGTGATTCCCGAAAGCCCCGTTGCACGAGGTCATTCACCCCACTAGTCAGGGCGCATGAGCGGGGACATCGAAGCATTCGGGGCGGCGATCACGGCGGGGCTTGCGGGCGGCGCGATTGAGCCGGGACACGGCGACGGCAGCGCGCACGCGGGCGCCCGCTGCCTCAATTGCGGGACGGTGTTGCGCGGCTCGCACTGCCACCGCTGCGGGCAGAAGGCCGATGTCCATCGCAGCTTCGGCGCGATCGGACATGATCTGGTTCACGCCATCTTTCATTTCGAGGGCAAGCTGTGGAACACGCTGCCGCTCCTGACATGGCGGCCCGGCGATCTGACGCGCCGCTACATTCACGGCGAGCGGGCGAGCTTCATTTCGCCGCTGGCGCTGTTCCTGTTTGCGGTTTTCCTGACCTATGCGGTGCTGGCGATGGTCGGCGCGGGGGGCGGTGTCGGGGAAGAACTGAACAAGGCCGCCGCCGAACAGACGCGATCGGCCGCGATCAAGGACAGTATGCAGGTCGAGGTCGACCGCATCGATACCGAACTTGCGAAAAAAGATCTGTCCGCGGCGCAGCGCAAGGAATTGCAGGACGAACGCGCCACGCTTCAGAAAAGTGCCGACTATCTGGGGATTGCGCGCAGCCGCAGCAAGGATGAGCGCACCGCCGACCGCGCCGCGGGGCCGCCGGTTCTCGACAACCCGGTCGATCAGGTGAAGACCAGCGCCGATTTCGTCACGCGCAACAAGGTCGATACGGGGGTGCCTTTCATCGACCATGGTCTGCAAAAGGCGTTCGCGAACCCCGCGCTGATCCTCTATAAATTGCAGGCCAACGCCTATAAATTCGCCTGGGCGCTGATTCCGTTGTCGCTGCCCTTCATGTGGCTGCTCTATCCGTTCAGCCGGCGCTTCCACACCTATGACCATTTCGTCTTCGTCACCTATTCGATCAGCTTCATGCTGCTGCTCTTCGTCGTGGTGCGGCTGCTCAATCTGACGGTGCTGGGCGATCTCGCGACCTTCTTCGCGATGCTCTATGTCCCGTTCCACATGTATCGCCAGCTTCGTGGCGCCTATCGCTCGTCGCGCGTCGGTGCGCTTGCCCGGACGACCCTGCTGCTTTTCTTCAGCCTGTTCGCGGTCATCGCTTTCATGCTGCTGTTGCTCGCGCTCGGTATGAGCGGGTGAGCGCATAATTGTCATGAAAGCCGGGCACAGACCCGGCGAGACGGGAGGAAAATTGATGCACCAGCTTTGGGCCGAAATGGATCGCCGCCTGCTGATGAAGCTCGGCACGGCAGGGCTTGCCGCAATGGCCTTGCCCGGCGCGGCGCAGGCGATGGCGGCACAGGGCTTCACCCACGGGGTCGCGAGCGGCGAGCCCGGTCCGCGGTCGGTGCTGCTGTGGACGCGCTTTGCCGCTGCGGCCGACACCGCGCTGACGGCCGAGGTGTCGGACACGGCCGACTTCGTGCGCATCGTCGGTGGCGGCAGCGTCACCGCCGCCGGCGATGCGGATCATACCGCGAAGCTGCACGTCGACGGTCTCGAGCCCGGCCGCTGGTATTTCTATCGCTTCGTCGCGCCCGACGGCACGATGTCGGTAACGGGGCGCACGCGCACCTTGTCGGAAGGGGCGGCGGGCGCCTTCACCCTGGCGCTGTTCTCCTGCGCGAACATGCCGTTCGGCTGGTTCAACGCCTATGGCCATGCGTCGGCCCGTTCGGATATCGATCTGGTCGTCCACGTCGGCGATTATCTGTACGAATATAAGGTCGGCACCTATCCGTCGCCAAAGGAGGCAGTGCCCGAGCGATTGATCCAGCCGTCGAACGAACTGATCGCGCTCGCCGATTACCGGCTACGCTATGCCGCCTATCGCAGCGATCCCGATTTGCAGCGCCTTCACCAGCTGTTCCCGATCGTCGCGCAGTGGGACGATCATGAATTTGCCAATGACACCTGGAAGGGCGGGGCCGAAAATCACCAGCCCGACGAGGGCGACTGGAGCGCGCGCGAAGCCGCCGCCATGCGCGCCTATGAAGAATGGATGCCGGTCGGCGGCGCGCGCTGGCGCAGCTATCAGGTCGGCGATCTGGCGACGATCTTCCTGCCCGAAACGCGCATCACCGCGCGCGACAAGCAGTTCGAGATCGGCGACATCCTTGCCGACAAGGGCGACGCGGCGGCCGCGCTCAAGCAATTTGCCGAAACCGGCTATCGCGACCCGGCGCGGCAGTTGCTGGGCAGTGAGCAGGAAAAATGGCTGTTCGACGGCTTCGCGGCATCGGCGAAATCGGGCACGCGCTGGCAGGTCTGCGCGCAGCAGATTGTCATGGGCAGCCTGTTCACCCCGCCCGAATCGAAAAACTGGTTCGGCGCCAACCTGCCCGACTATGTGCAGCGGCGGGTGGAGATCGGTCAGCTCGCCGCCAAGGCCGGCCTGCCGCTCAACATGGACAGCTGGGACGGCTATCCCGCCGCGCGCGACCGCTTGCTCGCCGCGGCGCAGCGCGCCGGCGCCAATCTCGTCACCCTGTCGGGCGACAGCCACAATGCCTGGGCCTTCGACTTGACGCATGGCGGCCGGCCGGCGGGGGTCGAGGTCGGCGGACACAGCGTTACCTCGCCGGGGTTCGAAAGCTATACGCCCGCCATCCCCGACGACATACGGGTCGCCGCCCTGCGCGCCGCGTCGCCGCAGCTGCGCTGGGCGAACACGCGCGATCGCGGCTATGCGACGGTGGCGCTGACGCCCGAGCGCGTGACTGCCGACTGGCATTTCGTCAGTTCGGTGCGCAGCCACGACCTCGCGCTCTCCTCGTCGCACCGGATGACCGCGACGCGCGGCCGCAATGCCTATGACAAGGGCTGACGCGCCGGGCGAGGGAGCCTCCGGCGGACCGGGGCGCTAAATTAGCGGCTAGCCAAGGGCGCTGCGTTCGTCCTATGTTCTGCCGATGAACCTGCCCCTGATCCTCGCCGTCGTTGCCGCCCTTGTCGTCGGTGCCGTGATCGGCTGGCTGTTCGCCGGACGGCAGGCGGGCGGGCTCAAGGCCGAACGCGACGGGCTCGCCGAACGATTCAGGATCGCCGTCACCGATCTCGCTGCCGAGGCGGAGGCGCGCAAGGCCGCCGATATCCAGCTCGCGTCGCTGCTCGCCGAACAGAAGGCGCGCGACGCGGCGCATGACGCGCAGATCGCGCAACTCAAGGAGGCGCAGGCGGCGCTCACCGCGCAGTTCCGCGAGGTCGGGCAGGCGATGCTGGGCGAGGCACAGAAAAATTTCCTCGAACGCGCCGATCAGCGGTTCCGCCAGAGCGAGGAAAGCGCCGGGCAGAATCTGAAGGCGCTGCTCCAGCCGGTTCACGAGCGGCTTGCCAAATATGAAGAGGCGGTCGGCAAGGTCGAGGCCGAACGCCGCGACGCCTTCGGCCTGCTGCACGGCCAGATCGCCGCGATGCGCGAAGGCACCGAGCGCGTGTCGAGCGAGGCGGCGAAGCTGGTCAACGCGCTGCGCAACGCGCCCAAGGCGCGCGGCCGCTGGGGCGAACAACAGCTGCGCAATGTGCTCGAAAGCTGCGGCCTGTCCGAACATGCCGATTTCCAGACCGAGGTGAGCGTCGCCGATGGCGAGGGCGGGCGGCTGCGTCCCGACGTCGTCGTCAAGGTGCCCGGCGGCCAAAGCCTGGTCATCGACGCCAAAGTGTCGCTCAACGCCTATCAGGACGCGTTCGGCGCGGTCGACGAAGCCGAAAAGACCACGCATCTCGCGGCGCATGCCGCGGCGATGAAAGCGCACGTCAACACGCTGGGCGCCAAGGCCTATTGGAACCAGTTCGACGACACGCCCGACTATGTCGTGATGTTCGTCCCCGGCGAACATTTCCTCGCCGCTGCGCTCGATCATGATGCCGAGCTTTGGGATTATGCCTTCGAGCGCAAGGTGCTGCTCGCCACGCCGACCAACCTGATCGCGATCGCGCGCACCGTCGCGGCGGTGTGGCGGCAGGAAAAGCTGGCGGGGCAGGCGCGCGAGATCGCCGCGCTGGGCAAGGAGCTTTATGCGCGCATGGCGACGATGGGTGGGCATATCGCGCGCGTCGGCAAAAATCTCGACCAGGCGACGGGCGCCTATAACGCCTTCGTGGGCAGCTTCGAAAGCCAGGTGTTGACGCAGGCGAAGCGTTTCGAGGCGCTCGACGTCGAAACCGGCGGCAAGGAAATTTCCGTGCTGCCCGTCGCCGAACAGGCAGCGCGGCCGCTGGCGAAGCTTGCGGCGGCACCGGCCGCGGTAAACGACGCGAGCGAATGACCTATCGCCCCCGCTCGGGCGGAGGCGATCTGGCGCGTCAGATCACGCGCTTCAGCACCGCCGTCTGGCCGTTTTCGCCGGTCATAACCATGGTGCCGTCGGACGGGAAGCTCAGCCGCACCGGTGTCTTCATCAGGTCGAAGAAGGCGCGTTCCTGCGCCATGCCGGCGCCGGGGCAAGCCATCAGCGTCGCTGCAAGCTGTCCCGCGGTCAGCACGCCGTCCTCGACGGCATAGCCGCCCCCGAAGCGGTTGCAGCCCGCGCTGCCGCTCATCCGTTCGCCATCGAAGGCGAGGTCGGCGGGGCGATCGGCGGCGACCGGCGTGCCGCCAATCGACACGAAGGTCCAGCGGGTGCCGGTAAGGTCGGCGGCCGGCAAGATCGCACCGCCGCAGCCCTTAACCGTCTTGCCGTCGGCGGTGACGGTCACCGTGTCGCGATACCGGCGGTCGCTCATCCCGTCGCTGCACGCGCTGTGCGTCACATCGACGGTCAGCCGGTCGGTCACATAGCGCTCGCCGTTGAAACTCGGCCGCGCGCCGGGGTTGGCGACCGCGATCCGCGTCGCGCCATAATCGCCATTATAGGCCAGGCGCGCGGGCGTGATTTCCAGCGTCCAGCCCGGCTCGGTACCCAGCGCCATATAGGCCTCGGTCGGAGGAGCGGGCGTCGCGGGTCCGGTGCCGGTGGCAGCGCAGCCGGCAAGCGTCGCTGCGGCGGTTAGGGCGGGGACAAGCAGCATTTTCATGACAGATCCTTTCGCAGCGGCGGGTACATCGGGTCCAATGGCCGGCCGCTGAACAGGTTGCATGGCCAGCGTTCAGCTTCGCTGCTGGTTCAGCACTTCATAGGCCATGACCGCGGCCGCAACGGCCGCGTTCAGGCTGTCGGCCTTGCCCATCATCGGCATTTTTACGCGCACGTCGGCGGCTTCGGCATAGGCTTGCGGCAGGCCCTGCGATTCATTGCCGATCAGGATGAAGGTGGGGGCGGCATAACGCACCGCCTGATAATCCTTGGTGTCGTCGCCGAGCCAGGTTGCGACCAGTTCGCCGCGCCCGCTGCGCAGCCAGGGCAGAAACTCGTCCCATTCGGCCTGCACCAGCCGCTGGGTGAAGATCGCCCCCATGCTCGCGCGCACCGCCTCGACGCCATAGGGATCGGTCGATTCGCCGAGCAGGATCAACCCGCCGGCACCGACCGCGTCGCCGGTACGCAGCATGGTGCCCAGATTGCCGGGATCGCGCAGCCGTTCGGCAACCAGCCAGATCGGCGCCGCGTCGCGGTCGAGGTCGGAGAGCGCGGTCCGCGGCTCGGCATAGATGCCGACTACGGTCTGCGGATTGTCCTTGCCCGACAATTTGGAGAGGATCGCCGGCGTCGTGTCGATCACCTCGCCGCCGCTCGCCAGCGTCGCGTCGATCAGCGCCCGCGCGAGCGGGTGCGCGGCGCCCTCTTCGGCCAGAAACAGCCAGCGCGGCAATATGCCCGCCTCGCGCGCTTCAGTCGCAATGCGCAGCCCTTCGGCCAGGAACAGCCCCTCGGCGCGGCGATGCCGCTTTTCGCGCAGCAGCCGCATCCGCTTGACGAGCGGGTTCGACAGGCTTTCGATTCGGGAACGGCGATGGGTCAACTCTGGTGTTCCTTGGGATTCCGTCTCCCTGAGCGAAGACGAGGGGCCCCTTCGAGCGAAGCGAGAACCCGTAATGTCCTTGCCTCGACTTCGCTCGCCATGCCCCCTCGTCTTCGCTCGGGGATGCGGCAGAAGGGAGGAGCGTATCTAGTCCTCGCCGAAGCTGTCCTTGACCAGTCCGACGAGCTTGAGCATCGCGGCTTCGGCGCCGTCGCCGCTGGTGTGGATGGTGATGCTGTCACCCTTCGCCGCGCCCAGCATCATCAATCCCATGATCGATGATCCCGATACGCGCGACCCACCCTTTTCGACCTCGACCGACACGGTTTCGGGCAGGCGGCTGACGAAGGTAACGAACTTGGCGCTGGCGCGGGCGTGCAGACCGCGCTGGTTGGTGATTTCTACCGTTTCGCTGATCTGGTTCATGGCCCCACCCCCAACATTTCCGATGCGACGGAAATATATTTCTGGCCTGCTTCCTTGGCCGCGATCACCGCGGCACGCAGGTCCATCGTCTTGCGCGCGCTTTCCAGCCGGATGAGCATCGGCAGGTTGACGCCGGCAATGACTTCGGTTCGCCCGCTTTCCAGCAGGCTGATGGCAAGGTTCGACGGGGTGCCGCCGAACAGGTCGGTCAGTATGACGACCCCGCGCCCTTCGTCGACGCGCTGGATCGCTTCGGCAATTTCGCCGCGGCGCACTTCCATATTGTCATTGGGGCCGATGCACACCGTCGCCACCGCGCGCTGCGGTCCCACCACATGTTCCATCGCCGTCACCATTTCCTCGGCGAGGCGGCCGTGTGTGACGAGAACCATTCCGAGCAGCGGCAGGGCTTTATCGGTGGGCATGAAAAGCGAGACCCTTATGTTTGTCCGCCGGGTGCGGGAGATGCGGGCGGGGGCTTGCCCTCAAGCCCATCTTGCGGGGCCGAGTCAAGGTTGCGGTGGGTCACCGTGGGCTCGTGACCCGCGGCGCGTAGCGTTCGAGCAACACGATCGGCGACATGGACCGAACGGTGGCGCCCGCCGGTGCAGCCGAAGGCGATGGTGACATAGCTTTTCCCTTCGGCGCGGTAGCGCGGCAGCAGGGTGAGGAGCAGGGTTTCGATCTGCGCCACCGTCGCTTCATAAGCGGGATCGGTGCGGATATAGGCGGCGACGTCGGGGTCGAGCCCGGTGTGCGGGCGCAGCGCCGCGTCCCAGTGCGGATTGCGCAGATAGCGCATGTCGAACACCAGATCGGCGTGGCGCGGCAACCCGCGCGCGAAGCCGAAGCTCAATATGTTGAGCACCGGCGCATCGTCGCCGCCGCCGCCGAAGCGCTGGCGCACCTCTTGCTGCAGATCGTTGCTCGTATAGTTGGTCGTGTCGATGACATGCTCCGCCCAGCGGCGGAGCGGCTCCATCATCTCGCGTTCGCGCGCGATGCCGTCGGCGGCGGGGCGGTCCTCCGCCATCGGGTGGCGGCGGCGCGTCTCCGAAAAGCGCCGTTCGAGTTCAGCGCCCGCGCAATCGAGGAACAGCGTCTGCATGTCGCGCCCGCCCGCTTCGCGCAGTTCCTTCATGCGTTTGACGAGCAGCGCCGGCTTGAAACCACGGCTGCGACTGTCGATGCCCACCGCGATCGGCCGGTTCGCCGCGCTGCGCTGCACCGGTGCGTCGATCAGCGCGTCGAGCAGCGCGAGCGGCAGATTGTCGACAACCTCCCACCCCAGATCTTCCAGCACCTTGAGCACGGTCGACTTGCCGGCGCCCGAAAGGCCGGTGACGAGCAGGAGACGCGGTGCGGCGGGATCGCTCATGCGGCTGGCGCCAGCCGTTCGAGCGCGAGCAATATCTTGATCGGGGCCGATACTTCGAAGGCCGAAAGCAGCAGCGCGGGCAGAGGATGGCCGACGACCATTTCGACCTGATTCACCGCGGGCATACGATCATAATGGTCGGTAAGCCGGACCGCGAGAGCCAGCGGCACCGGAGCGGTCCACGGTCGCTCGATGATGCCGATGCCGCGCACTTCCAGCTTTCCGGCCAGATTTTCGGGCGGGCGGCACCACAGGCGTCCGCGCTCGTACCATATGTCGCAGCGGTCGTCGGCGACGAGCCGCGCGCCCCGGTCGAGCAGGCGGAGCGCAAGATCCGACTTGCCTTGGCCCGAATTGCCGAGAATCAGGACGCCGCCATTGCCCGCCGCCACGCAGCTCGCATGGATATTGTGGATCTCGGCCCTGGTCCTGCTCGGGAACATGGGTGCAGGCTTACCGGCGACGAAGCGGGGCTGCAAGGCGATAGGCGCCCGCGGCAAGTTCAGCCTGTGGGATCGGAGCCTTCGCGCGCGGGCAGGGTGATCAGCAGGCTGGCGCCGGGCCGGCCGTCGTCGCGGTCGCGCGCCGAGATGGTGCCGCCATGCCCCTCGATGATCGTTCGCGCGATGGCGAGGCCCAGCCCGCTATGCTTGCCGAACGCTTCCCCCGACGGCCGTTCGCTATGGAAACGGCGAAAAATTGCTTCGCGTTGCGACGGTTCGATCCCCGGCCCGTCGTCGTCGACCCGCACGTGAACCTCGTCGCCCAGCCGCGTGGCGGCGATGCAGACGAGGCCGCCTGCGGGCGAGAAGCTGATCGCATTGTCGATGACATTGTCGATCGCCCGCTCGATCCGATGGCCGTCGCCCATCACCGCAGTCGTCCCCTTGCGCGGCCGCGCAAAGGCGATGCGCGGTCGATCTTCGTTCTGGCTGTTGCGGGCGCAGCGCGCAGCGAGCATCGATTCGATCATCAGCCCGACATCGACGGGTTCAAAAGACGCGCGCGACAATTGCGCGTCGATCCGGCTTGCGTCGCTGATGTCGTTGACGAGGCGGTCGAGCCGGCGGACATCCTCGTCCGCGATAGCGAGCAACTGGGTGCGCTGCGCGTCGGACGTTACGCGCCCCAGCCCTTCGATCGCCGATCGCACCGATGCGATGGGATTTTTAAGCTCGTGGGTCACATCAGCGGCGAAATGTTCGCCCGCGTCGATGCGCTCGCGCAGCGCCTGCGTCATGTCGCTCAGCGCGCGTGCCAGCGTGCCGATCTCGTCGCGGCGGCTCGGCAGGCGGGGGACGACCACCTCGCGCGCGCGGCCCAGCCGGACGCGAACGGCGGCGCGTGCCAGTCGGCGCAGCGGGCGAACGATCGTGCGCGCCAGAAACAGCGACAGCAGGACCGATGCGATCACGACCATCGCGATGACGATCGCGAGGCGGAAGCGCTCGGCGCGCACCGTGCGCGTGATGTCGCGCGCGTTGAGCGTCATCAGCATCACCTCGGGTGTCTCCAGATCGACGACGCGGGTGGCGCTGAGCAGCGGGGTGCGTTCGGGGGCATAGCGGAATCGCGCTTGCGCTTCGCCGCTGCGCAATGTCGCTTCGGCCTCGGGCCAGGCGGCGAGCGTGTCTTGGGCCGGTTCGGTAAATTCGGGGTAGCTCGGCGCGCCGACGATCCAGTCGATGCCGCGGTCCATCGCGCGCGCCGCATCGCGCTGCCACGCCTGCAAATCGGGATCGCGAAGCGTATAGGTCGGCGGCCCATGATCGAAACTGTCGGACAGCTTGCGGCCATCGGCAGCATAGAAGCGCAGCCGCGATTCGGTCGCGCGCGTGAATTCGCCGATCAGCCGCGCACGCTGGTCGGGGCGCGCCGCCTCGAGCGCGCTGTCGAGCAGGCCGAGCTGGTCCTGCATTTCGGAAATGCGCGTATCGACGAGGCGGGTGCGATAGGTATCGAGATAGAAGAATCCGCCCGCCAGCAGCGCGATCGCCAGGATGTTGACGGCCAGGATGCGCGTCGTCAGCGACCAGCGCGCCGACCAGACGAGCGGCGCCTCTTCCTGTTCGGCAATCGACGCGTCAGCCATCATCGGAGAAACGATACCCCGCACCATAGAGCGTCTCGATCGCGTCGAAGTCCGAATCGACCTCGCGGAACTTGCGGCGCAGGCGCTTGATGTGGCTGTCGATGGTGCGATCGTCGATATAGACATCGTCCTGATAGGCCGCGTCGAGAAGCTGGTTGCGGCTGCGCACGATGCCCGGGCGGCTGGCGAGCGTTTCCAGAATCAGGAATTCGGTGACGGTCAGCGTCACATCCCTGCCGCCCCAGCTCACCTTGTGCCGCGCCGGGTCCATCGCGAGCCGGCCCCGCACGATCGGTTCGGCCGCAGGCTCGTCGTCGGCGGCCGCGGCATTGCGGTTGAGGTCGACGCGGCGCAGGATCGCGCGGATGCGGGCGATCAGCAGCCGCTGCGAAAAGGGTTTGGAGATATAGTCGTCGGCACCCATCGCGAGCCCCAGCGCCTCGTCGATCTCGTCGTCCTTGCTGGTGAGGAAGATCACCGGAAGCTGGCTTTTCTCGCGCAGGCGGCGCAGCAGCTCGAGCCCGTCCATGCGCGGCATCTTGACGTCGAAGACGGCCAGATCGGGCGGATTGTCGATGAGCGGCTTCAGCGCGGCTTCGCCGTCCGAATAGACGCGCGTGACGAAGCCTTCGGCCTGAAGCGCGATCGACAGGGATTGCAGGATGTTGCGGTCGTCGTCGACCAGCGCGATGGTTGCCGTCATGCTCTTTCCATTGGGCGGACCCGGCGCCGGACTAGCCGATCTGCCGCCCAGCGACAACTGCGCACGTCCCGCCCGCGATTCACCTTTTAATCTTTTGACCTCCGCCTCGGCTATCGCTAACGCGGCCGGGATTTCGGAATCGGCGTGACGTCGGCACCCCATGTTCATGCGGGCCCATCGCTTTCGCATGGCATGTCCTGCATACCTATGCAAAGGTGCGCGCGGCGCAGAGGAAAGGCGAAGCAAATGACCAAGGTTGTGATCGGCACCGACACCGTCGAAACCAAAGCGGATGTGGCCGAAAACTGGGGCACCGCGCAACTCGTCGAGGATGCCGTGCGCAATGGCGAAGGCCTGCTCGCGAAGGACGGCCCGCTCGTCGTCGCCACCGGCAAGCACACCGGGCGCAGCGCCAAGGACAAGTTCATCGTCCAGGATGCCGAAACGGCAGATACCATCTGGTGGGGCAAGACCAATGTGCCGATGACCCCCGATCATTTCGCCGCGCTCAAGGCCGATTTCTTTGCCCATCTCGCATCGCGCGACCGCGTGTATCGCCAGCAGCTGTTCGGCGGTTCGCAGCCCGAATATCGCGTCGGGGTGCAGGTCATCACCGAATTCGCCTGGCACAGCCAGTTCATTCGCACGCTGCTCTGCCGTCCGACGGCCGAGGAACTGGCGTCCTTCGCGACCGAATATACGATCATCGACCTGCCGAGCTTCCGCGCCGACCCGGCGAAACATGGTTCGCGCACCGAAACGGTGATCGCGGTGAACTTCTCCGAAAAGCTGATCCTGATCGGCGGCACGCAATATGCCGGCGAGATGAAGAAGTCGGTGTTCGGCATCCTCAACTATCTCCTTCCGGTGCAGGGCGTGATGCCGATGCATTGCTCGGCGAACATCGGCGCCGACGGCGACACCGCGGTCTTCTTCGGCCTGTCGGGCACGGGTAAGACGACGCTGTCGGCCGACGCCTCGCGCACGCTGATCGGCGACGACGAGCATGGCTGGTCGGACACCGCGGTCTTCAACTTCGAAGGCGGCTGCTACGCCAAGATGATCCGGCTTTCGGCCGAGGCCGAACCCGAAATCTATGCGACGACGAAGCGTTTCGGCACGGTGCTCGAAAATGTGGTGATCGACCCCGCGACGCGCGAACTCGACCTCGACGACAACAGCCTCGCCGAAAACAGCCGCGGGTCCTATCCGATCGACTTCATCCCGAATGCGTCGGAAAAGAATATGGGCCCGGTGCCCAAGAATATCATCATGCTCACCGCCGATGCCTATGGTGTGCTGCCGCCGATCGCGAAGCTGACCCCCGATCAGGCGATGTATCACTTCCTGTCGGGCTATACCGCGCGCGTCGCGGGCACCGAAATCGGCGTGACCGAGCCCGAGGCGACCTTCTCGACCTGCTTTGGCGCGCCGTTCATGCCCCGCCATCCGTCGGTTTACGGCAATCTCCTCAAGGAGCGCATCGCCAAGGGCGGCGTCGAATGCTGGCTCGTCAACACCGGCTGGACCGGCGGCATGGCGACGATGGAGGGGATCAGCCGCATGCCGATCAAGGCGACGCGCGCACTGCTCAACGCGGCGCTCGACGGCAGCCTGAACAATGCGGAATTCCGCAAGGATCCGAATTTCGGCTTCATGGTTCCGGTCGCGGTCCCGGGCGTCGATTCGGGCCTGCTCGATCCGCGCGAAGCCTGGGCCGACAAGGCGGCCTATGACCGCACGGCGCAAACGCTGGTGCAGCAATTCATCGACAATTTCGCGCAATTTGCGGACCATGTCGACGAAGGCGTCCGCAACGCCGCACCGCAGGCGGCTGTCGCGGCCTGATTGACCCGGAAACTTCCGGGTGCTCATTCACCCGGAAGGACCGGACCGATGACTACCGACTTTACCCCGCGCCTGTTCGAGCGCGATGCCGATATTCGCACGATCGGTGCAGGCCTGCTCGCCTGCACCCTGCCGCGCGAGGCGTGGACGCACGAGGCGCATCTGGCGGCGTGCCTCTGGCTGCTGAGCGAGCGCCCCGACATCGACGTCGATGCCGAAATTGCGCTGATCATCCGCCGCTTCAACGAAAGCGTGGGCGGCGTGAACGACGACACGCAGGGCTATCACGACAGCATCACCCGCGCCTATGTCGCGGGGGTGCGGCTGTTCCTCGCTGAAACGGCGGAGACGGACCTGACCAGCCGCGTCAATGCGTTGCTGCGATCGCCCGTGGGCGCGCGCGACTGGCCGCTGCGCTTCTACAGCCGCGACCTGCTCTTTTCGGTGCCGGCGCGGCGCGGGTTCGTCCCGCCGGACCTCGCGCCGCTGCCTGCGCCGTGATAGCCTCGGTTCCGACTCGAAGCGAAGGAGCGCAGCCATGAGCATCTTGGACAATATTCTCGGACAGATTTCCGGAAACGACACGGTGGCTAACCTTGCCGCCAAGGTCGGCCTGTCGCCCGAGCATGTCGAATCGGCGATTGCCGCGCTCGCCAAGCATCACCCGATGCAGGGTGACACCGCCGAAGGCGCTGCCGCCACCACCGGTCTGCCGCTCGACAAGTTGCAGGAGATCATCGGCCAGATCGGCGGCGAAGGCTCGCTCGGTCGCTTTGCGCAGATGGTCCAGCAGGACGGCGGCGCCGGCATTCTCGGTGCGCTCGACCGCGATGGCGACGGCAACCCGCTCAACGACCTGGGCGGCATCGCGGGCTCGCTGTTCGGGAAGAAATAGGCGAACCCGTCAGGTCCGCCTACCGTCGGCGATAGCGTCAGCGAAGCGAAAGATCGCCTTGCCTTTTTCCGGTCACTATCCCTTCGTTTCCGCGATATATTCGTCGACGTTCTTCGCGAGAACGTCGAGCGGCACATTGCCGCCGAGTACGACGGTGTCGTCGAAATCGCGCAGGTCATAGTTTGCACCGAGCGCGGTCTGGGCGCGGCCGCGCTGGCGGACGATTTCGCTGTGGCCGACCTTGTAGCCGCAGGCCTGCCCGACCCAGCTGCAATAACGATCGACTTCGCTCGCGACCTCCAGCGGGTTCGATCCATTGCGTTCGACGAAGAAGCGCACGCCCTCCTCGCGCGTCCAGCGCTTTGCGTGGATCCCGGTATCGACGACGAGGCGGCAGGCGCGAAACGCGATCGACTGGAGGTAGCCGAGCCGCCCGACCTCGAAATCGTCGTAGAGCCCCAACTCGTCGGCAAGCTGCTCGGCATAGAGCGCCCAGCCCTCGGAATAGGCGTTGAAGGCGAGCATCGAACGGATCAGCGGCATCTTGTTGGCATATTCGCCCTGCCAGGCATGGCCCGGGATCGCCTCGTGCATCGCGAGGTCGGGCAGCGAATATTTGCTGTGCAGATCGGTCGTGCGCAGGTTGATCCAGAAGCGGCCGGGGATCGATCCGTCGATCGATCCGGCGCCGCCATAGGCCGCGGGCGCGCCGGGTTCTTCGGCGAGCGGCAGGCGCTTCACCTCGACATTGCCCTTCATCATCGTACGGAAGGCGCGCGGCAACTGGGCGCGAATCTTGTTCAGCCAGCTCTGGATATAGGCGACGATCTCGGCCCGGCCTTGATCATTGTCGGGGAATTTGAAGCGCGGGTCTTTCGCCAGCGCGTTCATCCGGTCGCCGACGGACCCTTGCGTATAGCCGAGCTTCTGAAGGATCGGGTCCATCCGCCCGTGCAACTCTTCGAGCTGCTCCAGACCCATTTTGTGAACCTCATCGGGGGTCATCCGCGTCGTGGTCGACGCGCGCAGCGCCCAGGCATAGAATTCGTCGCCGTGCGGCCGTGCCCACATGCCCGCGTCCATCGTCGCCTTCGGCCGCTGCGCCTTGAGTTCGGCAAGCTGGCGTTCGAGCGCCGGCACCACCGTCTCGCGCGTGATCGCCTCGGCGCGCGGGCCCCAGTTGCCGGCAATATTCTGTTCGCGCGTCCGGGACGCGAGGCTCTCGACCAGCCCGCCGCCGTCGCGGGCGTCGGCAAGGCTCGCCTCCATCTGCTTGACCGCCTTGTCGATCAGGAAGGCCGGGGCGATGAGGCCCTGGGCGGCGGCGGCCTTGAGCCGTTCGGTTTCGCCGTCGAGCGCGGCGGGATAGGCGGCGAGGCGGGCAAGATAGGCCTCAGCGTCGGCGCTCGTCTTGACCGGATGGTCGCTGTCGAGAAATTTCGGCACGTCGAGATAGGCGCCGACATTCTGGATGACGACATAGGGCGTGTTGCGCCAGCCGCCCACCGCGACATCGCCATAGGGCTGCGCGAAGCCGGCGAGCGCGACGTCATAGGCGCTGTCGACGACCGCAAGACTGGTTCGCGTCGCATGGTCGAGCCCCGCCGTGTCGAAGGCACGGACGCGCGCCAGATCGGCCTTCAGCGTCGCCGCCAGTGCCTGCTGCCCCGCCGCCGATCGATCGCTTAGCTGCGCCCGCATCGCGGCGCGCGCGCCGGTATCGATGCCGAGCGAGGTCGCACCCTCGGGCGAATGGGCGAGGAGATTGTCGGCGATCGAGGTCAGCAGCGCGTCGGCGCCCGCCGCGCCGTCGCCGCTGGTCGCGGGCGCGAAGGCGCGGGCGGGGGCGGCCAAGGCCAGCCCCGCGACCCCGGCACCGAGGGTGGCCATCGTCTGACGGCGGCTGACGGGCGTGGCAAAGGCTTCGGGCATTTGGCGGCTCCCCTGGATATTCTCGTTTCTGAAGAAATCATTTGGAGCCGCTGCTGCCTCGGGTCAATCGAAAGGGGCCGGAAACGCACCCCGTGCGCCCGACCCCGGTCGAAAATTATCGGCGCTTTGTCAGTCGGTCAGGTCGGCAGGAACCTTGCCGCCGTTCGCCGCAAGTTCGCGCATCACCGCCTTGTGAAGCCAGATATTCATTTCGGCGCTGCCGTTGAGTTCGCCGGTATAGCCCAGTTCCTGCGCCAGCTCCTTGCGATTGGCGAGACTCGAATCGATGTCGAGCAGCTTCATCAGATCGACGATCGAAGTGCGCCAGTTGAGCGGCTGTGCCACCTTGGCGGCTTCGGCGGCGAGGATCGCCTCGACATCGACTTCGCTGATCGCGGCAGCGGGCGCCGCGGCCGCGGCCGGGCCAGCGGGTACCTCGGCGGGGGCTGCCGGTGTCGCCGGAGCGGGGGTAGCGGCTTCGGCCTTCTTTCCGAAGATCGCGTCTTTTATCTTGCTGAAAATGCTCATGTTCATGCTCCCACTTTGGCCCGGCGCTTCGGACGAAGCGCGCCAGACTCATTTATGCGGCGGGTGGATGACAGGAGAATGAACCGCTCCCCCTCGGTGCCCGCGCTGCTATACCAACCCCCCGTCGGCCGACTTCGATCCCGCGCCGCTGTGGGAGAATTTGCATGAACCCGACCGACATTCTCCAGCCGGTCGGCGGCATCGAATCGATGGTACGCGAGCTGGGGCTGGCGCCGGAACGCCGGGGTCAGCGCCCGGACGGCCCTGGCCCGACGTTGCCTGTCGCCTCAGCTATAGGGCGGTGCGTCCTCGAACTCCCCGAACGCCGGATAGTCATTGGCGACGCTGGCGGTGAAGTTGGGCGCGCGCTTTTCGAGGAAGCTGGTCACGCCTTCCGCTGCATCGGGGCTGCGGCCGCGGGCGAAGATCACGCGGCTGTCCCAGCGGTGGGCGCTCATCGGGTGCGGGGCGCCGAGCATCCGCCACATCATGTGCCGCGTCAGCGCGACCGATACCGGAGCGCTGTCGCCGGTCAGCTCGCGCGCTTTGGCGATCGCGGCGTCGACCAGCTCGCCTTGCGTATGGACCGACTGGACCAGCCCTTTTTCATGCGCTTCGGCGGCGGGGATCAGCCGGCCCGAATAGCACCAGTCGAGCGCGGTCTGGATGCCGACCAGTCGCGGCAGGAACCAGCTCGATGCCGCTTCGGGAACGATCCCGCGGCGCGCGAAGACGAAGCCGTAGCGGGCATTGTCGCTCGCCAGCCGGGCATCCATCGACAGGGTCATCGTCGCGCCGATGCCGACCGCGGCGCCATTGATGGCGCCGAGGACAGGCTTTTTCGCCTCGAAGATGCGCATCGACACGCGGCCGCCGCCATCGCGGATCAGCGGGTGCGACCAGTTGATCGTCCCGTCTTCGCCGATCGGGCTGGCCGGGGTGCCGTCGGGCAGCAGCGCCTGCTTGTCGGCGCGCTTGTCATAATCGAAGGTCGCGGCGCCCGCGCCCAGGTCGGCGCCCGCGCAATAGGCCTTTTCGCCATGACCGGTGAAGATCACCGCGCGGACGCCGTCGTCGGCATCGCATTCGTCGAGCGCGGTAATGATTTCCTGCATCATCTCGCCGGTGAAGGCGTTCATGCGGTCGGGGCGATAGAGGGTCAGCAGCGCGATACCCTCATGCTTGTCGAGACGAATCTGTTCGAAACTCATCTTCTCTCTCCTTGGCTTTGGTAGCAGCGTTGCAAGCGACGGCGTCGAGTGCAAGCACTTCACGTAAACGTAAAGAAAGATCCTCCCTGTCGCGCAGCGATGGGGAGGGGGCCATCCGAAGGATGGTGGCGGGGCAGCGGCGTTGCGCAAAGGCCCCTCCGTCAGCGGCTGCGCCGCTGCCACCTCCCCATCGCTGCGCGACAGGGAGGATCGCTTTCAACCCGGGGATGACGCGCCCTCGCTTTGTCGCTATAGGCGCCCCGACCGCCCCGGCGTCGCGCTCGCATTTGAGTCGCTTTCGCCGGGGTCATTCTTTTGGTTCCGGCAGAAAGTGTTTGCGCCATGGCCCGTCGCCGCCAGATCTACGAAGGCAAAGCGAAGATCCTTTACGAAGGCCCCGAACCGGGCACGCTGATCCAGTATTTCAAGGATGATGCGACCGCGTTCAACGCGCAAAAGCGCGGCACGATCAACGGCAAGGGCGTGCTCAACAACCGGATTTCGGAGCATGTCTTCACGCTGCTCGGCAATATCGGCGTGCCGACGCACTTCATCCGCCGCCTCAACATGCGCGAACAGCTGATCCGTCAGGTCGAGATCGTGCCGATCGAGGTGATCGTGCGCAATGTCGCGGCGGGCACGCTGTCGAAGCGCCTCGGGCTGGAGGAAGGCACGCCGCTGCCGCGCACGCTGATCGAATATTGCTACAAGGACGATGCGCTCGGCGATCCGCTGGTCGCCGAAGAACATATCGCCTGCTTCAACTGGTGCAGCCAGGACGAGCTGCACGACATTCAGGACATGGCAATCCGCATCAATGATTTCATGAGCGGTATGTTCGCGGCGGTCGGTATCCGCCTCGTCGACTTCAAGCTCGAATTCGGACGGCTCTACGACGGCGATTACAGCCGTATCATCCTGGCCGACGAAATCAGCCCCGACGGCTGCCGCCTGTGGGACATGAACACCAATGAAAAGCTCGACAAGGATCGCTTCCGCCGCGACCTCGGCGGCGAAGTCGAAGCCTATCAGGAAGTTGCGCGGCGCCTTGGCCTGATGCCCGAAGGCGGCGACAATGCGGTGCTCGACCTCGAAACGCACCGCAAGAAGAAGGGCAGCTAAGGCCGCTCCGATCCCGCGCGCGGCCGAGCGTTTACAGCGCGCGATTGCGAGGAGCCGAAAGCGACGCGGCAATCCAGAGCGCGCGTAAACCGCTCTGGATTGCTTCACTCGGCCTTGCGGGGCTCGCCATGACGAAGTTTTGTCGCTGGCGCTGCCTCAGATATTGATGCTCGTCGGAATCAGGCTGGGCTGCAGATAGGGATAGGGCTGCCGCCGCTGCGCGTTGCGCGCGGCGATCGCGGTTTCGACATTGGCCAGCGCCCCCTTGAACCACGCGAGCGGCCCCTCGGGCGCGGTGACACGCGGATCCTGGAACCATGGCGGGTAGGGGAAGCTGTTGCTGCGATAGTCGCCGAGCGGGCGGTAATGCACCGAACCCAGGAGTTCGAGCACGTTGAGCTGTTCGAGCGCCAGCGCCATCGGTGGCATCATAGCGAGCCACCCCGGCTTGTCCTGCCCACGCTCGCAATCGGGCGCGGCCTGCCACGCCGCGCCGGTGACGGCGGGCGCAAAGGCCATGATGTCCTTTTGCGGGAAATTCACCGCGGCATGCTGTGCGCTCGCGGTGAACATCACCATAGTGCAGACATCGGCAAGCTGGTCGCGCGTGGCGATCGGGCCGAAACCCGTGATCCGCGCTTCGCCCGCCAGACTGTCGGCCCAGGCGGCGAGTTCGGTGTCGCCGACAACCGCGTCATCGTCGGCATAATAGAGCCAGACATATTGGCGCGCCCATTCGCGGATCGCATTCCACACCAGCAGCGCGTCGTCGCGATAAGGATAGTCCGCCAGCGTCGATCCGGTCCCGACCCCGCGTGCGGCAAGGTCGGCGGGCAGCATCTTGCCGTAAAAGTCGAAGGCCAGCCGGTCGTCGGCCGCCGCGGCCTGGCTCGATGCGATGGTGCCTGCGAAAATATGGTCGATCGGCCCGTTCGCGGCGATCAGCGAGGTCGCGGCCTGATCGTTGATGAACAGCGTCCCTTCGAAATGCGGGACGAGCAGCGCCCATAGCGGATGCGCCTGGGCCAGATGGCGGTGCGTGGCGACCGCGAAAGCCTCGATCACCAGATGGGTGCGCGCCAGATGCGTGAAGAGTTCGTGATAATTGCCGTCGGCGACCTGAACGACCAGCTTCGCCATCTCCCAGCCCCATTGCGCATCGGCGGCGGCCGAGGGCGTGAAGATCGGATGCAGCGCGGGATCCTGCCCGCACTGGATCGCGACCGGAACGAGTGCCGATCCGCCCGGCGGCACCGCGAACAGCGCAATCGGCTGCCAGACATATTTGGCAAGGCTGCCGTAGGTGCCCGGCGTCAGCACCGCGAGTTCGGCATAGTCGAGCAGGAACAGCCGGCGCTCGGCAAGCGCGGCGTCCAGCGTGTCGCCATTGATCACCGCGGCATAGCGCGCGGGGCTGAGCGGGAAATTGGTCGGGAGCGCGTCGCCCGCCGCGGCGATCAGCATATTGTTGGGCCCCTGAACGCGCAGCCGCGCGAAACAGGTATCGTCCTGAAAATCATAGGCGACACCGGGAACGGGCAGCGTCCGGAACAGGGCGCGATAAGCGTCGAGGCTGCGCGGCGCGCTTCTGCCGAGGCCCGCCACTTCGGCCGCGCTGACCTTGATCAGCGCTTCGATCCGCTGGCGATGCGCCTCCAGCTTCGCAAGCTGCGTGTCGGCTTCGACCGCGGCCACGACATGTTCAACCTCGTCGACGAAATGGCCGAGGAGCGAGGTGCCGTCCTTCATCGCATGGCCCGCCGCGATGCGCGCGGTCGACTGCTCGATCGCGTCGCATTCGGCCAGCGCGGCTTCATAGGTGCTGCGCGGCGTATCGAGTTCGCCCTTGTCGACACCGTCCAGCTTCACCGCGAGCGCGTTGCGCACGATCGCCAGCCCGACGCCGATCAGGATCGCGAACCAGGCGATCGTCGGCATATCCTGTTTGGGCACGTCGGTCGCGAGCGGAACGCCGGGAAGCGACGGCTCGTCGGTCGTCCACCTATAGACCTGCCGCGTCGCGGCGAGTTGCGCGGCGCGCGCGGCCTGCTCCGCCGGCGTGTCCTGCTGCGGCAGACTGGGCGCGGCGGGCGGAAGGATCGCGCCGTCGATCTGGCTGGGGGCGGTGAAATCGGGCGACGGGAAGGACATGCGAAAGCTCCTGCGACATGAACGCGGCGCGAGGGATCGCAGAACATGGTTAATTTTTGGCATGCCGCAGGGAGGGGCGGCCCGGTTAGGGCGATGAAAAACAATCCTTCCTTTGTTTAACGCATGCTTTACTCCCGCTTGATACCCAGCCGGAATGACGGGGGTTATAGCATGGATGCGGCGGCGCTTTTTTCCGCCATTGCCGGAGGATATCCGGGACGATGTCGCGATTCTGCGCGCCAATCGTATCGAGACGCTGACCCCGATGCTTTTTCTGATGCTCGCGGCGACGACGCCGACCGCCATCTATGGCGGCATGCCGAGCGTCCATCCGATCATCCGGATCGGCTTTCCGGTCGTTCTGGCGGCGGTGTGCCTGCTCGGCTTCGCTGCGCAGATGCATTATCGCGGCCGGCGCATGAGCCCGCGGCGCGCGCGGCGGGTGATCGTCGAGGCAGCGTGGGTGTCGGGCACGATGGGCGCGATGTGCAGCAGCTGGACGGTGGTCAACTGGCTCGCCGCGCCGCCCGAAAATCACAGCTATTATGCGATGATCATGGCGATGGGGTCGCTGGCGACCGCCTATTGCCTGTCATCGACGCGCTTTGCAGCGCTGCTCAATCTGGGCATCGGGATGGTGCCGATCGCCTATCTGATGCTCAGCTCCGGCCACGCGCCCGAGATTGCGGCGGGCACCAGCCTGGTCGTCGCGACGATGTTCCTGGTGCGCATGATCCTTCAGCAGCATGGCCAGCTTGTCGACCTGCTGGAATTGCAGCGGCAGATGCGCGATCTGGCGCATAGCGACGCGCTGACCGGGCTGCCCAACCGGCGTGCGTTCGACCTGCGGCTGGAGGAAGAAATCGCGCGCGCGGCGGATGGCGAGATATTCGCGATCGCGCTGCTCGATCTCGACGGTTTCAAGCCGGTGAACGATCGGCACGGCCATGCCGCCGGCGATCAACTGCTGTGCGAAGTCGCGGCGCGGCTGCGCCGGGCGTGCGGCGATCATGCGCTGGTCGCGCGGCAGGGCGGCGATGAATTCGCCATTCTGGTGCCGCGCCGTTCACCGCTGCTTGCCACCGCGCTTGCCGATCATCTGCTCGCCGCGCTCGTCGCGCCCTACCGCATCGGCGGCCAGCCATTGCGCGTCGGCGCGAGCGTCGGCGTCGCCAACTGGCCCGGCGACGGTGGCAGCGCGCGCCGGCTTTTCGACACCGCCGACCGCGCCCTCTATGCGGCGAAGGCGGCTGGTCGACCCGACATGTCGCCGGTCGAAAGCATCGGCATCGCAAGCTGATGCGGGCTTGACCGCCCCATATGGGGCGGTCAGACCGGTCGCCATGAAGCGGACCATTTTCTGGCGCGTCTCGACCGCGCTCTCGCCCCTTGCCCTCATCGCCGTCAGCATATCGCCGGTTCTCGCGGAACCCGCCGCCGCCCCCACCGCGGCGGTGCAGGTCGTTCCGGCCAATCCGCAGACCGCCGCGGCCAAGGCCTGGAATTTTGCCGCGAGCGATGTGCCCGTCGACGAGAATATCGCTTTCGGCGTGCTCCCCAACGGGATGAAATATGCGCTGCTGAAGAACAGCACGCCGAAGGACAGTGTCGTCCTGCGCATGCGTTTCGACGTCGGCAGCTTTGCCGAAGCCGAGGATCAGCGCGGGCTGGCGCATTTCATCGAGCATATGGCGTTCAACGGCTCGACCCATGTGCCCGAGGGCGAGATGATCAAGCTGCTCGAAAGGAAGGGGCTGGCCTTCGGGGCTGACACCAACGCCTCGACCGGCTTCGACCAGACGGTCTACCAGCTCGACCTGCCCAACGCGTCGGACGATCTGATCGACACCGGGCTGATGCTGATGCGGGAAACCGCGAGCGAATTGACGATCGATCCCGCCGCGGTCGATCGCGAACGCGGGGTCATCCTGTCGGAGCGCCGCGCGCGCGATACCTATCAGCTGCGCAATATCGTCGATCAGCTCGGTTTCCAGATGAAGGGGATGACGGTCGCGGACCGGATGCCGATCGGTACCGAAGAGGTTATCCGTACCGCCCCCGCATCGCGCCTGCGCGACCTTTACGATCGCTATTACCGGCCCGAACGGGCGACGCTGGTGATGGTCGGCGATTTCGATCCCGCCGCGGTCGAGGCGAAGATCAAGGCGCGCTTCGCCGATTGGCAGGGTCGCGGCCCGGCTGGAGCGGATCCCGATATCGGCACGCTCGATTTCAAGCGCCCCGCCGCCGCCGAATCTTTCGTCGATCCGGCGATCCAGGATTCGGTGACGATCGCCAGCTTCAAACCCTGGGTGCAGGAAGCCGACACCAAGGCGAAGCGCGCGCGCAAGCTCGCCGAAGACATCGGCGAAGCGATCCTGAGCCGCCGCCTTGCCAAGATTGCGCTCGACGAGGATTCCCCGATCCTGGCGGGCTATTTCAGCGAAGCCGACGGGTGGAAGGTCTTCGATCAGGTCACCGTCGGCGCGGTCGCCAAGGAAGGGGCGTGGACGGAGGCGCTCGGCCTGATCGAGCGCGAGCTGCGCCGCGCCGTCCAGTTCGGCTTCACCCAGGCCGAAGTCGACGAACAGATCGCCAATCGGCGCACCGCGCTCAAGAATGCCGTCGCCGGCGTGACGACCCGGCGCAGCGACGCGCTCGCCGATGTGCTGATCGACGCGTCCGACGGCGATTATGTCGTCGTGCGCCCCGAAACCTCGCAGGCGCTGTTCGATGCCGTCGCGTCGCAGCTGTCGGCCGATGCGGTGAGTGCGGCCTTCCGCAAACGGATGGAGGGCTTCAGCCCGCCGCTCGCGCGCGTCACCGCCAAGACGCCGGTCGAGGGCGGCGACAAGGCGATCCTTGCCGCGCTCGACACGGCGCGCGCGGTCGCGGTGACGCCCCCGGCGCAGGCGCAGAGCGCTGCCTTTGCCTATGACAATTTCGGCACGCCCGGCACGATCGTCAGCGACGACCGCATCGACGACCTTGGCATCCGGCGCATCCGCTTCGCCAACAATGTGATGCTCAACATCAAGAAGACCGATTTCCAGAAGGACAAGGTCTATCTGTCGGTGCGCGTCGACGGTGGGACGCTGCTTGCGACGCGCGACGACCCGACCAAGGTGGCGCTTGCGGGATCGATCAGCCTCGGCGGGCTGGAGGCGCATAGCCTCGACGATCTGCGCACCATTTTTGCGGGCAAGACGGTCAGCCCGAGCTTCGGCGTCGATACCGATGCCTTCGGCGGCAAGGCGGTGACTTCGCCCGACGATTTCGCCGCGCAGGCCGAACTGATGGCGGCCTATCTGACGCACCCTGGCTACCGCGCCGACGGGCTCGCGCTGATCCGTCGCTATCTGCCGCAGCAATATGCCGCCAATGATGCGACGCCGGGCGCGGTGCTGGCGCGCGACAGCGGCGGCATCCTTGCCAATGGCGACCCGCGCGAGGAGACGCCGCCGCTTGCGACGATGATGTCGCTCGACTGGAGCAAATTGAAAGCGGCGGTCGCCGACAGTTTCGATCATGGCGCGATCGAGATCGGCGTCGTCGGCGACATCGACGAACAGGCGGCGATCGACGCGATCGCGGCGACCTTCGGCGCGCTGCCCGAACGCCGCGCGGCGTTCGATCCGCACAGCGACGCGCGCAAGCGCGACTATCCGGTCGATCACAGCGAGCGCACGCTGATCCACAAAGGGCCGGCCGACCAGGCCGAACTGCGCGTCTATTGGCCGGCGCGCGACGACAGCGACCTGACCGAGGCGATGCGCCTCAACCTGCTGTCGCGCGTGATGCAGCTCATGCTCACCGACGAACTGCGCGAAAAGCTGGGCGAAACCTACAGCCCGTCGGCGGGGGCCAGCCTGTCGGACGAATATCCGGGCTATGGCTGGCTCGTCGCCGCAAGCAATGTCGATTATAAGGATCTGGCGACGACGCGCGCCGCGATCTTCGCGATCGCCAAGGAATTGCGCGACAAACCCGTCGATGCCGACACGCTCGACCGCGCGCGCAAGCCGCTCGTCGAGGCGATGACCAAGGCGCGGCGCGAAAATGCCTATTGGCTGGCCTATGTCGGCGAAGCGACGAGCCGCGCTGACCGGCTCGACCGCAGCCGCAACGGCATCGCGGCAGTCGAGGCTGCGACGCCGGCGGAGCTTGAAGCGCTCGCCAAGCGCTATCTTGTCGACGACAAGGCGCTGGTGATCCGGGCAATCAGCGACAAGGCCGGAAAATAGCGGGAAGCGCGGCCGTCCCGGCGGGGCGGCCGCAGTCCGCTTCTATTTCTTAAGCCCGATTTCGCGGAGCCGTTCCTGCAGATATTCGTCGGCGGTGATTGGCGTCGGATACAGGTTCGGATGCTCGGCATCGATGCAATTATCCAGCGTCACGATCGGATAGTCCGAACGGAAGTGCAGGAAGAAGGGCATCGAATAGCGCGCAACGCTGGCGCGGCCGGCGTCGGGATTGCGCACGCGGTGCGTGGTCGAGGGCAGGCGGTTGTTGGTCAGCCGTTGCAGCATGTCGCCGACATTGACTGCCATCGCCCCCGCAGGCGGCGACACCGGAAGCCAGCTACCGTCCTTGTCGAGGATTTCGAGGCCCGCTTCCTCGGCGCCGAGCAGCAGGGTGATCGTGTTGATATCCTCATGCGCCTCGGCGCGGATACCCTTCGCCGGGCCTTCGACGGGCGGGTAATGCAGCAGGCGCATCACGCTGTTGCCGTCCTTCACCGTGTCGTCGAAGAAATCGGGTGCGAGGCCGAGGTAGCGCGCGATCCCGGAGAGGAGCTTGCCGCCGACGCGGTCGAATTCGGCGAACAGCCGGTCATAGGTTTCGCGGAAGCCCGCGACTTCGGCCGGCCAAACATTGTTCGGCTGTTGCGCGGCAAGCGGGTGACCGGCGGGCAGGTCACGGCCCACGTGCCAGAATTCCTTGAGGTCGACTTCCTTCGCACCCTTTGCGATTTCGGTGCCGAAGGGGGTGTAGCCGCGCGCGCCGCCGCCGCCCGCGATATGATAGGCCCGCTTCACCGCCTCGGGGAGCGCGAAAAATTCCTTCGCCTTCGCCCAGGCATCGTCGATGAGCGCCGGGTCGATGCCGTGGTCGGTAATCATCGCGAACCCGAAGCGTTCGAACGATCCGCCGAAATCCTGGGCGAAGCGATCGTCGGGCAGCGACATGGAAATAACGGGAACGACTGCGGTCATAAGGGGTGTGTCCATTTGTTGGTGCTGTGGCGCGCCATGCCGGTCCCGCCGGGGCGCGTCTTTGACATGAATCAGGATTTAGGCGGGTCGGCGCGGTTGCGAAAGAGGAAAAGGATGCTTTCGCGTCGGCGCGCGCTGGGCTAGGCCCCCGCCATGGGCAAGCAATATTGGCTGATGAAATCCGAACCCGACGTCTATGGCTGGGACGACCTGGTCAAGGACGGCACGGGGATGTGGGACGGCGTGCGCAACCACAGCGCCAAGCTGAACATGATGGCGATGAAGGTCGGCGACGAGGCGCTGTTCTATCACAGCAATATCGGCAAGGAATGCGTGGGGATCATGCGCATTACCGAGGAAAGCGCGCCCGATCCGACCGCCGAGGAAGGATCGCCGTGGGTCATCGTGCGCGTCGCGCCGGTGCGCCCGCTCGCGCATCCGGTGACGCTGGCGGCGATCAAGGCCGATCCCAAGCTTGCCGACATGGACCTTATCCGCCTGTCGCGCCTGTCGGTCGGGCGCGTGACGCCCGACGAGTGGAAGCATATATTGGAAAAGTCGGAAAAGCCGGAGGCTTAGCGCAGTTTCGACTGCATGTGCGCCGCCACCGAGGGGTGGAGCGGGTAGACGAATTCGCAGCCGAAGCTGTTGCCGTCGGCGCGCCGGATCACCGCTTCGAGCGGCTGCAGGCCCGGCAGGTTGACCCATATCTGCTTGCCGATCTGCGGCCGCGAAAAGGTGATCATGCGAAAGCCCGTCGACGACAGGTCGAACAGTTCGACGTCGAACGGGTTGAAGCCCGCTTCGCGATAGCGCGCGCGCCCGCGGACGGTGGCGCGTTCGGCGCGGCGCCCTTGCGGCGAAAGGTCTTCGGTGTCGGTCGTGCAGGCGTTGGCCACTTTATTCAATCCCACTGGTCGGATTATCGATTCGCATTTTTAGCGCCGCGCTGGTGAACGCAAAGTCGACGGAATTGGTGAAAATCGCCTATACCATGGGGTCTTCGGCCAGCGTCATCTCCTGCCCCGGAAAGGGACGGGCGAGGCCGGCCGCGTCGCGCCAGTCGGCGGTCAGCCAGCGCGCATAATCGCCGGGACGGAGGATGACCGGCATCGCTTGCGCGCCGTGATGGCTAAGCAGGCGGTTCGGTTCGACGGTCAGGATCGCAAAGCTCGGCCAATCCTCGCCCTGACGATGGATGCCGGCAAAGGCGAAAACCGTCTGGTCGGCGGGCGCGGCCCACAGTTGTTGCCGCGCACCGGCCGTCCCCGACCACAGGGCGAAACGGGTCGCGGGGATCAGGCAGCGCAGTTCGGGATGACGCAGCGTGCCGATCCAGAAGGGACTCGAAAGGTTGCGCACCGTCGTCACCGGCTGGTCGCCGCGCGGCGGCGGGACGCCCCACAGCTTGGGGCGCAGCCACGGGCGGCTCTGCGCGCTTCCGTCGCCGACGACCACCGGCGCCGGGCGTCCGGGGGTGACATAGCCGCCGGCCCAGGGATCGCGCCCTGCATCGGCACCGAGCGCCTGCGCGGCGATTTCGGCGGTCGCGTCGAGGCGATAGAGGTGCATGCCCGCCCGGCCCTAGTCGGTCGATCGCACGCGTCCGCGCATCGATTTGACCGCGCTGCGCGCCTTTTTACCGTCGACGCGGCGCGCCCTGGCCGCCTTGCTCGGCTTTGTCTTGATCCGCTTTTCAGGCCGGACCAGCGCCGCATCGACGAGCTCGTTCAGCCGCGCGCGCGCATCGGCGCGGTTGGCTTCCTGGGTGCGATAGCTGCGCGCGAGAATCACGAGTTCTCCCGCCGCCGTCATCCGGCTTCCCGCGAGCGTCTTGAGCCGGCGGTAGGCGTCGGGGGGGAGGCCGAGAGCGAACACATCGACGCGAAGCTGGCACGCGGTCGCGACCTTGTTGACATTCTGGCCGCCCGGCCCGGTGCCGGCGAGGAATTTTTCCGAAATCGCGGCTTCGGGAATGTCAGCCACGGGTCGGGGCGGCGCCTTCGGGTGGCGAAAAGCCGAGCGCGGCGAAGCGCGCGGGGAAGGGAGCTTCGGCAATTATTGACGGCTTGACGTCACGTTTTACCACCAGCCGTTCGGCGTGGAGCAGGGTGCGGTCCTTGCCGCGGCCGTTGCCGTACACGGGATCGCCGGCGATCGGCAGACCCAGCCCCTCGAGCGCATGGACGCGAAGCTGATGGGTGCGGCCGGTTTCGGGACGGAAGCGCAGCAGCGCCCGCCCGTCGACGACGGCAAGCTTTTCCCAGTGCGACACCGACGGCTTTCCGTTCGGATCGACGACCATGCGCCAGCCGGTCTCTGCGGTCGACGTCTTCGCGAGGGGCAGGTCGATGGTGCCGCCATCGCCATCGGGCACGCCGTCGATGATCGCGAGATATTGTTTTTCGACCTCGCGCCCTTCGAACGCGCGGGTGAAACGGCCGTGCGCCTTGGGATTGCGCGCGAGCAGCAGGCAGCCCGAGGTGTCGCGGTCGAGCCGGTGAACGGCGAGCGGCCAGCGCTTGAAGCCGAAACGCAGGCTGTCGAGATGGTTTTCGAGGCTGAGGCTGCCGTCGCGCGGCGGATCGACGGGCAGGCCTTCGGGCTTGTCGACGACAAGCGCCTCGCCATCGAGGAACAGAATATGGTCAGAAAGAAGCATTGCCCGCCTATAGGCGGGCCGCTCCTTCGCCGAAAGCGTAAACGTCCATCGCCAGCAGGCCATAGGTCGTGCTGGCATGGAGCCGAGCGGCGTGCAGGCCATCCGCTTCGGTCCCCGCACCCATCGCGACGAACAAGGGCAGGATATGATCCATCGTCGGATGATTGTCGCGGCCATGCGGCGCGCGTTCTACGGCGTGTAGCACATCGTCGACTGCGTTCGCCGCCATATGTCCGGCCACCCAGTCGGTGAAGTCGGTGACCCAGGCGGGCGCGGGTGCGTCGATCGGCAGGCGCGCCGAAAAGAGCGCGCGAAGATTGTGCGTGATGCTGCCCGAACCGATCAGCAACACGCCCTCATCGCGAAGCGGCGCGAGTGCACGGCCCAGCGCATAATGCCATTCGGGCGACGCATGCGAGGCGATCGAAAGCTGGACCACCGGAATATCGGCCTTGGGATAGACCAGCGACAGCGGCACCCAGGCGCCATGATCGAGCCCGCGGTCGGGATCGGCGGCGACGGCGAGGCCCTGAGCGGCGAGCAGGGCCACGACCCGCTGCGCGAGCGCCGGATCGCCCGGTGCGGGATAGCGCATGTCGAACAGCGCTTGGGGGAAATTGCCGAAATCATGGATCGTCGGCGGCGCGGGCGAGGCGGTGACCGTCACCCGGTCGCCCTCGAACTGCGCGTCGTGATGCGCCGAGACGACCAGGATCGCGCGCGGACGCGGCAAGCGGGCGCCCAGCCCGGCGAGGAAGTCCCGCGCCGGGCTGGGCTCGAGCGCCATCATCGGCGAGCCGTGGGAGAGAAAGAGGCTCGGCAGACGGCGCATCGAGGTCAGGCCGCGAGCTTCGCCGCGGTTTTCGCGACGCGTTCGCCCAGATAGCGGGCACCGCCGAGATCGGCTTCGCTCGGCTGGCGCGATCCGTCGCCGTCGGCGAGAGTCGTCGCGCCATAGGGGGCGCCGCCCTTGACTTCATCGACGCCCATCTGCCCGGCATAACCATAGTCGAGCCCGACGATCGTCATGCCGAAGTGGAGGAGGTTGGTGAGGATGCTGAACAGCGTCGTTTCCTGTCCGCCATGCTGCGACGCGGTCGAGGTGAAGGCCGCACCCACCTTGCCGGTGAGCAGGCCCTGCGCCCAGACGCCGCCGGCGGTGTCCCAGAAGCTCGCCATCTGGCTGGCCATGCGGCCGAAGCGGGTCGGCGAACCGACGACGATCGCGTCATAGTCGGCAAGCTGCTTGGGATCGCCGAGCAGCGGATGCGCGGTATCGGTCTTGAAGCCGGCGGCCTTTACCACCGCCTCGGGCGCGGTTTCGGCGACGCGGCGAATATCGACCTCGGCACCCGCGGCGCGCGCGCCTTCGGCGACGGCGTCGGCCATCTGCTCGATATGCCCATAGCTCGAATAATAGAGCACCAAAATCTTTGCCATCTTCGGTTTCCTTTCAGTCGGGAGGGAAGGGTTGGGCCGCCGCCGCAAGGGAGGGGGATGGAAGGCGGCGGCCCGAGGGGGTGGGATCAGAGGCTGTCGACCAGCACCAGTTCGGCATCGTCGAGCGCTTCGACCTCGATCGTTGCGACGTCGCGGATTGCAATGCCGTCGCGCGGATCGGCATCCTGTCCGTTGATGCGGATGCGGCCCTTGGCGGCGACCAGATAGGCGTGACGGCCAGCGCCCAGATCATAGGCGACGCGGCTTCCCGCGGTCACGGTCGCTGCCGCGACACGGGCATCGGCGCGGATCGGCAATGCGTCGTCGTCACCCGCGATCCCGCTGGCCAGCGTCACGAAGCGTCCCGAACGGTCGGCCTGCGGAAATTCGCGCTGGCCCCAGCCCGGATTGCCGCCGTCGCGATCGGGGATGATCCAGATCTGGAACAGCGTGGTTTCCTCGTCCTCGAGGTTGAATTCGCTGTGCGTCACCCCGGTGCCGGCGCTCATCACCTGGACATCGCCGGCCGCGGTGCGGCCGCTGTTGCCCATGCTGTCGCGGTGGCTGATCGCGCCGGTGCGGACATAGGTGATGATTTCCATGTCGCGGTGCGGATGCGGCGGGAAGCCGGCCTGCGCTGCAATGGCATCGTCGTTCCAGACGCGCAGCGCGCCCCAGCCCATGCGGTCGGGATCATGATAGCCGGCGAAGGAAAAATGGTGGCGGGCGTCGAGCCAGCCGTGATTGGCGTGACCCAGCGTGTCGAATTTGCGAATGTCGATCATCGGGCATTTCCTTACTGGCCGCCATCCCGGACATCGGGGGCGGCGTGTTGAGGCCAAGATAGGCGATGCATTCGTTTCTGAAATAGCGTAGATCGAAACCTATCGTTTCCAATTGGAGGATGTTGTGGCGCTTCCCGATTATGAAGGCTGGGCCTGTTTCGTGGCGGTGGCCGACAGCGGCGGCTTCACCGCCGCGGCAAGCGCGCTTGGCCTGTCGAAGGCCAGCGTGTCCAAGGCGGTCAGCCGGCTCGAGGCGTCGCTCGGGATCACCTTGCTCCATCGCAGTTCGCGATCGGTGACCGTGTCGACGGCGGGCGCCGGGCTGCTAGAGGAGGCGCGGGCGATGGTGGCCGCCGCGACCGCCGCGACCGAGGCGGCGCATGGCGACCGCTTCGACCTGGCCGGGCCGATCCGGCTGGCGGCGCCGATGAGTTTCGGGATCAAGGTGCTCGGCGCGCCGCTCGCCGCCTTCATGGCCGAGCATCCCGCGGTCGAGATCGAACTGACGCTCAGCGATGCGCGCCACGATCTGATCGCCGAAGGCTTCGATCTGGCGCTGCGCGTCGCCAGCCTCGACGACAGCAGCCTGCTCGCGCGCACCATCGCGCCGATCCCGACGTCGGTGATCGCCAGCCCGGCCTATCTCGATCGTCACGGCACGCCGCGCCACCCGCTCGAACTCGCGGGGCATCGGCTCGCTGGCTACGGCCACCGCGAAAAGGCGCGGCCGCTGCGTTTCCACCGCGAAGGCGAGGAGGCGACGATCGTTCCGGCAGGCCCGCTGTTCACGAACAATGGCGATGTGATCGTGCCGATGCTGGTCGCGGGGAGCGGTATCGCGGTGCTGCCGCACTTCATCATCGAGGCCGAACTGCGCGCCGGCACGCTGGTCCCGATCCTGACCGACTGGTCGCTGCCGCAGGCCTATCTGCACCTGTTGTCGCCGCCGTCGCGCCTCCGCCCGGCGCGGGTGCGGGCCTTGTCCGACTATCTCGCCGACACGCTGAAACGTAGCTGCGCTGGCCGCGACTCGTGGATTTCTGCGGGTTAAATCAAAATTAACCTTTTCCCTTCACAAGTTTCATGGTTAATGTTCCGCCAGCCCTGCAACGGGGGCGTTGGTGGCACTGCGAGGGAGCCGCGGACGGGTTGCGGGTCCATCGTGGGAAACAGTCAAGGGGTGCCTAATGCGCGTACTGCTGATCGAGGACGAGCCGACGACCGCGAAGGCGATCGACACGATGCTCACGACCGAAGGCTTCAACGTCTATACCACCGATCTGGGTGAGGAAGGCTTGGACCTTGGCAAACTCTATGATTACGACATCATTCTGCTCGACCTGAACCTGCCCGACATGCATGGCTATGACGTGCTGAAAAAGCTTCGCACTGCAAAGGTGCAGACGCCGGTGCTGATCCTGTCGGGCATTTCGGAAATGGATTCCAAGGTGCGCTCGTTCGGCTTCGGCGCCGACGATTATGTCACCAAGCCCTTTCACCGCGACGAGCTGGTCGCGCGCATCCACGCCGTCGTCCGCCGCTCGAAGGGCCATAGCCAGAGCGTCATCAAGACGGGCAAGCTGGCGGTCAATCTCGATACCAAGACGGTCGAAGTCGATGGCGTCCGCGTCCATCTGACCGGCAAGGAATATCAGATGCTGGAGCTGCTTTCGCTCCGCAAGGGCACGACGCTGACCAAGGAAATGTTCCTGAACCACCTTTATGGCGGCATGGACGAGCCCGAATTGAAGATCATCGACGTCTTCATCTGCAAGCTGCGCAAGAAACTCGCGCTCGCGTGCGGCGGCGAAAATTATATCGAGACGGTCTGGGGTCGCGGCTATGTGCTGCGCGATATCGACGAAGAAGGGAATGAAGTGCGCCGGGTCGCCTGACGCGCTTTACCGACGAAAATCAATCAACGGGGGACCCGGCGCGGAGCGATCCGCGCCGGTTTTCCTTTGTGGCGCGGCGACGCGCGGATCAGATCTTCGGTTTGCCGTAATGACCCGGCAGCGACGAAACCTGCCGTAGTCCGGGGCGCCAGGTCGACATTTGCGTTGGCGCCATGATCTGGAATTCGGCCTTGCTGTCGGCGGCGACGAGCTGATCGGCATGCGCCGCGCGCAGCCGCGCCGGCTCGATCGTCCGTTCGGTCTGCAGGCCAAAGCGTTTATCGCTGACCCAGCGGATAATGCCGTCCATCGGCTGGTGACCCGGCAGATAGATCGTCAGCCGCTCGCCCACCTGCAGCACATGCGGCGACTGGCCGCCAACGCCGGTTTCGGAAATATTGCGCAGGGTCACGTCGAAGCGCCCCAGGCGGTCGCACGCAAGCGACGCCTTCACCAGTCGCGACTGGCGCGGTTGGCGCTTTTCGGCTGAAGCCGTTGAGGCGGAATCGGCCTCGAAGTTCGGCATGGGCGACCCAATAATCTTCTGCCGCCTGTCACCCACGTCAGGCGGTTATTGTGGTCCCATCTCCGCGCATAACGAAAGAAGGTAAATTTTCGTATAGCGCGCATGTAGATTTTGCGGCTTTTGCGACGGACCGAGTGCATGCTCCATGGATATGAAGCATCTGAATTGACGCGGGAATATTCTGGCGACCTGCCGAGCGTCGGCCGGGCCGCTCGCCTCCGGCCCACCGCCGCGTTAACCGCGCCCGGCAACGCTCTTGTGCAAGGCGGCCCGCCGCACGCCGAAGCGCGGGCGGGCCGGGAGAAGGGGCTCCGCGTTACCGCAGACCCGAATAATCGACGTCGACGACGCGGCCATACCGCACGTCGCAGCTGAACTTGCCGCGATCATAGGAACCGCCGCGACCCCAGCGTCCGCGCCAGCCGTCGTTGACGACGACGCGGCCCTTGACGCGATAGCCATCGCGCTTGCGGTCGATGCTCGTGACCTGCGTCACGTCGGTACGGCCATAGCGGCTGGCACCGCGCTCGACGGCGTTGACGCACTGGCTGACCGCTGCGCGGCTGTTGCCATAGCGGCCATAATCATAGCCATAGCCGTAGCGCGGATCGTCATACCGGTCGCGATAGCGACGATCATTGCGGTCGTAGCGATCATAGCGATCGTTGTCGGCCGACAGGATCGCGGCGAGGCCGCCGAGAACGACGGCGCCGGCGATGATTTCGCCCGCACCGATCCCGTCGCGGTCGCGGTGATCGTACCGGTCACGCGCAAGCGCAGGGGTGGCGCTCAACATCGCGCCAGCGGTGGCCGCACCGATTGCGGCCTTGGTCCAGTTCATGGGCTTCTTCGCCATGGTTCGGTCTCCTATGCAGCAGGCGGCACCCGTGCGGCCTGCGATGACCCTTGCTAGCGAAGGCGCCGTGACGCGGTGCTGAACCCGGCGCTTATCTGCGGTTCAGCCTTGGTTCGGCGTGGGTTCAGCTTGGCGGAGGCGGGCAGAGAAAAGCCCTCCGCCATCGCTGGCGAAGGGCCGATAATCCAATGGCAATGGGGTCAGTTGATGCTGACGTCGACCACGCGCCCGCCGCGATAGCTGCACCCGAAACTGTGCAGCTCGCCGCCCGGGCGCGATATGTTCCCGGTGACGTACCAGCCGTCGCCGCCGTTTGCGGGCCGCGTGTCGGTGATGCTTTCGACGCGGGCATCGTCGCCCATTTCACCCTCGGCCGCCCAACCGCAGGCATCGGCCGCGCGCTGTTCGATCTCGCCGCCGCGATAGGCGTCGCCGGTACCATATCCGTCCGGACCGCGATCGTCGCGGCGCTGATAATCGGGGGCGTCCTGCGCGCGATCGTCGCGATAGGGCGGGTCGTACCGATAGTCGCGGTTGCGCGCTTCGCGATTTTGCTTGCTCGCCGCGCTGGCAACCGCCGCGATCGTGCCAAGGATCAGGATGCCGCCGATGATCTCGCCCGCGCCGATCCCGTCGTCATGGCGATTGTGCCAGCCGCCGTGGCGTCCGCGTGCCTCGGCCGGGGTCGCGCTGAGCCCGACCGTCGTAACCAGAACCGCCGCCGCTGCGGTGAAGCCGGTCATCTTGCGCATTTCAGTCACTCCAGAGCGCGGACAAGGGCGTCCACCGTCGCCCGATTACCTAGGCGCGCCATGCTTTCGCGCCGCTGAACCGTGGCGAAAGGGCGGCGAAAGGAAAGGCCCGCCGCTCCCTGATGGATCGGCGGGCCTCACTAAACCAAGCCTGGCGACCAGACCAGTTCAGGGCGCGTCAGCAGACGCAGCGCGGCTTGGCTTTGGGTTTCGGCTTCCTCTTGGCCACATAGCGTTTCCGCACCGGCACATTTTCATAATAGGTCTTGGTCGTGGTCACGACGCGTTCGGTGACGACCGGCGGGCCGTTGATGATCGTCGTGACGACGACGCCCGGCGTGTAATAGCCATAACCATAGCCGTAGCTATAGGCATAACCACCCGGGTAGCCGGGATGGCCGGGGTAATAGCCGCCATGGGCACCGCCACGGCGCGCCCACCATTCGTCGCACTTCTGCTTGTCGGCCTCGCTACCGACCGCCGCGCCGGCGAGCGCCACCGCCGATCAGCGTGCCGGCGGTACGGTCGCCATGACCGGCAACGCGATTGCCGACGACACCGCCGACGATCCCGCCCACGACCGCACCGGTCGTCGCGCCGCCATGGCCGCAGCGACGACCCATTTCCATGTCCTCGCGCGGGTCGAAACCGCCCTGAAAATAGGGGGGCGGCGGATAGTCGGCGCCGGTGCGCCCCTCGACGCTGCCTTCATAGCTACCCTCGTACCGGCGGCCGTCGCGATCTTCGTAGGTGCCGTTCCACGTGCCTGTCCAGCGGCCTTCGGACTGATAGCCGTCGATGTGGCGATATTCGACTTCGCTCGGCATCCGGTCGGGATAGCCGGTGTAGACGCGCACGTCGGGCGCGGCGGGCGCCTCATAGTCGAGCCGCGGGGCCGCTTCGTCGGTGGTCGTGACGACGGTGGTCTGGGTCTTGGTGACCTCGGCGCTGGTCGCATGGCCGGCCAGCAGCAACGATGCGGCGGCAGCCCCTAACAACAAAACGGTGCGCATGCTAAACTCCCTGTTCCAGCGGAATCGCCCGTGGGGGCAATGGCTTGGTTAACAGTCTGTTAGCAAAATCGGCGCTTTTCCGCGAATCCGTTAACCGTGCGAATCGCGTCCCATTTTGACGCAGCTTTATCCCGCGAGCGCGGCGGCGATGCGGACGATCAGCGCTTCGGCGCCCGCCTGATCGTCGGCGGTGAAGCGCGCGGGCGAGGGGCTGTCGAGGTCGAGCACGCCGATCAGGCGGCCTTCGGCGACGATCGGCACCACCAGTTCGCTGCGGCTGGCCGCATCGCAGGCGATATGGCCGGGAAAGGCGTGAACATCCTCGACCCGCTGCGTCGCGCGCAGCCGCGCCGCGGCGCCGCACACCCCCTTGTCGAGCGGGATGCGGATGCACGCCGCCTTGCCCTGAAACGGGCCGAGCACCAGTTCGGTGCCGTCGAAGCGGTAGAAGCCCGCCCAGTTGAGATCGGGAACAGCCTGCCAGATCAGCGCCGCGACATTGGCCATATTGGCGATCGCATCGGGCTCACCCGCGACGAGAGCGGCGGCGGCGTCGGCCGCCTGCACGCCGACGACCGACACGTCGGGTCGGCGCTCGCGCAGCAGCGCGATGCCCGCGGCGAGTCCCCCGCCCCCGAGCGGCACGAGGACGGTGCTGACCTCCGGCAGCTGCTCGATGATCTCGAGCCCGACGGTGCCCTGGCCGGCGAGCACGTCCTCGTGGTCGAAGGGGTGGATCAGCACGGCACCCGTGCGCTCGGCGAACGCCTTGGCGTGCACCAGCGCCTCGGTGACGCCCGTGCCGGCGAACTCGACGTCGGCCCCGTAGCCGCGGGTCGCGGCCACCTTCGGCAGGGCCGCGCCGTCAGGCATGAAGATCGTGGCGCGGGTGCCGAGGAGCTGCGCCGCCAGGGCGACGCCCTGCGCGTGGTTGCCGGCGCTCGCCGCGACGACGCCACGGGCACGCTCCGCGTCGGACAGTCCGGCGATGCGCACGTAGGCGCCGCGAATCTTGAACGATCCGGTGCGCTGCAGGTTCTCGCACTTGAGGTGCACGTCGGTGCCCACCCGCTGGCTGAGCCACCGCGAGTGCGCCATCGGCGTGCGCTCCACCACCGGCGCGAGCAGGTCGCGCGCGGCCTCGACGTCCCTCAGGTCGACCATGACGTCAGCCTAGGCGCTCACGTCCGGTCCCCCGACAGGCGACGGCAGGCGTCAGGCCTGCTCGGCCCTGACCTCGGGCGGGTCGTCCTCGGGGAGTCCGTCGTCGGCGACGGGTGTGCCCGACTCCTCGACGAGGTGGCGCACGATGCCGTTCAGGCAGGCGACGAGCGGCACGGCCACCAGCGCGCCGACGATGCCGGACACGGTGATGCCGGCGGCGATGGCGATGATGATCGCCAGCGGGTGCACCGCGACGAAGCGGCCCATGAGGAACGGCTGCAGCACGTGCGACTCGAACTGCTGCACCGCCACCACCGCGGCCAGCATGATCAGCGCGACGATCGGGCCCTGCGCCACCAGCGCCACGAGCACGGCGACCATGCCGGACACGAGCGCTCCGACGATCGGGACGAACGCGCCGAGGAAGACGAGGACACCGATGGCGAACGCCAGCGGCACACCGAGCAGCCACGCGGAGACCGCGATGCCGATGGCGTCGGTGAGGGCGACCAGCACGGTGGCTCGGACGAAGCTGGTGAGGCTGGCCCAGGCCGTCTCGCCGGAGCTGTGCACCTTCGCACGCGCCGACCGCGGGAAGAGCGCGACGGCGAACGCCCAGATGCGGTTGCCCTCGTAGAGGAAGAAGAACGACGCGAACAGCGCGATGAAGAAGCCGGCGACGAAGTGCGTCAGCGTGGTGCCCACGGCGGCCAGCTGGTCGACCGCGGCCCGCTCCCCGAAGGTGCGGATGGCGTCCTCGACCTGGTCGACGTAGCGGTCGAGCTGGGTCTCGCTCAGCCCGAGGGGTCCGTTCTGGGCCCAGTCCTGCACCTGGGCGATGCCCGCGATGACCTGCGCCTTGAGGTCGTAGAACTGGGTCGACAGCTGCTGCCCGACCAGAGTGAGCAGCCCGAAGAACCCGCCGAGCATGACGAGGACGACGATCGCCGTGGCCAGGAGACGCGGCAGCCCGCGACGGTCGAGCCAGTCGACGGCACCGATCGTGAGCGCCGTGCCGAGCAGCGCCACCGCGATGGGGACGGTCACCTCGGAGAAGAAGCTCAGCAGCCAGTAGAGCGCGTAGCCGGCGACGCCGAGGACGAGGAGACGCCACGCCCACGCCGTCGCGATCTCCACGCCGACAGGGATCTCCGGCCGCGTGCTCACCTGCATGCTCCCGTCACAGGACCGACACTAGCGGGAACAGCCAGCCGCGCAGTGTCGTTGACCCCGGTGGACCCAAGGAGAGTGATCCGATGATCTTCGGAACCCGCAAGACCGAGCTCCCCGACGCGCAAAACGCCCTGCCCGGACGCTCCGAGCGTCCGTTCGCCGTCGGCACCACGCACCGTGTGCTCGGCACCCCGATCGAGACCCCGCTCGACTCCGGCGTCGTGCCGGACGGCTTCGAGGTCGCGGTCGTCGGGCTGGGCTGCTTCTGGGGCGAGGAGAAGACGTTCTGGGAGGTTCCCGGTGTCTGGTCGACGTCGGTCGGCTACGCCGGCGGCCTGACCCCGAACCCCACCTACGAGGAGGTGTGCACCGGCCGCACCGGTCACGCCGAGGTCGTGCGCATCGTGTTCGACCCCGCGAAGGTGAGCTACGCCGACCTGCTCAAGGTGTTCTGGGAGAACCACGACCCCACGCAGGGGATGCGTCAGGGCAACGACCGCGGCACCCAGTACCGCTCCGTCCTGCTCACCACGAGCGAGGAGCAGCAGCGCCAGGCCGAGGAGTCGCGCGAGCGCTACCAGGAGCAGATGACCAAGGCCGGCTACGGCCGCATCACCACGGCCATCCAGCCGCTGCAGGACTACTACTACGCCGAGGAGCTGCACCAGCAGTACCTCGCGAAGAACCCGTTCGGCTACTGCCCGCTGCACGCCACGGGCGTCTCGTACGCCTGAGAGCTGCCGGAGCGAGGTCCCGTCACGCCCACGCGTGGCGGGACCTCGTCGTTTCTGCACCGCGACGGCGAGCGCCTGCCCTACGCTCGCGCCGTGGACATCGGCATCCTGATCCTCCTCGGCGTGCTCGCCACCTTCGTGGCCGGCCTGGCTGCGTACCGGGTCCTCGACGCCGCGCTCGGGCGACGTGCGGCGAACGGCTTCCTGCTCCTCGCCCTGACCCTCGTGCTCGCGCTCACCACCGTCGCCCTGGTCTTCACCGCCGCCTTGCACACGAGCGACGGGCTGTGAGTCGATGCGGGACCGGGCAGCGGTGCGCGAGGGCGTCCTGGCCCTCGCGGTCGAGCTGGTCGTCGCCGTCGCCCTGTGGGCCGGGGTCGTCACCACCGCCGGGTGGCTGTCCATCCTGATCGGTGTCGTCGCGGGCCTCGTCACGCTCCACCTGCTGGTCACGGCCATCCTGCTCGTCGGGGCCCGTCTCGGCCTGCGGGCGCTCCAGCGGTGGATCGACGATCTCCCTCCCCACGAGCGCCACCGGCTGCGCTGAGGAGTGGGACGGACGTTCCGATCCGACGCCGGTCGGTGTAGAACATGGCCATGAGCCCCGACCGCCCGAACCGCGCCGACGTCGCGTCCGTCCTGCTGCTGGTCCTGTTCGTCGTCTCCTTCTTCCTCGGCGAGAACGCCTGGCTCGGCGCCATCGTGGTCGCGTTCCCGACCATCGTGTTCCTGCAGGCGTCGCACTGGATCCGCCGCTGACGGCCTGTGCTCACGAGGATCGGCGCATGCCCGACTGGGCGCGATCGCCTCGTCGAGATGTGATGCGCGCGCAGATGGGATGAGATGGGGGTACCCGAGTCGAGGGAGGGACCGTGCCACACCTGTCGACACCTGCCCCAGCCCTTGACGGGGTCTGACGTGACCGCAGCCGTCGGGCGCCCCTCCCCCGTCGTCGAGGACGCGATGCTGCGC
>LULP01000050.1_pt1 | contig 91227 bp, 76 predicted proteins | sample 728111 | NCBI WGS metagenome assembly LULP01 (sample SAMN03860286, study PRJNA289734) | marine metagenome | biome: seawater column; feature: ocean; material: water; isolation source: Red Sea water column Station 149 - depth 25m | place: Saudi Arabia: Red Sea | collected 2011-10-15 | depth 25 m
CGCCGAGGCCGCCGGTCAGTCCGCCGCTGCCACCCAGCAGCTGCGCCGAAGCGGGCGCCGAAAATGCCATGGCCGTGGCGGCGAGCGCGATGGCCGGAATGAAAATGCGATGTGCCATTGTCCTACTCCTGAATGTGCGACCCGAGGGGGTGGGGTCTGTGGAGAGAACGATGGCGTGTTCGACTTTCTTCCAGAAAATGTCGAAAAAGGGTCAGCGGCCGCCGCAGGCGCCGCAAATCAGTCCGTGGCCGTAGACTTTGTCGCGCCCCTTATGGCCAAGGTCGCGCGCTTCCATCACCAGCCCAGTGACGGCCGGACCGATGCGGTCCACCGATGGAGCGGGATAGCGAAGGGCGAGCCGCCCCGCAACGAGCGGTGCGGCAAAGGAGGTTCCGCGCAGCCGGTCGGTGCCTGCGGTGCCCGTCGCCGCCAGCACCGCATCGCCGGGTGCGGCGAAATCGACGTGCAGCGCGCGGCCCGCCTCGGGTAGAACGCGCCCTTTCGCGTCGACGCCGGTCACCGCGAAAACACCGCGATAGGAGGCCGGATAGGCGGGCGGCGCTGCGGGCCCGTCGTTGCCGACCGCGGCAACGATCAACATTCCGCGCTGTTGGGCACGCCGCACCGCGGCCGACAGCAGCTTGTTGTCGGGGCCGACGAGACTGATCGTCGTCACCGCGACGCGGCTTTGCGCAAGCCAGCCGAGCGCGCGGGCGAACTTGGCGGCACCGGCCGCGGCGACGCGAATATCGACCGCCGCTCGGGCCGTGTGCAGGGCAAGGGCAATGCAGGGGCAAGCGGCAAGGGCACGGCGAACGGGAACGCCAATCTTCTGGGCAACCCGATCGGCGGGACGGTCGATGGCTCCGGCAGTGCTTCGGGCAACGGCAGCCTCGACGCGCAGGCCGTCGGAACCGATTTCGTCGGCCAGACCGCGCGCGGCGCCGTCGGCACGGCGCAAGGCACCACCTCGACCGTCACCGGAACGGCGCGCGGCGCGGTCGGCAACGTCCGCGATCGGGCGGGTGGCGCGGCTTCGAGCCTTTCAGGTGCCGCGAACGGCGCGGGCTCGGTAGCGGGCGGCTTTCAGGGCAGCCTTGGTCAGTTGGCCGTCGCAGGCAGCGGTGCCGCATCGGGCGCGGGCGTGTTCGCGGTCGAACCCGGCATGGCGGTGACCGACGCGCGCGGCAAGGTGATCGGCTATGTTCAGGATATCCGTCAGACCGGCCGCGGTGTTGTGCAGGCGCTGACCGTCGAGGTGGGCAACCGTGTCGCGACGATCCCCGCCGCAGGCTTTACCGGATCGGGCGACGTTCTCGTCACCGGGATGACCAAGGGCGAGCTCAAGAAAACGGCCGAACGGCAGGAAGATGCCGGCGGCCAGTCGCAGGGCGAGGCCGCTTCGCAGGGCGCACCGGCGGGCCAACGCGCCGAGCGCGTCGACAACCACAACAACTGAGACCTCCCGATCCCGAAGGGGGAATGCGCCGGCCGTCGTGCCGGCGCATTCTTTGGCCGGTGAGGGACTGCCCTCTATTGTCGAACGGGCTGCCGCCGCCAGTGGGCACTCATTTGAGGCTGCGCTGCTTAACAGCCAATTTTGGCCTATTTTTGGTCCGTTTTGCTGGGGGAAGCTTTTGTGACGCCGATGCGACAAATGCTCCCCAGTCTGACATCAACTGCATCCTGAGTACCTTAAGGTCGCTTCGTAGATATGCTTTTTCTACCGCGGTGCCCACACTTTGAGCGAGCGCCATTTCTGGAACCATTGCAGGTACGTGAGGCATCTTCTCGGCAGCCCAGTCTCGAAAGCTGGAGCGAAAACCATGAACGGTCTCCGATCTTCCCGCGGGCTTCATCATTTTGGACAAGCTCATGTCCGCCAGTATCTTTCCATGGTGCGACGGAAAGATCAGATCTTCATCGCTAAATTGGTCTCTCGCCAATTTGAGAAGGTCGACTGCCTGCTAGCTAAGCATAACAACATGGGGTTCGCCGGATTTCATTATCGACGCGCGTCGCCGCCACTCTCGTGCCTTGAAATCGATCTGATCCCAGGTAGCCCTTCTGACTTCCCCGCTTCGGGCAGCGGTCCAGATTGTGAATATCAATGCCAAGCGGGCGGGCGATGCATCTTTCACTCGCTCAGCTGCATAAAGGCCCCGCAATTCCGAGAATGGAAGTGCCGAATATCCTTTAGACTTGGGTTGTTTAGCTAGACCACGACTAATATCTGCAAGCTCGGGCAAGGGGGCAGTGCGCCATCCGTGCGACTTGGCGAAAGCAAGAACTTGGAGAACACGTTGTCGAACTTTCCGGGCGATCTGAGGCTCTGCGGTCCAAATTGGACCTAGCGCGGCCAAAATCTGTGCCGTTTCAATTTCGCCAACGCGTTTCCTCCCGAGGAGAGGGACGACATGGAGGTCTAGCGAAGCCTTAAATTGGAGAGCGGTCTTCTCAGACCATCCCTTACCAAGCTCCGCATACGCAAGGTCGGCGGCTTCTTGAAAGGTCACGACACGGATCTTCCCGCGGTCGCGTTCCGCGATCGCGTCTTTGCCCAGTCGGGCGATTCGACGTAATCGAGACGCAGAGTCTCGAGCCTCAGCCAAACTTACATCATCGACTGAACCCAGACCAATGTCCTGCCGCCGACCTTGATGCTGCACCCGCAAAATCCATGACCGGGAACCACTAGGCTTTACACGCAGATAGAGGCCGTTCCCATCCCCGTATGTTCCCGGGCGGGCATTTTTTACCTTTAGAGATGTCAAGTTCGCCATGTGAAGCCATCATTTCTGTCCCCACATTTTGTTCCCACACTACGGCTGCGCTGTAAGGAGATACAATGCAACGTAGTGAGAGAATTATATCACAAAATCAGACACTAAATCATGGACAACGACCTGTCCTGAGACGCCTTAAAATGGTAAAAAATTGGCCACCCTGGGAGCCATTCACTTAATCGCTGAAGTGGGACGCCGAACCGGACGACAGCCGATGTTCGTCCAGCATCACGCCCCGGGTGCGTCCCGCCTATCGAATCTGCCGCCGATACTCCTGCGGCGTCATGCCGGCGTCGGCCTTGAAGGCTCGATTGAACGGGCCGATTGATCCGAATCCGCAATCCAGTGCAATCGTCAGGATGGGCAAGTGGGCGAGCGCCGGATCGACCAGGCGGCGCTTTGCCTCTTCGATGCGGTAGCCGTTCACCATCTGATTGAAATTGGGGTAGCCGAGCGCGCCGGTAATGCACTGGGTCACCTTATATTCGGGTTCACCGGTGAGCCTTGCGAGATCGGCAACGCGCAGATCGGCCTCCGCGTAGAGCCCCTTGTCGCGCATGAGCATGATCAGCTGCGCTTCGAGCCGAGGATCCGACGCAACGGGCTTCCGCGAAACGCGCGCCTTCGGATCGACGAGCGGATGCCGCTTCCGATGGCCGAGGGCCAACCCATAACCGAACACCGCGGCGATCGCGCAAACGACCTTGACCGGAACGCTGAGTTGGGACGCGGCCGACCCGTCGGGCGCCCCGTCGACGGCCAGCACCGCAACCGCCAATATGGCGGCGTAGATGCCTGAATAGAGGATGCGGAAGCGCCGTTCGGATTTGTCGCTTTGTTCGCGCAGATCAAGCAACGGCGCGGCCACCGCCATAAGCAGCATGGCGGAACTGCCTAATCTGGCAAGATTATCCAGGATCCTGAGGGGCATGCCGTCTGCCGGCACTAGCGATGTCACAGCGGATGCGATCATCACCATCAGCACCGCGGCGATCGGCCACCAGTCGCCTCGGGACGGAGATTCACGCCGGAAAAGCGATCGGGTTGCCAGCCACGACCATCCGCATGTCGCATTGCCAAGGATCGCAACAGCATCGACAGCCATACCCAGCCGCGATGCCAGCACGGACTTGAGGCAGAATGCGAGCGACGCACAACAAAAAGCCGCGCCGTAGAGAAGCGAAATGTCGATCCTCATCGGGTCCGGTCGCTGCGAACGAATGCCAGGCTGCAAAATCGACGCCATCAACGCAGAACCCTTAAAGACTCCGAACAGAAATCACGACGCTCACCGGGTCGGTTGGCCTCGCATGCCCCCCATCGGCAATCGCACCCTGCAACAAATAAACCGCGGGGGGCGATCGGCAAGCATATTCGGCGACCCGCTAGCCTGTGCGGCGGATCCGATGCCGAAATTCCATCGGCAATGTGAGGCAATCGACACAAAAAACATCGCCGAATTCCAAACCGGCAAGACGAGCAGCGCCAAAATGACCGATCCGGCGGGTGGCCCGAGCGGAAACTGGGACGAAGGAGGGATGGCCGACTGGACCGCCTCTTTGCAACGTCCCGACGATCCGCAGCCGCCCGTTTCTGGACATAACAAGGTCATACGATGAAAAGCCTCACCGACGCCCCGGTCCCTACCCGCCTCAAACTGTCGACGCTCTGGACAGCGACAATGTTCTGTTACGTCTATGGCGATTATTTCGGTCTTTATACCGATAACAAGCTGGCATCGATGGCGCAGGGAAACATCGGGCCGCTTGGACCCGCAACCCCTGGAACGCTGGTTGCCGTTTCGCTGATGATGGCGATCCCCGCGCTGCTGATCGCGGCGACGCTCTATCTCCCGGCAGCAATTTGCCGCTGGAGCAATATCGTCTTCGGCCTTTTGTATACCGCCATCATGGCGATCACCTTGCCCGGCGCCGCGCCATTCTACATCACTCTGGCGGTTATCGAAATGGCGCTCACCGCCGCGATCGTCATCGCCGCCTGGGCGTGGGCGACCACCGAAGGAGGCCCGGAATGAACGCGGACGCTTCCCATGCCCGCCTTGCCGGATTCCTGTATCTGGGAACGATAGGCTTTGGCGTCTACGCAGAAGTCGTCGCCCGCGGCGCCTTGATCGTGCGCGGCGACTCCGCGGCGACGGCCCAGGCCATCTTTGCATCGGGATCGACATTCCGGCTCGGGATGATCGCCGATCTCGCGATGCTGGGTTGCTATATCGGCGTTACCATTCTTTTGCATGGCATCTTCCGCAAAAGAGCGCCCCTGGCCTCGGCAACAGCCGCTTCTTTCAGCCTGATCGGCATCGCGGTGCTCGCATGCGATACGCTGCTGCCGGCGATGATATTGCGGCTGCCGGATTTGGGGCAGCCGTCGTCATCGCTCGCAGATTGGGTCTATCTGCTGCTGCGCGTGCATGGCGACGGCTACAAGATCAGCCTCGTCTTCTTCGGCGCCTATTGCCTGCTGCTGGGTTGGCTCATCTGGCGCGGACGCGCCATGCCGAGAGCTGTCGGCCTGCTCGTCGCTGCGGCGGGTGCATGCAACCTCGTCAACAGCCTCGCCTGGCTCGGAGCGCCGCTCTGGGCGGCGCAGCTTCCGCAATATTTCACCCTCCCGACCCTGCTCGGCGAGCTGGCGCTCGCGCTATGGTTGCTGGCGTTCGGCATTCACGAGCGCGAGGCGTAGCATGCGAGTACAGACCGACGCTATTCTGCCCGAGCAAGGTCGATGAGCGCCCTCGACAAGCGAGGCGAATTCGGACGCGATCGACATGCGCCCTGCGACACGCCCCACGCGGCGTCGCTCCCCGACGCGCTTCGAGCCAAGGCAGATTCCAGACTTCTCATCGTGGTCGTCGATGACCGGCGTGCGATCGCGCAAATCCGGGCGCTCGCGTCCGCCTGCGTCGAAATCGACGATCGTGGCGATGCGAGCTCATATTCCACGACGTCGACCGCCGTGCCTACCATGAAAGGATTGCAGGACGGTCTGACGCAAAGGCAATTCGAAATTGCCTTGGGCGTCATGCGCGGCCTGTCGAACAAGGGCATCGGCCGCCAGCTCGGCATTTCGCATTTCACCGTCCGCAATCATTTGTCGCGGATATTGCTGCTCCTTGGCCTGTCATCCCGCCAGGAGCTGGGCGACTATATTCGTTCGCGGCTACTTCAGCCGACGTAGCGGCTCCATCGGCTGGATCACGTAACGCGCCCAGACATAGCGCCACGGCATGAAGATATAGGCCAGCACGATCCCGATGCAGTCCTGGAAAAGCGCTTCGATATCATATGTCCATTTTCCCGCCAGCCACGCCCGAAAGGCGATCAGCAGAAGCCAGATCGTCTTCCACGCGACCTCATAGATCATCAAGGGCAGCATCTGGACCGGATATCGCACGCCGAGCAGACTAAGGAGGGCAAGCGCCGCCAACATCGATCGGGCCAGTCCCTGCTGGACCGGAATGTCCGCGGACTCGAATATCAGCCGGTACCAGACGAAGCTGCCCATGAACCCCGCCATGAGCAAGAATACGAGGCGGATGATATTGACCCGCCATGCCGCGATGGGCGGGAATGTCGGCTGTTGTCCGTTTTGCATATTTGATTGGCCCCTCCTGTCTTCGAACAGAAATCTGCTGCGAAGAACGGCATTATCGACGGCGCTGCCCGACCAGGCAGACCGCTGACATGAAGCAGCGACCTCAGGAGGCGTCTCGCCGGTTTGGAAAACGGCGATGCTTTTCCGGTTCCGTCCACCCGGACTCTAATTATGTCGCGCGATCGGCCCCGAAGGATATCCGGCAAATGGTCACACTTACCTGCCCTTTTGCAGTCCCGCCGAGCCCGCCTACTTCGCTGCCCTGTAAAATTTTGCCTTGGCCGGTAAGCGGTTGGCAGAGCAGAAGGTCCATGCGTCGCCGAAGCCGACAAGCTCGAACGATTGCGGTCCGGTGATCCTGTAATCCTGCGTGGCGGACATCGGCCGTCCATCGATGTCGGGGCAGCTCTCGGTCTGCCGAAAGGCGTTTGCGCCCGTCATCTTCAGGCTCGTGAACTTGCAACTGCTACCGCGCTGAACGATCCGGTCCTCGGCCAGATAGATTGCGATGTCGGCGAAGGGCTTTTCGCAGGTCGACATGCGTGCATCGACATAATAGCCGACCGGCAGCGGCAGAACGCGCGATTGGCCCGAACTCGTCGCTCCCCCGGCACCAACCGCAGCGCCGCGCGGACATTGTTTCTCCAGCGTCCGGATCGCCGCCGTCGATCCGGCAAGCGAAAGCGCCGTCAATTCGGTCCATTCATCGCCACCGTCGTAGCTTGCATAGAGGGCAAGGTCGCTGTCGGCGCCCATCAGCAGGCCGCGCGCGACGGGATCGAGCGCGCCGCTGAAATCGGGCTTTCCGGCTTCGGGGCTCAGGCTTTGCGTTGCCTCGCTGCCTTCGCCGGCGCTTCGAAAGCCGATCAGCAAGGGCTTGCCCGGCGGGGGCAGGCGCAGCCCATTGGCCGGCACGACCGTCATCGCTATGCCGCCGCCCGGTTGGCAACGAAGACCCACCGCGCTGAATTCGGGATGCCCCGTTACCGCGGCGACGGTGCCCGCACCGCTTCCCGCGACCTGCCAGCGCGCGCTGTGAAAGGCTGGTGGCGGCCCGGCGTCTTCGCCGGTTGGCGGCGGCAGGTCCGCATCGGTACCGCGGCGCCGTTCCACCACCGCCCATTTGCGTCCGTCCCACCGCAGAACTTCCAGGCACATATCGGCCCCGACGCTTCCGCACACCGTCCCGTGAACCGAAAGGCCCAGCCCGGTGCGCCCCTTTCCGTCGAGCTTCACCGCCTGCCAGTCGCGGACGTTGTCGTTGAAGATTTCGCGATAGCCGTTGCGGTCGGACCCGAAGATGGCGATCATGCACCCGGCGGTACCGCAATAGGCCGAATAGCCCGCGTTGGAGCATCGCGCGCTGCTGTAATCCACGACCCAGTCGGGCTTGCCGTCGCCCGTCACCTCGGTCTCGACCGCGAAATGCGCGCGATCGGGAATGAATTTGCCGCCATCGGCCCGGCATTCCTGTTTCAGGCTGTCATAGAGCGCCTGCACCTCGCGCGGCCAGACCTTCGGCGGCGCCGCCGGTTGCGACTGGACCAGCGCGAACAGCGGCAGCAGCATCGATGATGCCGTCATCAACGGGCGGATCATGGGCGTCCCTCCGCCATCATAACGCACCGATGGTCTGACTGCGCTCGCATGATCGCTCCCTCTCTATCGACCCGGCCCGTCCGCCGGGTTTCGTCAGAGAGCTAGCGAGCGCGATGCCGCAAAGTCTTCACGCCGTTCTAAAGATTATCTCAAGCCAGAACCGCCTTGCGCTCAGGCCTTACCCGCGCAATTGCGCGCGCAGCCGTTGCAACCGCTGTTTGAGTTCGGCATCCTCCGAAGCCTTTGCTGCAGCCTGCGCCGTATCGAGCAGCGTACCGGCCTTGGCACGGTCGCCCAGCCCCAGCATCGTCTCGGCCCGTGCCGCGGCCAGTGTCGCGGCGAAATCGGGCCGCCCGGTCAATTCGGCAACCTTGGTCGCATCGACAAGCGAAAAGCTGCGGTTCGCTTCGGCGAACCGGTGGTTCGCAAGCTCGCACTCGCCCAGATAGAATTGAATCGTATGGGTCAGGCCGTAATCGGCGCCGAACGCCTGGCGGGCCTTTGCCGCCGCATCCGCCAGGATGGGCAAGGCATCGCGACGTCGGCTCGTCTGGCAGAGCGCCGACGCATAGTCATTCTGGCCGACAAGCGCCTGATGCGACAGCGATCCGGCCTGCGTGGCCGCCCCCTCCCAAACGCGCTTCGCTTCAACCGCGGCCTCGTCATAGCGTCCGAGGGCGGCAAGGCTTTCGAACCGCGTCGAATGCATCGCCAGCGTGAAGCGATGATCGCGACCGAAGCGCCGTTCGAGCGCGGCGAGCAGCGGACCGCTTTCGCGCAGTGCACGTTCATGTTCGCCGAGCATCGACAGCGCCGTCACCCAATGCTGCCGCGTCACAAGCGTATCCGGATTATCCGCCCCCCGTATCCGGGTCGAGTCGGCGACGATGGCTCGCGCCACAGGTTCCGCCTCTTTCACCTTGCCCTCGCGTAGCATCACCAGCGCGAGCGAAGACCGCGCCTTCAGCAACTGCGTCGGCGAAACGCGCGACCCCGGCGCCGAACCGATCGCCACCGCGCGGCGGATTGCACGTTCGGCCCGCTCGATGTCGGCGGTGTAGGCATAAGCCCCCTCCGACTGCGCCAGCGCGAAGCCGATACGCCCGCTTTTCGCCCGGTCGCCGAGCGCCTTTTGCTCTTTGGCGATGGCGGCGCCCGCCGCCTCCAACCGCCCCGGCTGGCCCGAGGTTGCGTCCATATGGATGCTGCCGAGCCGGCCCAGGACGGCATCCTCGCTGTCGGCTTCCCCGGCCCTGCCGAACAGCGTGGCGGCGTGCGCATATTCGGCGCGGGCGGTATCGAAATCGCTGCGCTGATAAAAGGCGCGCGCGACCGCGAGATGGAGCCGCGCGGCGGTGCCCGGCGAGCGGGCATAACGCGCGTCAATATTAGCGCTCGCGCGCTTCATCGCCTCGATGACCGTTTCGTCGGTGCTCGACTTCGCCGGATCGGGGCTGGACAGCACATCTTCGGCGATGAAGGCATAGCTGGTCTCGGCCTGATCGCGTGCCTCCAGTGCCGCACCGCGCTGATGCCAGGCATAGGCAGCGAGCGCGCTCGACGCGATAAAGCCGCCCGCGAGGCTCGCGATGGCGGCGCGGATCCACGGACGCCGCGCGGCCTGTTTTTCCTCGGCCCGTCGCGCTTCTTCGGCGGCCGCCGCCCGCCGCGCCGCCGCCGATGCGTCGGCTCGCCGACGGTCGATCGTCTCGAGCCGGTCGGCGAGATCGGCGGCGCTGGCAAGGCGGAGCGCCGGATCGCCCTCGGCCGCGGCCAAAATGTCCGAGCGTAGTAGGGGATCGGCGATGCGGCCTTCCCAGCCGGGCGCCAGCGAAGCCGAAAAATCGCCGGCCACGAGCTGATAGAGGATCATCCCCAACGCATAGATATCGCTTTTCGCCGTCGGCATCGCATCGCCGGTCAGCTCGGGCGCGCGATAGGCAAGCGTTCCCGACCGCGGCTCGTCGCGCGCCAGATCGGGGTCGAGCGACCCCGGATCGGTAATCTGAAAGCTGGCGAGCACACTATCGTCGAGAAGGCGGCCGCTGCCGAAATCGGCCAGCCGGATCGTTGCGCCGCCGTCCTCGGTCGCGATCAGGATATTCGCGGGCTTCAAATCCTTATGGAGAACGCCCAGATCGTGCATCCGCGCAACCGCGCGCGCGATCATCGCCGCGACCGCAATACGCGTCTCGACCGCAATCTCCGCCAGCCCGCCCCGCTCGGCCGCCCACGCCGTCAGGTCGCGGCCGCCATAGCTATATTCGAGGAAGAAGGGCGACGCGTCGAAATTCCATTCGAGCAGCGCGGGAAGCGGGGCCGATTTGCCGAGTCCGGCAAAGAGCAGGCGGGTCAGCGCCGCTTCGCGTTTCAGGCTGCGCAGCCGGTCGGGCGCGTCGGCGAATTTGAAGACGCGCGTCTCGCCGGTCTTGTCATGGCGCGCCAGCCAGACGTCTTCGGCGCCGCTGTCGCCGAGCGCTTCGACGAGCCGCCATTGCCGGCGGCCGGGGACCGCGTCGCCGGCCGCAAAAGCAAAGCGCGGCGCCAGCGGAGACTCGACGCTTTCGATCGCAACCGTCGCGGCGAGCTTGTATCCTACCCGCGGCACCGTCTCGACAATCTGCTCGTGCGTTTCGCCGAGCGCTTTGCGCAATTTCGATATGGCCGTGGTCAGCGACCCCTCGACCACGGTGACGCCCGGCCACACAGCATCGAAGATTTCATCCTTCGTCACGACCTCGCCCGCGCGCAGAAGCAGCTCGTGCAGCACTTCGAGCGGCTTGCCCTCAAGCGTTACGGCACGGCCATCGACGCGCAGCGTCCAGCTGGCTTCGTCGAACTCCGCCCCCGCGAACTTCCAGAGCCTGCGCCTCCGTCGGGAAGAGCTTGATTGCGTCATGGCGACCCCCTGTCCGGCCGACTTTAGAAATTCTTTAGAGCGGCTTCAAGACTTTGAGGATGCACCGGAATAGCCGTTCCATCACGCGAGGCATCCTTCGCAGGTGCTTCCGCTTTTCAAGCGTCCGGCGCGCGGTCCCACGGGATTGTCCGCCGGCCTTTTTCGGGGGCGGTATATGAAGGGAAAGATACTCGGGTTCGATGAGGCGACCGGCAAGGGCGCGATATCGGCGGACGATGGCACGCGCCACAAATTCGATCGCGCCGATTGGCGCGGCGGCGACAAGGCGCCGGCGCCCGGGCTCGTTGTCGACTTCGAAAGCGAAAACGGCGGCGCGCGCGAAATCTATCCCGTCGGCGGTTCCGCGATGGCCGCGCTCGGTACAATCGGGGCCGATCTCGGCGCGCTGACCGAGTCCGAACAAGGGGCGCGGATCGCCGCGTTGATGACCCGTTCGCTTGCGGTTCCGCTGGCGCTTCTCGTTCTCTTTGCCTGTTTCCTCTCCGCGCTCACCTCACCGGTCCAGAGCGCGACGCTGATCGGCCTTGGCAATGCGATGGACGATCTGGGCCGCGTTGCCGCGGCGCAGGAAATGCTCGGCGGCGGCAAATCGGGCTTCGATACCGTCCAGACGCTGCTCATCCTGCGCTTCGCCGCACCGCTCACCGCGCTGTGGCTGATCTGGGCCGCATGGTCGGGCAAATCCGAACGGCTGCCCATGCTGGTAACCGGGGCCGCATCGATCGTCGCAGCCCTGATGGTCGTCATGCTCCGTTCGGCGATTCTGTCGATGGTCCCCGATTTCGTCCGCGACCGGATGGCCGACGGGATCAGCCTTGGCATCGGCACATGGCTGCTGCTGCTCGCCGGCGCGGCGCTGATTGCCGCCGGACTCGGAAAATTGCGCAACCCGCTCGCAAAGGACTGACACGATGCCCCATGCCACGAAATTTCTGGTTGCCGCTGCTGCTTTGTCGCTCGCTGGCTGCGGCGGCGGCGATCCCAAGCCGTCTGAAACGCGCGACCTCGCCGCGGGCGAAGGTCCGTCGGGTGCGATGACCTATTATGGCAAGAAGATCGAGGTCGATTGCGGCGGCACCATGATACCGCCGCGCCCCGAAGGAAGCGCGGTCGACGATCTGCGCGGCCTCCGGCTCGGGGTCCCACTCGATACCGCAGTGCGCTTCGTCCAATGCCCGGACGGCAAGGAAGCGGACAGCATCCTCCTCGAAGGGGACGGTCCGCAACTGTCGCGCGATCAGGCCGGCCTCAAGATCCGCAGCTTCGTGCGCGTCGCCACGGGCCAGCACAAGGCGCGGTGGAACTCGACCGACGTGCTGAACTATGACCCACGCAACCGGCTGGAACAGGTCGATGCCGAATGGAGCCTCTATGCCGACGGTATGCCGGGGCAGGAGAAGCTTTATGCATTGTGGCTGACCCAGCCCTTCCAAAAGGGCGGCGAGCCGACGATCGCTTCGCAGCAGGCGGCGCTTGAACAGAAATATGGCAAACCATCGCTCACCGGCGATCGCGGCGAGATGTTCTGGCTGCGCGGCCCCGATGGCAAGCCGCTACCCGAATTCGACCGCGAAAAGCTGCGCGAATGCAGTGCCGGCATATCGATCTACGGGACGCAGATGAACTGGCGCCCCGACTGCGGGCTGACCATCGTCGCGATGATCGAGCCGGCCTATGGCAATCCGCAACTGGCGCAGGGTGTTCGTGTCGCGATGATCGATGCCGCCGCCTATTATGATTATGAGGTCAACCGCTTCCCGCAAGAGCGCGATGCCTATCGCGCGTCGCAAGCCGCCGATGCCGGCGCCAACCAGGGAGGCAAATTCTGATGCGCCGGATATTTCTGACATCGGCCGCGGCGCTTTGCATCACGCTCACCACAAGCGGGTGCGGCGACAAGCAGGCCGCGGGCGGCACGGACGCAGGCACCGCGACTTCGGCTTCCAGCCAGCCGGTGACCACTGCTGCCCAGCCCGCCCAACCTGCCGCCGCACCGCCGGCAAAATGCGACAGCTACACCGACGACCTCACCGATCGTGACTGGGCGATCATCTATTATGCGATGACCGGCCTTGCCCCGCCGCGCGAAAAATGGGCGGACGAGGCATTGTCCGGCCTCGACCGGGGCCTCGGTGCCGAGGAAGCATGGAAGCGCGCGAACGCGCAGGTCGATACGCAGTGGAATGCGATCAAGGACGTCCGCTGCGTCACCCTGCGCACCCGCGCCGATCCGAAAGACTATGACCCCGGCCTCGGCGGCATCCCGCTAGGTGCCTTCGCGCCCGACGCCTTCTATCCCTTCCGCGACGGCGCGATGCAGATCGCGCTCAAGTTCCGCAACGCGGACAAGGCGCGCGTATGGAAAATGTCCGCCGACAAGGCTGCGGCGCTCAAGGCCGACAGCTGGCTCGGCAATCTCGGCCTCGTCATCCGGGCCCGCCTCGTCGCTTCGCGACCCAGCGGCAACGGCGGCACGATCGAGGCCGAGGTTGTCGGGTTCGATCTGGAGCCTTCCGAATATAGCCGGATCGCCCGCGAAACCGTGACGGTGCAGCCATGAGCCGCGGCCTTTGCATCGCCTTCGGCGCGCTGCTGCTTATGGTTGCGGAACCGGCATCGGCGCAGCAATCGGGCGTTGCGGCGACGCTCGAAAGCGGCGGCCAGACGAGTGGCTGTGTCGAATGGAGTCACCAGACGATCGCCAAGCCGGGGCACAAGAGCCCCGACCAGAAACTCGTCTACTTCCGGTTCGTCAACAAATGCGGACGCGAAGTCAGCGTCGTGCTGGTCAGCCAGACCGATGGTTATGCGGGGCGCGTCAGCGATCACGGCAGTATCACGCTGGCGCCGGGGCAGTCCTATGGCGACGCAAAGACGATCCGTAACTATCTGTTTTTCAATCCGCCGAGCGATCATTTCCTCAACTTCTGGGTGTTCCAGTCGGACGGCCGCTACAACGCCGCTCTCATGCCGAACATGAGCCGCTGCATCCCCGGCTTCCAGCCCGTGCGCAACAGCAAGCGCCAATATCCCGCCTGCCCTCCCCATTTCCGCTATTCGCAGGGATGATCCTTATGCGCCAAATTGCCGTCCTGACCCTCGCCGGCCTTTGCGCCATGCTGACCGCGACCGCGCCGGCGGCCGCGGAAACTGCATCGCCCGCCGCGACGCAGCGCGCCGACATCGAAACGCTGCAGCGTCTGTATAATGAACGCTTTGTCGCGACACCCTTTGCGGGATTATATCAGATCGATCGCCCCATCCCCTATTCGCCGCGCGAAACCGCGCCGATACTGGTGACGCGCGATGGCGAATACAGCTTCAACAACGGCAAGCTCGGCGCGCAGCACGGCGACACGGGGGCGCCGCTTTCGGGGTCCGAATGGGGCGCACTGGTGCTGCGCTGGCGCGACCAGATCCGCTATTCGGATCTGATCCAGCGGGGCGGAAACGGCCCGCTCCGCATGCTGCTGCTATCCGCCTATGACTGTCCCTTTTCGAAGAAGCTGGAGGCCGCCCTTGCCGCCGCCGGGACGCGCTATGCCATCATACCCAGCACGATCGGTACCGCGAACAAGCCCTTCCTGCCCGACATCTGGTGCAGCCCCGATCGTGCCGCGACGTGGCGGCGCGCCATCAGCACCGGCGCCCTCCCGCCGCGGGCATCGCGAAGCTGTCGCTACGACCGTCGCTATTTCGAGACGTTGAGCGGCATGTTCGGGGGATCGAAACCGACGGCGCTGTTCGCCGACGGCACGATCGTCGCGTCGCCCAACCCCGCCTTCGTGAAGCAAAAGCTGGCAACGCTGTCCCGCCAGGGCATCGCCTTTTAGGGTCGGGGCCCAGCGCAGACGAGGCGGCAGGAGGGTGCGCGCTTGGGACCGCCCCCTCCCGCCCGTGCCAAGCTAGAATTCGCCGGCGATGCCGACACGCGCCGCCGTATTGCGGCTGCCTGCATAGGACACGCCTGCCGTGAAGGCGAAGGGGTTGTCGGTACCGAACCGGTGCGCGATCGACGCGCCCACCGCCTGTTCGCCGCGGAAGGTGGCGAGGTTGAAGGTGTAGCTTGTCTTGCCCGGTTCCGACGGCATCGGCGCGGGGACGAGCGCAACCGCGGCGGCGGTTCCGCGCTGCGCCTCGCGGCGGTCGCGGTCGGTGATCGCATAAAGATCGCTGATCTGCGCACTGTGCGTCGCGGCGAGCGACTGGAGCGCGGGAAGCGCGGTTCCGGCCATGCTTTCCAGCGACATCAGCCGATTGTCCTGCATGCTGTTCACCGTCTGGATCGCAGCGATTTGCGTATCCTGGACCACATTTCGCGACACGGCAGCATCGGCGGTGCTCTGTGCTGCGGCAGCGGCGGTCGCGACCGTCTGGACCTGACCGACATTTGCCGCATCGGTCGCCGCGGTGCCCGCGGCGACGTTCACGATACGCCGCTGAAAGCCCGCCGAGCCGACCGACACGGTATTCGCTTCATCGGCAACCGAGCTGGAGCCGATCGCAACCGAGTCTGCACCCGAGGCTTTCGCGTTCACACCCAGTGCCGTCGCCCCGAGGGCCGTGGTCTGACTGTTCACGCCCAAGGCGACCGAATAGCCGCCATTGGCGAAGGCCCCGGACCCCGTCGCCGTGTCACCCTCCTTGATCGCGCGCGCGCCATAGCCGGTGGCAGTCGAGAAATCGCCCCCGGCAGCCGCGCCCTGGCCGAAAGCGGCGCTTGCAAGGCCGCTGGCAAGGCTGTCGCGACCGACTGCGGTCGCATTTTGCCCGCCTGCCGCGGCGTTGGCGCCGATCGCCACCGATGCCGGCGACGCGATCGTGTCACGACCAATGGCGATGCTGCCATCGGCCAGCGCATTCGCATTGTTGCCGATGGCGATGGCCGACAAGCCAAAGGCGTTGGAGGCGTTGCCCAAGGCGACAGCGCCGTCGCCGATCGCCTGATTGTCGGCGCCGATCGCTACAGCGCCCGTCCCGGTCGCAACGTTCGGATCGCCGATCGCGACGGCGCCGTTGCCGGTGGCAGTCTGTCCCTGTCCCAGCGCGACGGCGCCATTGCCGCTTGCGGTGCTGCCGTCGCTTTGCAGGCTGCTATCGCCGCTGGTGCCTCTGCGCACCGCCGAGTTGGCGATCGCGGTCAGCGCCGCGGCACCCATGGCGGTATTCAATTGCCCCACATTGACGGCGTCGGACACCAGCGTCCCTGCCGCGACATTGGTGATCTGGCGCTGGAGGCCGGCGTTACCGACCGATACGGTCGCGCCGCGGTCCGCGACCGATCCCCAGCCCAGCGCAACCGATTGGTCCGCGGTCGCGCTGCTGCCCGTGCCGATAGCGGTCGAGCGCGTTTCTTCGGCAGCGGCGATGAAGCCGACCGCCATGGCTTCGTTGGCCGTCGCCTTGGCCCCGCTTCCATAAGCGGTGGCGCCCGGCGCCGAAGCTTCGGCGCCAAGCCCGCACTCCAGCGTATTTTCGGGGTCGTCGGGCGTGCCGAGAATGCCATCGGCGCCAGCGTTCTGAACGCACGGGACGGTCGCCTGTGCATAGGCGTTCGGCGCGGCGCCGACGGCAGCAAGGATCGCAAGGGGCGCGGTCGCGCCAATGAGGGTGATCATGCGTTTCATATCGATCTTTCCTTATGGATCGGCGCAATGCCGATCGGTTTCCGGGCGACCCCTCGCGACGACCTTTGGTGGCGCCTTGTTTGCGGTCACCTCGTCGACGCCGCCGAACGCGGCGCCGCGGGTGCAGCATTTGGAAAGACGGGAATGGTCGCCCGATCCGGACAGGCTTCGCCTCCGAAAAAGCGGAAATTATCTCGCCGACCGCAAATAAATCAGGCATCTAGGGTGCGTGCCACATGGCGCGTCATGCGGGGAGATGGGCGATCAACGAGGAACCGGGTCGTGCGGGCAGCATCGACGGCGACGCCGACGCGCTCATCGCCACGCTGTATGACGAACTCAAGATCATCGCGCGCCGCGAACATTATCGCGCGGGCGGCGGACAGACACTGCAAACGACGGCGCTGGTTTCGGAAGCCTATCTGAAACTGAGCAAACGCAACGACTGGGAAAGCGAACGCCACTTCCTCGGCTGCGCGGCGACCGCCATCCGCCACATCTTGATCGACGCCGCGCGCGCCCGCATGACGGCGAAGCGTGGCGCGGGCGACTATGCCTTTACCGAAAGCCTCGATTCGCTCGCCGCGGCGGCGCCCGAGGACGAGGAGGTCGTGCGGCTGGGTGAGGCGTTGCAACGGCTGGCGCGCCTCGACCCCAATCTCGCGCAACTGATCGACTGCCGCTTCTTCGCCGGGATGACCGAAGAGGAGACCGCAAAGGTCCTGGGCGTCAGCGACCGGACGGTGCGCCGCTGGTGGCTCCAGGCGCGGGCCTGGGTGCACAAGGAAATGGACGCGGGCTAGGCTGCCAGACGCCGGCGCAATGCCGCGAAGGATTTGAGATAGGATTCGCCCGGCGCGCCGAGCGTCCTGAATATCTGCTCCGACCGGTCGGCCTCGCGCCGCGCCTCGGCTGTCCGCCCCTGTTTCAGACGGATGATCGCCCGCGTCCGCGCCGCAATCCCCTGCGGCAGGCCGACCGGTCCCATCGCGGCGATCCGCGGCGCGGCTTCGGCAAGCAGCGCTTCGGCCCGCCCGGTGTCGTCCGCCTCGGCCAAGGCTTCGGCAAGGCCCAGCGTGATGACGAGCGTCGGCACCGCATCGGGGCCAAGATTATCGATCGCCATCGGCCGCGCTTCGCCAAGAACATCGCGCGCTGCGGCAAATTTCCCCAGCGCCAGTTCGGCGCGCCCCAGTTGCAGCAGATCGACCGCCAGCGCCGCCGATTTGCCGAACACCGCGCGGCGCCGGTCGGCGACGCCGCGGAACAGGCGCTCGGCCTCGGCCAGCCGGTCGAGCTTCATCAGCCGCACGCCCTTCAATTGCTCGATCGCCAGCCCCTGTGCGCTGCCCTGTTGCCCCGTCCGTGCGAGCGCCGCGTCGGCGGCGGCAAAGACCGCGGGCATCGCATCGAGCCGGTTCGCCTCGACCATATAGACGAGCAGGTTGTTGTATCGGGTCAGCAGTTCACGATGATCCTCGGCATAGACGCGGTCGGCGTCGGGCAGGCTCGATTGCAGCAACCGGATCGCCGTGTCGTAATCGCCCTTGCGCCGGGCGAGCTGCGCCCGGCCGCTCATGCTTTCGAGCCGTTCCTTGCGGAAACGCGCCGGGTCGGCAGCAAAGACGGCATCGGCCGAATCGAGCAACGGCGCCATGTCATCGGTCCGTCCCATCGCCGCGGCGGTCGAGGCGAGGCGAAGCTTGATCTCTGCGGTCGCAACCGGATCGCCCGCGCCGATCCCGCGCGCAAGCGCCTGACTGAGCAGCGCGTCGGCGCCCGCCGCGTCCTCCAGATTGACGTACAGATCGGCGAGCGTCGTAATCAGCGTTGCCGATTTGGCGCTCCTGTCGACCGATGCGACGAGTTGCGCCGCCGTCTGATCGAGCATCTGCTTGACCGTGGCCTCTTCGCCGACTGCGCTGCTGGCAGTGTCGCGGAACATGACGGTCAGCATGCGGTTGATCGATTCCGATCGCCGCGCTTCGGCCAAGGCGACGTCGCGCTCGATCGCCGTCTGACGCGCCTGCCACGCCGCCGCACCCGAACCCGAACGCGCCGCAACGGGGCGCAGGGCCATATGACTGCGGACATCGTCGACCAGCTCGCCAACGCCGCGATAACGGTCCTGCGGCGCGCGGCGCATCGCCTTGAGCACGATCGCGTCAAGATCGCCCGCGACCTCGCGCCGACCAAACGGATAGCCGGGCGGCACGAGCGCGCTGGGCAAGGGCGGATCGTCGTTCAGGATACGCCGGATCACCGACGGCAGCGCCGACCCCGGCTCGCGCCACGGGCTGCGACCGGTAAGCAGTTCGAACAACAATACGCCCAGCGCATAGACGTCGGTGGCAACGGTCGGGGCGGCATTTCCGAGTTGTTCGGGCGCCGCATAATCGGGGGTCATCAGCGCGATCGTGGTTAGTGCCTCGCTCTCGCCTTCGATCTCCACAAGGCGCGCAATGCCGAAATCGAGCAGCCGCGCGCGGCCGTCGCTATCGACCAATATGTTCGACGGCTTGAGGTCGCGGTGGACGATCAGGTGGCTGTGCGCATAGGCCACCGCCTCGCAGACATCGCAGAACAGCCGCAATCGCGTCGCCAGATCGGCGTCATGGGTCCGGCACCACGCGTCGATCGGCTCGCCGGTCACATATTCCATCGCCATATAGGGCCGCCCGTCGGGGGCGACACCGCCGTCGATCAGCCGCGCAATCCCCGGATGCTCGAGTCCGGCGAGCAGGCGGCGTTCGCGGTCGAACAACTCGCTGTGCGCAACCGATTCGGGACGTAGCAGCTTGATCGCCACCTGCTGGTCGAACATCCTGTCGCTGCGATGCGCGGCATAGACCTCGCCCATCCCGCCGCGCCCGATCAGGCGGTCGATGGTGAAGCCGCCGATGACGGCGCCTTCGGAAAGCGAGCTGTACGCGCGGCGCGGGGCGGTTTCGAACGACGACGGCGCCGCGCCGTCCAATATCCCCGAATGGCGCGACGCGGCGAGCAACGCCCGCAACTGTCCGCTAATGAAGTCGTCCTCCGCCGCCAGCCGGTGCTCCTGCGCCGCGGGGTCGAGATCGATCAATTCGGCGAACAGCGCCTGAATATGGCTCCATTCGGACCGGCTCGGCTGCCGTACCATATCGCCCCTCCCCCGACGCATCATCACGCTTCGGTACGAAGCAGCACCGCCGCGCGGCGGTCGTCAAGCACCAAGTTTGCGTGCGAGCGCCACGGCCTGTTCCCTGGACGCCTCGCTTGCCGGCACCGTGATGATCGCGAATTTATCCTCGCCGATGAAGACATTGAGCGATTTGATCATCCCAGCCCAAAAGGCCGCCTTGCCGAGCCCGTCGATCGTCTCGACATGACCGCCAAAACCCTTGAGCGTCTGCTCCAGGCCATTACGGGTCAGGTTGATCGATCCTTCGCTATTGTCGCCGATGGGCGACCAGCGCAGCATCAGGGTGGCCGAACCGCCATCGGCAAGCTGATAGCTGCATTCGGAGGTGACCGCGGTCGCGCCGTCGCTTTGGCTGACATTGCCGAGCCGGGTTTCGGTGACCGCCTGTCCAAGGATCGCCGACATCGCCGCCTTGTCGACTACGGTGCAGGCGTCGGCGGCATTCCAGTCGTGCGGCGGCGCCGTCCCGCTCTTCGCCGCAGCCGACGAAGCCGTACCCGCGCCATCGCCCTTTCGTTCGCAAATGATGTCAGCGGCATGCGCCGGGGCGGTTCGCCCGCCGGTCCGCGCTCATATAGGTCGCATAGCCAAGGCGGTCGGACTCGGTGAGGCCGCGTGCAAAGCCGATCAGCTTGCCACCGTCGGGGGTCAGCCCGAAATAACCGCGCAGGCGCCGCGGCGCGCCGTCGGGGCCCGTCTCCACCATGTCGAGCGTCAACACCCGGCCGTCGACCCGGCCGGTGACGCGCCCCCCCTGATATTCGTAACAGCCGGTTACCGTATCGCCGCTCTGCGTCAGGTTGAGCGTGCCCCAGCCGCTCCATCCTTCATAGCGTCCGGTGACATCGGGCAGCGCCGCGGTGGCGGTGAGCTGGCGACCATAGCCGTGAAAGCCGGTGAAATCGGTATAATCGTCCCCATAATTGCTCGCGATCGTCAGCCGCACCCAGCGGCCGACGGGGCGATGTTCGGGGTCGAAGCCGAAGCTCTGACCATCCTTCTTCATCTTCAGATCGGCCGCCAGGATCGGCACGAAGCCGCTGCGCGCCGATGTGTCGGACAGTTCGACGCGGATCGCGTGCGGCGACTTTTCGTCGCGATTGAGGAAGGCGGTGTCAAAGGCGATGCGCGACAATTCGGTTCGCTCCGCCAGTTCGAGCACGAACACGGCGGGCCGCCCCGCTTCGCCCGTCCAGTCGGTCGTCGCCGATCCGTCGATCAGGTTGAGCGGGCTGCTGTCCATCGCCGTAAATTCGGCGTCGTCCGGAACCTGCACCAGCCGCGCCCCTTGCGAAAAGGCGAACAGGTCGGTCGCGGGACCGGTCTGCGCCGCAGCGGGCGCGGCAAGCGCGAGCGCGAAAATCATTGCTCCAAGATATTTCATTTCTTCTGCTTCCTTTTCTTTGCGGTTTCGACGACCGCGCGCAGCAGCGGCGAAACGCCGCCGGCGACGGGCGCCTCGATGCCCACGGCGCCGGTCAGCGGGTCGACCCGGTCGCCGATCCGGCGCAGGCCTTCCTCCGCATCGACCGCTTCCGCGTCGCGTTTCTCACCCAGCAAATCACGCCCCGCCGCAGCCGCGCCCAGATCGCCGAAGCGCCGCCGCGCCGCCGCCTGACCCACCGGGTCGCTGCCTGCCGACCAGCCTTCTTCTTCGGGGCGATCGGGGGCGCCCGCCTTGGCCGCGCCATCCGAATTGCCTTCCGGCGGCGCGTCGCGATTGCTCCGATCCGATCCGCCATTGTCGTTGGCATTGCTGTCGTTGCTGGCCGAGCGATCTTCGCCATCGGCGCCCGACTTGTCCTTCTGGCTGTTCGGGGCTTCGCGTCCCGAGTTGTTTGCGGGCGTCTCATTCTGGTTTCGATCGACCGACCTGTCCGATCCCGAGCCCGCCGAATTGCCCCGCGGGGGAAGATTCCTCGCCGACCCGCCGGTGGTGTCGCGGCCGCCGCCTACATTTCCGTTTTCGGCGGGACCGCCGTTCGAGCGCCGGTTGCCGTTGCCATTGGCGTTTTCGGACCGACCGCCGCTTGCGCCGCCGAAGGAGCTGAGCGCGCCCTCGATCCCGGTGCTGCCCGAATTGGTGCCGCCCTGCGCCGAGTTGCCGCCGCTGCCGCCGTTGCTGTTGCCCCCCAGCCCCGCCACCGAATTCAGCAGACCGGCACTGGCCCCCAAATTGCCGTCGCCCGCAGAATTAAGGCCGACGCCGCCGGTGGGTCCGCCATTGCCATTATCGGGCGTGCCGACCGCACGATCATAGCCACGCTCGACATCGGCGGCCGACGCCCCGCCGGTGCCACCAAGACGGGATTGGGGCGCGCCCGCGGCTCCGCTGCGCGGCCCGCCCGCGCCCGGCAAAGCCCGACCTGACCCGTTGCCCAAGGCTGCGGCATCCCGATTGCCATCGCGTGCATCCAAATCTGCGGAAAGTTCCGGCGTCTGCCTGCTCCCCGCGCGCGCAGCACGATTGGAGCCTTGCAATATCGTAGTCGGCTGTGCCGCGACAGTGGGGACGCCGATTGCCCGGCGCGGCGCCGCCACCGGCCCGTTCGGAGAGCTCGCCTGCGCCGATTCATCTTCGGGTGGCTCGCTCGCTGCGGCGAATTGTGCGCGGCATTCGGGCGCCGAACCAAGCGCGGCAACCAATGCCAATGCGGTCCAATATCCCGGCCTTACCCAGTTCTGCATCGTCTTCCTCCCATCCCGTCCTCTTGTCGGACCGGCGGCACAAGGCATGCGCAGCGATCCGACAATCCGTTAGACGAGACGGCGATGCAAAAGCGGACATGGGCCGCGAAGATCGATGCCCGGCCCGCCCCGCCCCCGATGCCACGCGACATTTCATCGCCGGAAGCGCTCGGGTTAGGCCCGTGCCGCGGTGATAAGGAGTAGGACAAGCGTTGCGTCCGCAGTCGGCGAGGCTCTCGATCGGCGCGGCGCTTATCGGCATCGCGCGCCGCCTTCACGATAAAGCCGCTTGCTCCGCTCGCTTTCCCCGATACGATCCCCCGGATTGCCCGAGGCAGGAGCCGACGATGAGTTTGCAGTCCGCGGCGCTGCTCGCGCTGGCCATGATCCTGCTGTTGTTCGTCATTGCGGCGCTGGTCGAGACGCGTGGTGCGGCGCTCGCGCGGCGTCCCACCCTGCGTCACCGCGCCTATACGCTGGCGCTCGGCGTCTATTGCACGAGCTGGACCTTCTATGGTGCGGTCGGCAGCGCGGTGCGCGACGGGTGGAGCTATCTGCCCATCTATGCGGCGCCGATGCTGCTGCTGCTCGCCGCGCCGCGCTTTTTGCGCCGTCTGTCGGAGGCGGTTCACGAGGAGCAGGCGACGACCGTATCGGACTTCATCGCTGCGCGCTTCGGCCACGATGTCGTCGTCGCGCGGTTGGTGACGGTGATCGCGCTGCTCGGCACCATTCCCTATATCGCGTTGCAGCTTCGCTCTATCGGCGCCGCGCTCAGCATCGTGTCGGGCGCCGATGTCGCGGCGCAGGCGATGCTGGTTGCGGCACCGCTGCTGGCGCTGTTCGCGATCCTGTTCGGGGCGCGGCGGTTCGAACTCGCGGGCCGCAGCGAAGGGCTGCTCTACGCGATCGGCCTTGAATCGGCGATCAAGCTGCTTGCGCTCGTCGCGGTCGCGGGCGTGGCGGTGGCCGTACTCGCCGCCACCCCGCCGCAACGCGTGATCGAGGGCTTTTCGGCGCTGCAATCGCGGTTCGAGCCGCAAGGGCTGACGCTCAATGTCGCGATCATCGTCCTGATCGCGATGCCCGCCATCCTGTCCTTGCCGCGGCAATTCTACATGGGACTGGTCGAAGCGCGCCAGCCCGACGACCTCGTGCGCGCGCGCTTCGGCCTTGCCGCCTATCTCGGCACGATGGCGCTCGTCGTCCTGCCGATTGCCCTCGCGGGGTTGACCGTGCTCGGCCCGGCGATCGCCCCCGACGTCTATGTGCTCGAACTGCCCGCGGCCGAGGGCTTCGGCTTCGTCCTCGCTGCGGCGCTGCTCGGCGGGGTCAGCGCGGCGGCGTCGATGGCGATCGTCGATTCGACCGCCCTGGCGACGATGGTATCGAACGACCTCGTCTTCCCGACCCTGATGCGCGGGCCGGCGACGACCGAATCGGGGGCGATCGGGCGGCGGATGCTGACGATCCGGCGGCTGTCGATCCTTGCGATCCTGACAATGGGACTCGTTTGGGCGCTGCTCGTTTCGGCACAGGATTCGCTCGCCTCCATCGGTCTCATCGCCTTTGCCGCCATGGCGCAGTTCACCCCGCATCTCATCCTCGCGGCAACCGGCAAGGGGCGCGATTCACTCGCGGCACGCGCCAGCCTTTCGGTGGGATTGGCGCTCTGGCTCTACACGCTCGCATTGCCGCCGGTCGTCCCGACCGCGTGGCTCGACGCGCTGGCAGGGACCGCTATCGATCCGCTGCGCCTGCTCGGGATTGGCGGCGCCGCGCCGCTCTCGCACGGCGTCATCTGGAGCGTCGGCGCCAATCTGATCGTCTATGCCGCGATTGCCGCGCGCAAGGTGCAGACGCCGCCGTTGCCGCGCTTCGTCCGCGCGCAGCGACCGATCACCAACCTCGCCGATCTTGCGCAGCTCACCGGAAGCTTCGTCGGTGAGGAACAGGCGGGCAAGGCCTTTCCGGGCGCCGATCGCAGCCATCCGGTGGACCGGCAGGCGGCACGGCGCGCCCGCGAACTGATCGCGCAGGTCGTGGGTGCCTCCTCGGCGCGCGCGCTCGTCGCCTCGGCGCTTGCAGGCGGTCAGCTCAGCCTCGACGAAGTGACGCGGCTGCTCGACGAAGGCGGACAGAATTTGCGCTTTTCGCGCCGCTTGCTCGCCGCGACCTTCGAAAATGTCGGCGCCGGAATCAGCGTCGTCGATGCCGACCTCAACCTCGTCGCGTGGAACAGCCGCTATCTTGAACTGTTCAACTACCCCCCCGGTCTGGTTCGCGTCGGCGTACCCGTCGCCGATCTCATCCGGCACAACGCTGAACAGGGCGATTTCGGACCGGGCGATGTCGCGCATCATGTCGAAAAGCGGCTCGAACATCTGCGCCGCGGGCAAGAGCACAGCGTCGAACGGCACCGCAACGACGGCCGCGTCATCAAGATAGTCGGCGGATCGATGCCCGGCGGCGGCTATGTCATGTCCTTCACCGACATCAGCGAAGAAGCCCGGATGCGCGAGGAATTGCGCCGCACGCTAGAGGAGCTCGAACAGCGGGTCACCGATCGCACGCGCGAGCTCAGCGATGCCAACCGCCGCCTCGCGCGGACCGATCAGGACAAGACGCGCTTTCTCGCCGCGGCGAGCCATGATCTTCTGCAGCCGCTCCATGCCGCGCGCCTGTTCACCGCCGCGCTCGGACGCGACGCCAGCGCAGCGCAGCACGACCTGATCGGCCGCGTCGAAAGCGCGCTGGTGGCGGCGGAAGACCTGCTGCGCTCGCTGCTCGATATCAGCCGGCTCGATGCGGGCGGAGTGACGCCCGAACCCGCCGCTATCGCGCTTGCACCCTTTTTGAGCGATCTCGCCGAAACCTTCCGTCCGATGGCCGAGGCCAAGGGCCTCCGGCTGCGCATCGGCGCGATGCCGGGCACCGTCGAAAGCGATGCCGGGCTGCTCCGGTCGGTGATGCAGAATTTCATCGGCAATGCGGTTCGCTACACCGCACGCGGCGGCGTCCTTGTCGGGGTGCGGCGGCGCGGCGGCGATTGGCGGATCGACGTCATCGACACCGGCGTCGGTATTGCCGATGCGCAGATCGAGGACATATTCTCCGAATTCGTGCGGCTCGGCGAGGTGGAGGTCGAGGGCCTGGGGCTCGGCCTTGCTCTCGTGCGCCGCATCGTGCGGCTGCTCGGTGGGCGGATCGAGGTGCGGTCGGCGCCGGGACGCGGCAGCCGTTTCAGCCTCTATCTGCCGGCCGCCGAGACCGGAGAGGTGCCGATCGCTTCCCCCAAGATTACAGCGACGGAAGACCGGGCGCCGCAGTCGCTGCGTGTTCTGGCGGTCGACAATGACGAGCGCATCGTCGAGGCGAGCCTCGCCCTGCTCGCGCGCATGGGGCATGACGCGGTCGGCGCGCGCGGACCGGGCGATGCTCTCGCGGCACCGGGACGTTTCGATGCAGCACTCGTCGATTATCAGCTTGACGACGGCGCCAACGGGCTCGACCTGATCGCGCAGTTGCGGATGCGGCACCCCGGTCTGCCGGCGCTTCTGGTGACGGCGGAGAATGGCGCCGCCATGCGCGCTCGCGCGGCCGAACTGGGGGTAACGATCCTTGCGAAACCCGTCGCGGCGGCCGCGATCGAGGCGTTTCTGGCGGCGCTGTCAGTGCGCGAGATCGAGCCCGAGTGACCGCGCGACGAGGGCCGCCTGGGTGCGGTTGCGAACGTCGAGCTTGCGCATGATTGCAGTCATATGCGCCTTCACCGTCGCCTCGCTAATTCCCAGATTATGCGCGATCTGCTTGTTGAGCTGGCCGTCGAGCACGGCGAGCAGGACCTTAAGCTGGGTCGGGGTCAGGCTGGCGACGGTTTCGCGAATCTCCTCGGTGGCGGAATCCGGCGCGGGGGACCGCGGCGCCGGCCGGCGGCCGATCGCTGCCGCAACCGCGGCTTCGATCGCGCCAAGGTCGTTGCCCTTGTGCAAAAATCCGATCGCGCCGAACGCCCGCGCCTCATCGGCGGCCGCAGCGCCTTCGGCGCTCGATACGACGAGGATCGGCACGTCGGGACATTCGGCGTGAAGCAGCGCAATCCCCGAATAGCCGGTGGCGCCGGGCATTTTGAGATCGAGCAAGATTAGCCGGAGATCGGGCGCGGCGGTGGCCGCGGCGACCGCCGTGGCGAGCGTTCCGGCCTCCACAATCGACGCCTCGGGCAATATTTTCTCGACCGCCAGGCGCAGCGCCTGGCGGAAAAGCGGATGGTCGTCCGCGACGAGGACGGTGCCTGTCACGCCTCCGCCAGCAAAGGCCGGTGCGCGAGCAGATGATCGACCACCGCCGGGTCGGCGAGGGTCGATGTGTCGCCCAGATTGCTCACATCATTCTCCCCGATCTTTCGCAGGATACGCCGCATGATCTTGCCAGACCGCGTCTTCGGCAGCGATGGCGCGAACTGGATGACGTCGGGCGTCGCGATCGGACCGATTTCGTGGCGCACCCATTGGACCAGCTCCTTGCGCAGCGCCTCGTCGGGTTCGACCTCGGCGTTCGTGGTGACGAAAGCATAGATGCCCTGCCCCTTGATGTCATGTGGCATACCGACGACCGCTGCTTCGGCGACCTTGGGATGCGCGACGAGCGCGCTTTCGATCTCGGCAGTGCCCATGCGGTGGCCCGACACGTTGATGACATCGTCGATACGGCCGGTAATCCAGTAATAGCCGTCGGCATCGCGGCGGCAGCCGTCGCCGGTGAAATAGCGGCCCTTGAAGGTCGTGAAATAGGTCTGGAAAAAGCGCGCATGGTCGCCCCAGACGGTGCGCATCTGCCCCGGCCAGCTGTCGGTGATGACAAGACAGCCGTCGCCGGCCCCTTCGATAACGACGCCGTCATTGTCGACCAGCGCCGGCTGAACGCCGAAGAAGGGCCGCGTCGCCGAACCGGGCTTGAGCGCGGTGGCGCCCGGAAGCGGACTGATCATCACGCCGCCGGTCTCGGTCTGCCACCAGGTATCGACGATCGGACAGCGCCCTTCGCCGACCACCTTGTGATACCATTCCCAAGCCTCGGGATTGATCGGCTCGCCCATAGAAGATTTCGACCCCGAACTTGTCGACGATCTGCCAGAAACGCGACGGATCGGGGAAATTGGGCACCCCTTCGAACATCACCGTCGTGGCGCCATTCATCAGCGGACCATAGACGACATAGCTATGCCCGGTGACCCAGCCGATGTCGGCGGCGCACCAATATATCTGCCCCGGCCGGTAATCGAAGACATATCGGTGCGTGACCGCCGTCCACACCGCATAGCCGCCGGTGGTGTGCAGCACGCCCTTGGGCTTGCCCGTCGATCCCGAGGTATAGAGGATGAACAGCGGATCTTCGGCGTTCATTTCCTCGGCCGGACAATCGTCGCTCTGCGCCGCGACCGCCATGTGCCAGTCGATGTCGCGGCCCTCCACCATCGAAACATCGGCGCCGGTACGCCGTACCATGATGACGCGCTCGACGCCGGGGCAATGGGCCAGCGCTTCGTCGACATTGGCCTTGAGCGGCACATGCTTGCCGCCGCGCAGCCCTTCGTCGGCGGTCAGGACGATGCGGCTGTCGCAGTCGGTGATGCGCCCGGCGAGCGCATCGGGCGAAAAGCCGGCAAAGACGATCGAATGGATCGCGCCGATCCGCGTGCAGGCGAGCATCGCCACCGCAGCCTCGGGCACCATCGGCAGATAGATGGTGACGCGCTCACCTCGGCGCACCCCCTGCGCCTTCAGCAGATTGGCGAAGCGGCAGACGTCCGCGTGCAGCTCGCGATAGCTGATCGCGCGGTGCGCATCGGCCGGATCGTCGGGTTCCCACAGGATCGCGATCGCGTCGCCGCGTTCGGCGAGATGGCGATCGAGCGCATTGGCCGAAAGATTGAGCGTGCCGTCGGAGAACCAGGCGATGCCGAAATCGCCTTCGTCGAAGCTCGTCTCCTTGACGCGGGTAAAGGGCCGCATCCAGTCGATGCACTTCGCCTGATCGCGCCAGAAGGCATCGGGCTGCTCGACCGATTGCCGATACATCGCCCGATAGGCGGCGTCGTCGACCAGCGCATCGGCCGCCCAGGCGGACGGCACCGGATAAATCGTCTCTCCCATCGCTTGCTCCTTTTGGTCCGCGTGGACTTTTGCCGGTCTGCCTAGCGCAAACATCGCTCGCCGCGCTGTTAGACAAAGGTCGTAGGTCTACGACCATCGTCCGGATGGCGCCGCGATGGCGCGCGCCGCACTCTGCCCCGATCCCGAGGCAAACATCGGGAACAGGGAGACGTCGGATGAAAAGGCGAATTACAACACCCCTCCATCTCTTGCTGGCCGCCACCGCGCTCGTCGCGCCGGGGACGGCCTTTGCCCAATCGACGCCGCGCGAAGCCGAGCTCGAGGCCCGGCTGGCGAAGCTCGAGGCCGAAATGCAGAGCCTGCGCGCCGATCTTGCGAGCGCGCGCAGCGATCAGGCAGCGACCGCCGCCGTCGCGCAAGAAGCTGCCGCGAAGAGCGACGCCGCGGCTACGAAGGTCGCGGCGCTGCAGCCGCAGGCAGTGCAAGCGGCGCCCGCCGACGGTTTCCGTTCGGGCGCAACGACGATCAAGATCGGCGGCTTCATCAAGCTTACCGCCACGAACAGCCGGTTCAGCGAAGGCGAAGTCGCGACCAACTCGCTCGGCCGTGATTTCTATCTGCCGCAATCGATCCCGGTCGGATCCGGTCCGGCCGCTCGCGTGCAGGATTTCAGCGCCAAACAATCGCGACTGTGGCTCAATCTGTCGACCGATGTCGCGGGCCATGCCGTGAAGGGCTATGTCGAAACCGACTTTCAGACCTCGCCCGGCACGCAAGGGTCGCAGCGCACCACCAACGGCTATAATCTGGCGCTGCGCCGCGCCTATATCCAAGTCGACAAATTCACCTTCGGGCAGGACTGGTCGACCTTCCAATATGTCGGCGCGCTGCCCGAAAGCACCGATTTCGTCGGCGCGACCGAAGGCACGGTGTTCGTCCGCCAGCCGCTTGTCCGCTACTCGGCGCCGCTCGGCGGCGGGGTGACGCTCCATGCATCGATCGAAAACGCCGAATCGGGAACCGCCACCCTCGGCGCCCCGGCGCTGGTCGAAAACGGCGACGACAGCATCCCCGACTTCGCGGCGCGGATCGCCTATGCAGGCAAGCTTGGCGAATTGTCGCTCGCGGGCCTCGCGCGCGAAGTGCGCGTTGCCAATGCCGGCGTCTCGGCAAATAATTTCGGCTGGGGCGTCAGCGCCGCGGGCAAAATCTATCTTGCCGCCGACAAGGGCAGCGATATCCGCTTCATGGCGACCTATGGCAGCAATGCCGGCCGCTATATCGGCCTCAACTTCGCGCCCGATTCGGTGTTCGACCCGGCGACCGGCACCCTTGCCGATGTTCGCGAGTTCGCGGCGCTCGCGGCGGTGCGCCTTGCCCTGGCGCCGCAGCTCCGGGTCAACCTGATGGGCAGCTATCAGAATGTCGACTATGCGGGTTCGATCCCGCTCGCGACCCTGTCGGGGTTCAACGACAAGGCGTGGAGCGCGGCCGCCAACCTTTTCTGGTCACCCGTCAAGAGCATCGACCTTGGCATCGAATATCGCCACGGTGAGCGCGAAATCGTGAGCGGCGCCAAGGGCCAGCTCGATCGCTTTGAATTTGCCGCAAAATATAGTTTCTAAACCGAACAGGGACAGGGAGAGGTTTCATGGCAACGGCATATGACCATTTGCCCAAGCATCACGAGGCGACGCAGAGCGAAAAGCTCGTCATCACCGCCTCGTCGCTGGGCACCGTTTTCGAATGGTATGATTTTTATCTCTACGGCCTTCTGGCTACGATCATATCGGCGCAGTTCTTTTCGGGCGTCAACGAAACGACCGGCTTTATCTTCGCGCTGGCAGCCTTTGCCGCGGGCTTTGCGGTGCGTCCCTTCGGGGCGCTGGTGTTCGGGCGGATCGGCGATCTCGTCGGCCGCAAGAACACCTTTCTGGTGACGATGGGCTTGATGGGCCTTTCGACGTTCGTGGTCGGCCTTCTTCCCTCCTATGCCACGATCGGCGTTGCAGCGCCCATCATGCTCATCGTCATGCGGCTGGTGCAGGGCCTCGCACTCGGCGGCGAATATGGCGGCGCGGCCACCTATGTCGCCGAACATGCGCCCAACAACCGGCGCGGGCTGTACACCAGCTTCATCCAGACGACCGCGACGCTCGGCCTGTTCGCGGCGCTGCTCGTCGTCATCGGCACGCGCACGCTGATCGGCGAAGAGGCGTTCAAGGACTGGGGATGGCGCGTGCCCTTCCTTGTTTCGATCATCCTGCTCGCGGTGTCGATGTGGATCCGCATGCAGCTTTCCGAAAGCCCGGTCTTTCAGAAGATGAAAGACGAAGGCACGACCTCGAAGGCGCCGCTGACCGAAGCGTTCGGCCAGTGGAAGAATGCCAAATGGGTTCTCGTCGCGCTGCTCGGCGCGGTCGCCGGTCAGGCGGTGGTCTGGTACACTGGCCAGTTCTACGCGATGTTCTTCCTTGAAAAGATGCTGCTCGTCGATGGTGCGACGACCAATATCCTGATCGCGATCGCGTTGGCGATCGGCACGCCCTTCTTCATCTTCTTCGGCTGGCTGTCGGACAAGATCGGGCGCAAGCCGATTATCCTGGTGGGTTGCGCGCTGGCCGTCGTGACCTATTTCCCCGCCTTCCACGCGCTGTCCGAAGCCGCGAATCCGGCGCTTGCCCGGGCAGAGGCTTCGGCGCCGGTGACGGTGGTGACGAACGACGCCGACTGTTCGTTGCAGTTCGACCCCGTCGGCAAGAACAAGTTCGACGCCAAGAGTTGCGACATCGCCAAGGCCTTCCTCGCCAAAAACGCGATCGGCTATGCAAATGTCGCCGCGCCGGCAGGCAGCGTCGCGGTCGTCCGCATCGGCACCGAAAGCTTTACCGCTCCCGATCCCGCCAAGGTAACGGGCGACGAACGCAAGGCCGCGATCACGGCTTTCCAGGGGCAGATCAAGGATGCGCTGACCAAGGCGGGTTATCCGGCGAAGGCCGATCCGGATGCGATCAACAAGCCGATGGTCATCGCCATCCTGACCTATCTCGTCCTGCTCGTGACGATGGTCTACGGCCCGATCGCCGCGATGCTGGTCGAATTGTTCCCGAGCCGCATCCGCTACACCTCGATGTCGCTGCCCTATCATATCGGCAACGGCTGGTTCGGCGGCTTTCTGCCGACGACGGCCTTCGCGATGGTCGCGGCAACGGGGGATATCTACTACGGCCTCTGGTATCCGATCGTCATCGCCGCGCTGACGGTGATCGTGGGGCTATTGTTCCTGCCCGAAACCTTCCGCCGCAATATCGACGCATAGGCGGGCCTTTCGGCACGGACTGGGGAGGATGGCAGGTCGCGCATCCTCCCCGGATTTTTTCGCCCCCGATTTTTCGGGGCTTTGCGCTGGATCAAGGCATGATCGCCCGCGGGGGCGCAAGAGGCACAGGCTCTTGAACGAAAGGCTCTCTCCCATGGACACGACGCTTCTGCTTCCCACCCGTTCCGGCATCGACGTGCTGGTGCGTCCCGCCACCGAGGCCGATGAGGCCGCGCTCGTCGATTTCTTCGACCGCGTCAGCGACGAGGACCGGCGCTTCCGCTTCTTTTCGGCCGGCGCCCACGTCAACCACCGCCAGCTCGAACCGCTGATCCACGCCGACCATTATCGCAGCGAAAGCTTCCTCGGCTTCGACGCGGCAAGCGGCAAGTTGATCGGATCGGCGCTACTCGCCTGCGATGCGGCGATGGACACTGGCGAAATCGCGGTGTCGATATGCAGCGACTATCGCGGCAAGGGGGTCGGCTGGGCGCTGCTCGATTTCGTCAGCCGCGAGGCCGAACGGCGCGGCGTCCGGCGCGCGATCGCGATCGAGGCGCGCGAAAATCACGCCGCCATCGACCTTGAGCGCGAAAAGGGCTTCGCACCCGAAGCGTTCGACGGCGATCCGACGCTGGTGGTTCTCGCCAAGACATTTCGATAAAGGACGACAGATGAGCGACGCCTACCGGCAGGCCTGGACCGACAGCATCACCGACCGCGACGCCTTTTGGGGCGCGGCCGCGCGGGCGATCGACTGGGTGGCGCCGCCGCAGCGCATCCATGATGCCGATGCGGGCTGGTTTGCCGGGGGCACGCTCAACACCGCCGCCAATTGCCTCGACCGCCATGTCGCGGCGGGGCGCGGCGATGCGCCCGCGCTCGTCTATGACAGTCCCGTCATCGGGCGGGTGCGCCGGTTCACCTATGCGCAATTGCTCGAAGAAAGCGGCCGCGTCGCGGCGATGCTAAAGCGGCTGGGCGTCGGCAAGGGCGATCGCGTCGTCATCTACATGCCGATGATCCCCGAAACAGTGTTTGCGATGCTCGCCTGCGCCCGCATCGGCGCGATCCACTCGGTCGTTTTCGGCGGTTTTGCGGCGCTCGAACTTGCCAAGCGCATCGACGATGCCGCGCCGCGCCTGATCCTGACGGCCTCGTGCGGGATCGAGGGGGGCCGGCTGATCGCCTACAAGCCGATGGTCGATGAAGCCCTCGCGCTCGCCAGTCACCGCGTCGAGCATGTCGTGCTGGTCCAGCGCGATGCGCTTGCCGCCGACCTCCAGCCGCCGCGCGATATCGACTGGATGACGCTGCGCAGCGAATGTGCCGGCGATCCGATACCCGAACCCGCGGTCATGGCGGCGAACGATCCGCTCTATATCCTCTACACCTCGGGGACGACGGGCACGCCCAAGGGGGTGGTGCGCGAACATGGTGGACATGCCGTCGCGCTCGCCTGGTCGATGGCGAATATCTATGGCATCGGCGCGGGCGATTGTTTCTGGGCGGCATCCGACGTCGGCTGGGTCGTCGGCCACAGCTATATCGTTTACGCCCCGCTACTGGTCGGCGCGACGACGATCCTGTTCGAAGGCAAGCCCGTCGGTACCCCCGACCCCGGCACCTTCTGGCGCACGATCGTCCGCCACGGGGTCAAGACCTTCTTCACCGCACCGACAGCGATCCGCGCAATCCGCAAGGAAGACCCCGACGCCGCCTTTCTGGCCGACATCGGAACCGGAGATCTCGAAGCCATCTTCCTCGCCGGCGAGCGCGCCGATCCCGACACCATCGCCTGGCTGGAAGAAAAGACCGGCCTGCCGGTGATCGACCATTGGTGGCAGACCGAGCTCGGCTGGCCCGCAATCGCCAGTTGCTTTGCGCTCGGCGACCTGCGGCGCAAGCGCGGGAGCGCGGGCTTTCCCGTACCCGGCTATGAATTCGTCGTGCTCGGCGAGGACGGCCAGCCGGTCCCCGATGGGCAGAGCGGCTCGATCACGATCAAGGCCCCCCTTGCCCCCGGCGCCTTTCGCACCTTGTGGAACAATCCGGTCGGCTTCGCGCGCAACTTCGAAAGCTTCCCCGGCTATTATGAGACGGGGGACGCGGGCCATTTCGATGCCGAAGGTTTCCTCCACATCATGGGCCGCACCGACGATATCATCAATGTCGCGGGCCACCGCCTGTCGACGGGTCAGATGGAACAGATCGTCGCGCAGCAGGACGGCATCGCCGAATGCGCGGTCATCGGCGCCGACGATGCGATCAAGGGGATGATCCCCGTCGCCTTCGTCGTCCCGCGCGCCGGCGCCGCCGATCCCGACACGCTGGTACGCATGGTCATCGCCGCGGTGCGCGCCGAACTCGGCGCGGTCGCAGCGCTCAAGACCGCCTACGTCGTGCCGCAGCTTCCCAAGACGCGGTCGGGAAAGATCCTGCGCAACCTGCTGCGCAGCATCGTCAACGGCCAGCATGTCGAATGCCCGCCGACGATCGAGGATCCGGGGGTACCCGCGATCGTCCGCGCCGCCGTCGCGGCGCGGTCAGCGCCCTGACATTGGTCGAAGCCAGTAGCGTTCCGCGCCGATGCGGCGGCCGGACAGAAATGGCGGCTATCGTCGTCACGCATCGCCCCCGCAGGCGCACGAAATCGCCGGAAACAGTTTCTTCGCAAGGACGCTTGTCTTCGCCCCGGCACGCTGATAGAGGCGCCCATCGTTGCCGCTTTAGCTCAGTTGGTAGAGCACATCATTCGTAATGATGGGGCCACAGGTTCGAGTCCTGTAAGCGGCACCACTTTCCCCCCAAGGCAAACCCGTCACATGCGGCCGAAGGGCCCTTTGCCTGTGCGCTTGATTGGGTCCTGTCTGGGACGCCTTTGGCAGCGTCGCGTCACAGTTTGCCGCCTACCCTTTGATTTTGGCAACCAAGTCCGGGACACGCCGGAAGCCAGAGCCTCCCGCGCTCTCTTCCGAAAAATCGGTGACGGGGGTTGTCTTAGTCCGCTAACCAATCCGCCGCGATCTCGCCCTTGTGCCCTTCCGGCGCCAGCGCGGCGCGAAGGGTTTCGAGCAGCGGGGGCAGCGCCTGCGTGAAGGCGTATGGCGGGTTGATGATGAAAAGGCCCGCGCCGTTGTAGATGCCCGGCTGATCGGCATCGTACAGCCAATGTTCGACCCACAGGAATTTCGGGATGCCCAGCCGCCTGAGCTGCTGCTTCCATCGCACATGCGCCGCGCGGTCTTTCAGCGGATACCATATCAGCGACACGCCATGCGCCCATTTGCGGTGAGCGGCGGCGAGGGTGGCTGCGATCCGGGCGCGTTCATCCGTCTGCTCATAGGGCGGATCGACCACCACCACGCCGCGAGATGTCCGGGTCGGCAGCATCGCCAGCCACAACTCATAGGCGTCGCGCTCATGCACGGCCGCAGATGTGCCGCGCATCGCGCTGCGCAGGGCCATGGCGTCTTCGGCATGTTTTTCGTTGAGGATCAGAAAATCCTGGGGCCGCAATAGCTGCTCCAGAATGCGCGGCGAGCCCGGGTAGAGGTGCGGGTCACCCCCTGCATTCACTGCCTGTACGGCGGCGCGGTAGTCGTCGAGCAAGGGATTCGCGTCGGCAAAGGCCCGCAGCACACCCTGCGCAGCCTCCCCGGTGCGTTGCGCCTGATCGCCCTTGAGATCGTACAGCCCGCAACCGGAATGGGTGTCGATCAGGGTCAGCGCGCCGGGCTTTTGCTGCAAAGCCCGCACGAGAGCGATCAGCAGGCTATGCTTCACGACATCGGCGCTGTTGCCTGCATGGAAGGAATGACGATAATTCATCAGAATTCAAAGCTCTGCGATCTGCTTTTCCATGAAGTTCTGCGCGCGGCGGCCGACCGCGAGACGAGTGACGCAATCGATCTGGGCCCCATATAGCGTCGGGCGGAAAGCATCAAAGTGCTTCTGCACAAGACCTCAAGCCCGCGCTGGCGCAAATTATCCTACCCTCCGGGATTTTAACCGCCGACACGCGGGAAACAGCAGATGGCACAAAATTTGGCGTCATACTCACGCCTAGCGCATTCCACCGTTACACATGGTACAGATGGGTGAGAAAAACGCTGGGTTTTGTAGTTACTTCCAGCCGAGCCAGAGGCTTGGAAGTAAATGGTGCCCAGAAGAGGACTCGAACCTCCACGACCTTGCGATCGCCAGCACCTGAAGCTGGTGCGTCTACCAATTCCGCCATCTGGGCACGGGGTAGGAGCGGGCGCTTAGCGGCGGGGTGGCGGGCTTGTCAACCGCGTCGGCCCGCCCCGCGGCAAATTTTATTTCAAAGTCGCGGATTTGTTGCCCTTGCGCGCGCCGCCCCTCCCTTCGCGCTTGCCCCTTCGGGCGCTTCGCGGCATGGGGACGCGAGGGACGCTGCGGCGTCCGGCTTCGAGAATCGGCAAGACAGGCAAGGGTGATGCAGAATCTGAGCGGGCAATTGATCACGGTGTTCGGCGGCGGCGGCTTTCTGGGCCGCTATGTCGTCCAGCGCCTTCTGGCGCGCGGCGCCCGCGTGCGGATCGCGCAGCGCGACCCGCGCCAAGCGGTGTTTCTGAAGCCGCTCGGCGGGCTGGGCCAGACGCAGTTCGTAGCCGCCGATGTGCGCGATGCACGCAGCGTTGCCCGCGCCGCGACCGGCAGCGACGCGGTGATCAACCTCGTCGGCAGCTTTGCCGATATGGCGGCGGTCCAGGCCGTCGGCGCCGGCCAGGTCGCGGCCGCAGCAAAGGCGGCGGGCGCGAAAGCGCTCGTCCATGTCTCGGCGATCGGCGCCGATCCGGCCAGCGCGTCGGCCTATGGCCGCAGCAAGGGCGATGGCGAAGCCGCCGTGCGGGCCGCTTTCGCTGACGCGGCGATCCTGCGCCCCTCGATCGTGTTCGGCCGCGAGGACAAGTTCATCAACCGGTTCGCGGGCATGATCCGCGCGCTGCCTGCGGTGCCGGTCATCGCGCCGAAGGCGAAGTTCCAGCCGGTCTATGTCGGCGACGTCGCCGATGCGGTGGTCGCGGCGCTTGATGCCCCGGGCCAGACGCTCGAGCTCGGCGGGCCGCAGCAGTTCACCATGCTGGAGCTACAGCATTGGATTGCAAAGGCGACCGGACGGAACCGCCTGTTCATTGAGGTTCCCGATGCCGTGTCGGGCTTTCTGGCGAGCGGTTTCGGCTGGGCGCCGGGCGCCCCGATCACCAAGGATCAATGGCTGATGCTGCAGCAGGACAATGTCGTCAGCGGCACCAGCGGCCTTGCCGCACTGGGCATCGCCCCCACCGCGCTGGCCGACGTTGCCGATGGCTGGCTCGTCCAGTATCGCCGCCATGGCCGGTTCGCCGCGATGGCTCGCTGAGCCGCGCGCGCGACGAACGGCGCAATTAGCGGCTGGATAAATCCGTCCGCGCTGCGTAGGTCTGAACATCAGGACAGGGGCGTCCGGCACCGCTCGGGCGCCCCTTCGCATGTCGTCTTCAGCTTCGGGAAATCCATGATCCAGTTTGCCGCATCGCCCCGCCCCGCCCTCCTCCTGCGCGCGGAGGCCGGACGATGAGCCTGTGGCTGACCGCGATCATCCTCGGCATCGTCGAGGGGCTGACCGAATTCCTGCCCGTCTCGTCGACCGGGCATCTGATCCTCGCCACCGAATTGCTCGGCTATGACGCGTCGAAATGGGCAATTTTCAACATCGCGATCCAGCCCGGCGCGATCCTTGCGATCGTCGTGCTTTATCGCAAACTATTCTGGGACATGTTCGTCGGCTTTTTCCGGCGCGATCCGGTGGCGATCGCCTTTGTACGCAACCTGCTCGTCGCCTTCATTCCGGCGGTGGTGCTGGGGCTCGCGTTCGGCGACTATATCGAAACGTTGCTGGAGAATGCGGTCGTCGTCGCCTGGGCGCTGGTGATCGGCGGCTTTGCGATCCTGCTGATCGAAAAGCTCGCCAAGCCGAAGGAGAGCGGCGGCGTTGCCAAGCTGACGCTGCGCCAGTCGATCATGGTGGGGCTGGTCCAATGCCTCGCGATGATCCCCGGTGTCAGCCGCTCGGGCGCGACGATCATGGGGGCGATGGCGATGGGCGTAGACCGCAAGACCGCCGCCGAATTCAGTTTCTTCCTCGCGCTTCCGACGCTGACCGGCGCGACGGTGCTGCAACTCGCCAAGCATCGCGATGCCATCACCTCGAACGACATGGGCCTGATCGCGCTCGGCGCCGCCGTGTCGTTCGTCGTCGCCTGGGCGGTGATCAAGGCGTTTCTGGCCGTGGTCACCCGCTATGGCTTCGCGCCCTTCGCCTGGTATCGAATCATCGTCGGCGGCGCGGCGCTCATCTGGCTCACCATGAGATAGGTCCGATATTTTACTAATTGCGAAACTTAATTGCGCACCCTCTCCTCGAACGACGGAAGTGGTATATTTTTAGGTCAGTCTGACTGTCCTAATGCCCAATATGTCCGTGACAGCGGCGCTCCCGCCATGCATCCGCGCTTCGACGAAGGGGATTTTGCATGGCTTCCGAACGCATGCTCCAATTTGTGGGGCGCGAACAACATTATCCGGATAAGCGCTCGGCCGACGAACGCGCGCGCGATTTTAACGAGATCGCGGCGCGCTACGCGCAGCCCGAGGCCGACGATCAGGCATCGCGCTGTTCGCAGTGCGGCGTACCCTATTGCTCGGTTCACTGCCCGCTTCACAACCATATCCCCGACTGGTTGCGCCTGACCGCCGAGGGGCGGCTGCGCGAAGCCTATGAACTGTCGAACGCAACGTCGACCATGCCCGAAATCTGCGGCCGCATCTGCCCGCAAGACCGCCTTTGCGAAGGCAATTGCGTGATCGAATTTTCGGGTCACGGGGCGGTGACGATCGGCAGCGTCGAAAAATATATCACCGACACCGCTTGGGCCGAGGGCTGGGTCGAACCCGTCCATGTCGGCCCCGCGACGGGCCAGTCGGTCGCCATCGTCGGCGCGGGTCCGGCAGGCCTGACCGCCGCCGAATATCTGCGCGCCGAGGGGCATGAGGTGCATGTCTACGACCGGCACGACCGCGCCGGCGGCCTGCTGACCTATGGCATCCCCGGCTTCAAGCTGGAAAAGGATGTGGTGATGCGCCGCGTCGACCGGCTCGCCGAAAGCGGCATCCATTTCCACCAAGGCTTCGAGGTCGGGCGTGACGCGACGCTGGACGAGCTGCGCCGACGGCACGATGCGGTGCTGATCGCCACCGGCGTCTACAAGGCGCGCGAGATCAACGTCCCCGGCAACGGCGCCGAGGGGGTGATCGCGGCGCTCGATTATCTGGTCGCGTCGAACCGCAAGGGCTTTGGCGACGCGGTCCCCGCCTTCGACGACGGCAGCCTGAATGCCGAAGGCAAGCATGTCGTGGTCATCGGCGGCGGCGACACCGCGATGGACTGCGTCCGCACCGCGGTACGTCAGGGCGCCAAATCGGTGAAATGCCTCTATCGCCGCGACCGCGAGAATATGCCGGGATCGCAGCGCGAAGTCGCCAACGCCGAAGAGGAAGGCGTCGAGTTCGTCTGGCTGTCCGCCCCCGCAAGCTTTGCCGCCGACAAGCATGTGAAAGAGGTTGCGGTTGCCGGGATGCGCCTTGGCGCCCCCGACGCAAGCGGCCGGCGCAGCCCCGAACCCGATCCGGGCCGCACCTTCGACTTGCCCGCCGACATGGTGATCAAGGCACTGGGCTTTGATCCGGAGGAATTGCCGCACCTGTTCGGTTCACCCGATCTGTCGGTCACGCGCTGGGGCACGCTGCGCGTCGATCATCAGACGATGATGACCAGCCTGTCCGGCGTTTTTGCCGCCGGCGACATCGTCCGCGGCGCCAGCCTGGTCGTCTGGGGCATCCGGGACGGCCGCGATGTCAGCGAACAGATGTCGAAATGGTTGAAGGCGAAAGCGAAAAGCGAAAAGAAGGCAGCCTGACCAACAGGGAAGGGAACATGCTTATGAGACACTGGAAATTCGCCTTGCCAGCCGCCGTGCTAATTGCATTCCCCGTCGCAGTACATGCGCAAGGCACCGGCGGAACAGCTTCTTCGGCTGAAGTCGAAAGCGACCGGCTTGCCGCAGCCACACAATTGGTAAGCCTGATGCTACCCGCAACGCAGCGCGACGCGATGGTCGATCAGATGATGCAGTCCATAATGTCGACGATGATTGCCAGCATAAAAGGCCAGCCAGAGATCGCGTCAGCACTCGAACAGCCGAAGGTGGAGGCAGTATTCAACCGGTTTCTCGATAGACAGCGACAGCTGGCTTCAGATCAACTGAAGGCCGAGATGCCGGGCATGCTCACCGCAATGTCACGTGCTTATGCACGGCGCTTTACGACACCACAGCTTGCAGAACTGCATGCATTTTTCGACACGCCCACTGGACAATTATACGCGCGGGAATCCTCCGGAATCCTGTCCGATCCCGACATCGTCGAATGGCAACGCAATCTGATGACCAAAAGCTTTGCGAGATATCCAGACGAAATCAAAGCATTGGTGAACGAATTGGAAAACGCTCTGGCAGAGCCAGTCGAGGAGCCCAAGGCATGACGAACTCGAAACTAAAAAATCTGCTGCTCGCCGGTGCAATGGCGATGGCACCGGCCCACGCCTATGCGGCACCCAAGGAAGCGCCGATCGCCGAGGCGGTCACCGTCGCGATGCCCGCCGAGAGTGAAAGCGAGCCCGACAGCGCGCAGTCGCTCGCCGACGCCAAGGCGAAGATGCAGAAGGAAATCGATCAGGCGATCGCGCTGATCGAAAAAATCTTCGAGGTCGACAAGCTGCCGCCGGTCGATCCGGCGCAGCTTGCGCTGGCGCAGCAGACGACGAACGCGCTGATCCCGGCGGGAAGCATCGAGAAGATGCTCGACAATATGTACGGCAAGCTGTTCCGCGCCTTCATGGATCAGACGAGCAGCATGTCGGACCTGATGCTCTCGATCAAGACGGGCGTCGATAGCGAAAAGATCGCCGCGCTCGATGCGACGAGCAAGACCGCGATCGCCGATATGTTCGACCCGCACCGCAAGGAACGCGAGGATCAGATCAACAAGGTGATCAAGCCGCTGATCAGCGAGGCGCTCGGCGATCTCGAGCCGCCGATGCGCGACGGCCTCGCGCGCGCTTACGCCCGCAAGTTCAGCGCGCAGCAGCTCGGCGACCTCAACGCCTTTCTCGCAACCCCGACGGGCCAGGCCTATGGCGCCGAATGGATGTCGCTGCAGGCCGATCCCGAAGTCATGATCGCGATGGTCAAGGCCGTGCCGCCGCTGATCAACAAGTTCATCGACCGCGGCCCCGAGCTTGAAGGCAAGCTCAAGGATCTGCCCAAGGAAAAGGCGATGAGCGACCTGACCGACGCCGAGCTGGCGAAGCTTGCCAAGCTGATGAAAGTCGACGTCAAGACGCTCAAGAAGAACCGCGATATGTGGAACGACGACATGACGACGGACGCCACCGCGGTCGATGCCGTCGATGCAGCGGGCGATGCCGCAGACGCGGCCGCTGACGCCGCGGATGCAGCCGCAGCGGCGGCCGACGCGGCCGGTGACTATGACGAGGCGTATGACCGCAGCAACTGGTCGACCGCCGATCTGCAGAAGGTCGAAGATCTGGAGGCCGAGGCCGACAAGGCATCCTCGGCCGCCTATGACGCCGAACAGGAAGCCGTCGCCAACGCGCGCAAGCGGCTCAAGCCTTCGACCTGACCCACGCCCATTCCGGCAGGAACCACGACATGACCTATTACCCGACCCCCGATCACCAGCGGCTTGCCGAAGACGGCATGTATCGCCCCGACCTCGAATCCGATGCCTGCGGCGTCGGCATGGTCGCGGCGACCGACGGCAAGGCCTCGCGCCGCGTCGTCGAGGCGGCGATCGAGGCGCTGCGCGCCGTCTGGCACCGCGGCGCCGTTGATGCCGACGGCAAGACGGGCGATGGTGCGGGTATCCATGTCGACCTGCCGGAACGCTTTTTCGACGATGCAATCGCGGCATCGGGGCACAAGGTGCTGCCGAACCGCCTCGCCGTCGGCATGATCTTCCTGCCGCGCACCGATTTGGGCGCGCAGGAAGCATGCCGCACGATCGTCGAATCCGAAATCATCGACGCGGGCTACACCATCTACGGCTGGCGCCAGGTGCCGGTCGACGTGTCGGTGATCGGCGACAAGGCGCAGCGCACGCGCCCCGAAATCGAACAGATCATGATCGCGGGGCCCCTGCCAGAAGACCAGTCCATCGACGAATTCGAAAAGCAGCTCTATCTCGTCCGCCGCCGCATCGAAAAGAAGGTGATCGCGGCACAGATCGCCGATTTCTATATCTGCAGCCTGTCGGGGCGGTCGATCATCTACAAGGGACTGTTCCTCGCCGAAAGTCTGGCGGATTTCTATCCCGACCTTGCGAACAAGCTGTTCGAAAGCCGGGTCGCGATCTTCCACCAGCGCTATTCGACCAACACCTTCCCGCAATGGTGGCTCGCCCAGCCGTTCCGCACCCTCGCCCACAATGGCGAAATCAACACGATCCGCGGCAACAAGAACTGGATGAAGAGCCACGAGATCAAGATGGCGAGCCTCGCCTTCGGCGAGCATTCGGAAGACATCAAGCCGGTGATCCCGGCCGGCGCCAGCGACACGGCAGCGCTCGACGCGGTGTTCGAAACGCTATGCCGCGCGGGCCGCGATGCGCCGACCGCAAAGCTGATTCTGGTCCCCGAAGCCTGGGCCACCGACGAGGACATGCCCGCCGCGCACAAGGCGATGTACAGCTTTCTCGCCAGCGTGATGGAGCCGTGGGACGGCCCCGCCGCGCTCGCGATGACCGATGGCCGCTGGGCGGTCGCGGGGATGGACCGCAACGCGCTCCGCCCGCTGCGCTATACGCTGACCGCCGACAATCTGCTCGTCGTCGGCTCTGAAAGCGGCATGGTGCTGCTGCCCGAGGCAAGCATCCGCAAGAAGGGCCGCCTCGGCCCCGGCCAGATGATCGCCGTCGATCTCGACGAAGGCACTCTCTACGAAGACCGCGCGATCAAGGACAAGATCGCCGGGACGCACGATTATGCCGCGCGCGTGAAGGGTTTCCGCACGATGGCCGACCTGCCCAAGGGCGGCAAGTCGAGCCTGCCGGGCTTCGACCGCGCCGAACTGCTGCGCCGCCAGGTCGCCGCCGGCTTCACGATGGAGGATATGGAACTCATCCTCTCTCCGATGGTCGAGGATGCCAAGGAAGCGATCGGCTCGATGGGCGACGACACGCCGCTCGCCGTCATTTCCGACAAGCCGCGCCATGTCGCGCAATTCTTTCGCCAGAACTTCAGCCAGGTCACCAATCCGCCGATCGACAGCCTGCGCGAACGGCATGTGATGAGCCTGAAGACGCGTTTTTCGAACCTCGCCAACATTCTCGACGAAAAGGGCCAGAGCCCGCACGTGCTCGTCATCGACTCGCCGGTGCTCGTCGGCGACGATTGGGACCGGTTGCGCGCCTATTTCGGCGATGCCGTGGCCGAGATCGACTGCACCTTCCCCACCGGCGGCGACGCCTCGACGCTGCGCGACGCGATCGCGCGCATCCGGCGCGAGGCAGAGGACGCCGTGCGCGCTGGGCGGAGCGAGCTGTTCCTTTCCGACCAGACGATCGGCGAAGATCGCGTCGGGGTCGCGATGGTGCTCGCCGCTGCGGCGGTCCACACGCACCTCGTGCGCAAGGGGTTGCGCAGCTACGCCTCGATCAACGTCCGCTCGGCCGAGATACTCGACACGCACGGCTTTGCGGTGCTCATCGGCGTCGGCGCGACCACGGTCCACGCCTATCTGGCCGAAGCGGCGATCGCCGACCGCCTGTCGCGCGGCCTGTTCGGCGAGCTCGCACTGGCCGATGCTCTGAAGCGCTTCCGCAAGGCAATCGACGACGGCCTGCTCAAAATCATGGCGAAGATGGGGATCGCGGTGATCTCCTCCTATCGCGGCGGCTATAATTTCGAGGCGGTGGGCCTCAGCCGCGCGCTCGTCAACGACCTCTTCCCGGGCATGCCGGCCAAGATTTCGGGCGAGGGCTATCAGTCGCTGTTCATCAACGCGACCGAGAAGCATGAGGCAGCGTTCGACGCGCGCGTCACGACGCTCCCCATCGGCGGCTTCTATCGCCAGCGCGCGGGCGGCGAAGCGCACGCCTATTCGGCGCAGCTCATGCACCTGCTGCAGACCGCCGTCGCGACCGACAGCTATTCGACCTATCTGCAATTCGCGCGCGGGGTCGCCGACCTGCCGCCCATCTATCTGCGCGACCTGATGGAATTCAACTTCCCCGCGCAGGGCATACCGCTCGACAGCGTCGAGGCGATCACCGAAATCCGCAAGCGCTTCGTCACCCCGGGCATGTCGTTGGGCGCCCTATCGCCCGAAGCGCACGAAACGCTGGCCATCGCGATGAACCGCATCGGCGCGAAGGCGGTGTCGGGCGAAGGCGGCGAAGCGAGCGAACGCTACCGCCCCTATGCCAATGGCGACAATGCCAACAGCAATATCAAGCAGATCGCGTCGGGCCGCTTCGGTGTCACCGCCGAATATCTCGGCGCCTGCGACGAGATCGAGATCAAGGTCGCACAGGGTGCCAAGCCCGGCGAAGGCGGCCAGCTTCCGGGCTTCAAGGTCACCGAGTTCATCGCGCGGCTGCGCCATTCGACGCCGGGCGTGATGCTGATCTCGCCGCCGCCGCACCACGACATCTATTCGATCGAGGATCTGGCGCAGCTCATCTACGATTTGAAGCAGATCAATCCGAAGGCGCGCGTCTGCGTAAAGCTCGTCAGCTCGGCGGGCATCGGCACCGTCGCGGCGGGTGTGGCAAAGGCGCATGCCGACGTCATCCTCGTCTCGGGCAACACCGGCGGCACCGGCGCGAGCCCCCAGACCAGCATCAAATATGCCGGCACGCCTTGGGAAATGGGCCTCAGCGAAGTCAATCAGGTGCTGACGCTCAACGGCCTTCGGCATCGTATCCGCCTGCGCACCGACGGCGGGCTCAAGACAGGGCGCGACATCGTCATCGCCGCCATTCTGGGCGCCGAGGAATATGGCATCGGGACGCTGAGCCTTGTTGCCATGGGTTGCATCATGGTGCGCCAGTGCCATTCGAACACATGCCCCGTCGGGGTCTGCACGCAGGACGAAAAGCTGCGCCAGAAGTTCACGGGGTCGCCCGAAAAGGTCATCAATCTGATGACCTTCATCGCCGAGGAAGTGCGCGAAATCCTCGCCAAGCTCGGCTGCCGCAGCCTCGACGAGGTGATCGGCCGCACGGAGCTGCTCCGCCAGGTCAGCCGCGGTGCCGAGCATCTCGACGACCTCGACCTCAATCCGATCCTCGCCAAGGTCGATGCGCCCGACGAGCAGCGCCGATCGCAGGGACCGAATTTCCGCAATCCGGTGCCCGACAGCCTCGACGCGCAGATATTGAACGATGCGAAGCCCTTGTTCGAGCGCGGCGAGCGCATGCAGCTCACCTACAATGTCCGGAACACCCACCGCGCCGTCGGCACGCGCCTCTCGGCCGAGGTCACGGCCCGTTTCGGGATGACCGGGCTTGCCGACGACCATGTGCAGGTGCGTCTGCGCGGCACCGCCGGGCAGTCGCTCGGCGCATTCCTTTGCCAGGGCATCACGCTCGAAGTGTTCGGCGATGCGAACGACTATGTCGGCAAGGGCCTGTCGGGTGGGCGCATCATCGTGCGGCCGACCGTGTCGAGCCCGCTGGTCAGCCAGCACAACAGCATCGTCGGAAACACCGTCCTCTATGGCGCGACCGCCGGCACCTTGCTCGCCGCGGGTCAGGCGGGCGAACGCTTCGCCGTCCGCAACTCGGGCGCGAAGGTCGTGATCGAAGGCTGCGGCGCCAATGGCTGCGAATATATGACCGGCGGCACGGCGGTGATCCTGGGTGCGGTAGGGTCGAATTTCGGCGCCGGCATGACCGGCGGCATGGCTTTCGTCCTCGACGTCGATGACAGCTTCGAACGCCGCGCCAATCCCGAATCGATCGTCTGGCAACGGCTCGACAGCGCACATTGGGAGGGCGCGCTGCGCGCACTCGTCGAGGAGCATGCGGCGGCAACCGGCAGCAAATGGTCGGCCGAGGTGCTTGCCGACTGGGATCGCTGGCGCACGCGTTTTTGGCAGGTATGCCCCAAGGAAATGATCGGCCGTCTCGCGCATCCGCTCAGCGACCGCGCTGCAGAGGCGGTCGCCGCCGAATAGCTGGTGTCCCCGGTCTTCGCCGGGGACGCTTGCCGCATCGCGGCCCCGGTCTGCCGCAAGACGACAGGTCATTCAGCCGCGTGAAAGCGTCGGGCCGCTATGTGCGGCACCGATGTTTCGCGTCCCGAAAGGATGATGCCATGCGGCCGGTCTGCGCTGCCCTTCCCCTCCTCGCGCTTGTCGCGCCCGTCCCCGCGTCGGCGGCCGATGCGCGCGACGCTGCTGCGGTGCTGAACGATCCGGCGACGCAGGAGCGGATGGCCGACACGATTACCGCACTAGTCGGCGCGATGATGCAGATGCCCGTCGGCCCGCTCGCTGAAGCTGTCGCGCGGATCGATCCGTCATCCGATGCGGCCCGCATTCCGCCCGACGCCACCGTCGGCGACGTCGCGGGGCGCGACCCCGGCTATGCCGAGCGCATGGGCGGCGACGTTCGCGCGAGCGCGCGCATGGCTGGCCACGCCGCTTCCGCGGTCGCCGCCTACGCGCCCGTTATCAAGGATATGGCGCGCGACCTTTTGGCGCAATGGGAAGCCGAACGCGCCGCCGCTCGGCGATAGCACGCTGCCTTCGGACACCCCCGAACCGACCCGGTTGATAAGTCCGCCATAGCCATTGGACGAGCCGCCTCGCTGCCGCTATGCGGATGGTCATGTGGCAACTCTATCAATTCCCTCTCTGTCCCTTCTCGCGCAAGATCCGGCTGCTGCTCGGCGAAAAGGGCGTGGGTTATGAATTGGTGCGCGAATCGCCCTGGGAGCGCCGCGACGAATTCGTCGACCTGAACCCCGCCGGGCGTACCCCGGTGATGGTCGACGAGGGGCGCGGACAGGTGCTCATCGACAGCAACGCCATCGCCGAATATTTCGAGGAGACGGTCGAGGGCAAGGCGATGATCAACGGCACCGCCGCCAACCGCGCCGAAATCCGCCGACTGGTCGCCTGGTTCGACCAGGAATTCTATTTCGAAGTCACAGGCCCGCTGCTCTTCGAACGGATGCAGAAGCGCATCGTCCACCGCCAGCCACCCGACGGCGGCGCGCTACGCGAGGCGATGAAGGCGGCGAACCAGCATCTCGACTATATCGACTATCTGATCGACCACCGCACCTGGCTCGCCGGTGCGACGATGAGCCTCGCCGATCTCGCCGCCGCGGCGCATATCTCCGTCGCCGACTATCTGGGCGGCATCGACTGGACCGGGCACGAGCAGACGAAGGGCTGGTATTCGGGCCTCAAGTCGCGCCCGAGCTTCCGGCCGCTGCTCGCCGAGCGGATGGAAATCGTGACGCCGCCCAAATATTACGAAGACGTCGATTTCTAGCACCTCCGTCGCCGGGCGAACGGCCGACCGTTTAAGGCCTTCGGCCTTGTCCTCCGCATAAAATATGACCCGCCTTCCAGGCCCATGTCCCCGGAAGGCGGGTCGCGACCCGTCGCCATGAGGGTTGGCGGCCGGTCCCGAAGCATGTTCGGGACCGGTGCCCGCCCGGTTACGCGAGGTCGAAGCGGTCGGCGTTCATGATCTTCGTCCAGGCTTTGACAAAGTCCTTCACGAACTTTTCCTCGTGGCCCGTCTCGGCATAGACTTCGGCGACCGCACGCAGCTCCGAATTGGAACCGAAGACGAGGTCGGCGCGGGTTGCGCGCCAGGTTTCGCCGCCGCTCTTGCGATCGGTGGCCACATATTCCTGGTCATCCGATCCATCGACGGCCTTCCACACATTGGTCATGTCGAGCAGGTTGACGAAATAGTCGTTCGTCAACTGACCCGAACGCTTGGTGAAATGGCCGTGGCCGCGATCGCCATGATTGGCGCCGAGCACCCGCAGGCCGCCGATCAGCACGGTCATTTCGGGCACCGACAGACCGAGCAGCGACGCGCGGTCGAGCATCATTTCCTCGGTCTTCACCGCCAGCTTCTTCTTGCCGAGATAGTTGCGGAAGGCATCGGCTTCGGGTTCCATCACCGCGAAGCTGTCGGCATCGGTCTGCTCCGCCGTCGCGTCGCCGCGGCCGCCCGTGAAAGGCACCGCGACGTTGAAGCCCGCGTCCTTGATCGCCTTTTCAAGCCCGACGACGCCGCCCAGCACGATTGCATCGGCCATCGACATCGATCCGCGCAGGCCGTCGAGCGTATCGAGCACCTTCGCCAGCATCGCCGGTTCGTTGACCTCCCAGTCCTTTTGCGGCGCGAGGCGAACCCGCGCACCGTTGGCGCCGCCGCGGAAGTCCGACTTGCGGAAGGTGCTGGCGGAGGCCCATGCCGTCTTGATGAGCTGGCTGACGGTCAGGCCGCTCGCGGCGATCTTGTCCTTCACTGCCTGGACCTCGGCATCCGAAGGCATGGTGCCCGCGGGGATCGGATCCTGCCAGATCAGGTCTTCGGCGGGCACTTCGGGGCCGAGGTAGCGGGTTTTCGGACCCATGTCGCGATGCGTCAGCTTGAACCACGCGCGCGCGAAAGCGTCCTTGAATGCCTCATGGTCGCTGCGGAACTTCTCGCTGATCTTGCGGTATGCCGGATCGCGCTTCAGCGCCATGTCGGCGGTCGTCATCATCGTGGGCACCTTGATATTCGGATCCCACGCCGCCGGCGCCATATCCTCTTCCTTCTGGCCGATCGGCTGCCACTGGTTTGCGCCCGCGGGCGATTTCACCAGCTCGTAGTCATAGTCGAACAGCAGCCGGAAATAATTTTCGGTCCACTTGTCGGGGGTGTTCGTCCAAGCGCCCTCGATGCCGCTCGTCACCGCATGTTCGCCGATGCCGCCATGTTCCTCGCCGCTGACCCAGCCGAATCCCTGCGCAGCGAGATCGCCGCCCGCGGGCGCGGCCCCCAGCGTCGAGGCGTCGCCATTGCCATGCGCCTTGCCGAACGTATGGCCGCCAGCGGTCAGCGCGACGGTTTCCTCGTCGTTCATCGCCATACGCGCGAAGGTTTCCTTCATGTCGCGTGCCATGCCTTCGTCATCGTGCGGATTGCCCTGCGGCCCTTCGGGATTGACGTAGATCAGCCCCATCTGGATCGCGGCGAGCGGCCCTTCTATCACTTCGAAGCCGTGCTTGGGGTCGATGCGCGTCTGCACGCCTTCGTTCACCCATTTATCTTCGCTACCCCAATAGATGTCGCGTTCGGGTTCATAGACATCGACGCGGCCGCCACCGAAACCGAAGACCGGACCGCCCATGCTTTCGATCGCGACATTGCCAGTGAGGATGAACAGATCGGCCCAGCTGATCTTGTTGCCATATTTCTGCTTGATCGGCCAAAGCAGGCGCCGCGCCTTGTCGAGATTGCCGTTGTCGGGCCAGCTGTCGAGCGGTGCGAAACGCTGTTGCCCGCTGTTGGCGCCGCCGCGGCCGTCGGCGGTGCGGTAGGTGCCAGCCGCGTGCCACGCCATGCGAATGAAGAAGGGCCCATAATGACCATAGTCGGCGGGCCACCAGGGCTGGCTGTCGGTCATCAGCGCGGTCAGGTCAGCCTTCAGCGCCTGATAGTCGAGCGATTTGAACGCTTCGGCATAATCAAAATCTTCGCCCATCGGGTTGGACGATCCGTTGGGGGTGAGGATGTCGGTCGCCAGCATGTCCGGCCACCAATCCTTGTTCGTGCGGCCGAGCAGCGCGCGCATGCCGCCCTTGTGGACGGGGCAACCTCCTGCGGCGTCGATGGGGGTCTGGTCGTTCATGCAATCTCTCCTCTTTTGGATTATCGGATCGTGACGCGGCAGGATGACGGACGCGTGACGGGCAAAGTCGGGCCGACCGGCATTGCACCGAGTCGATGACGCTATCCTCTCCTTCTGACGGTTCGAGGATAGGCCGCGCGTTCCCATCGACATAACCGAATAAGCTGTATTCAGTGATCGACCCTTCCGATCATTAACGCTTGGAGGACGATCCGGATCAGCCGCTCGTCGCCCCGCCGCCACGACCGGGCGCGGATGCGACGAACCGAGGAACATCGCCTATTCGCCAAGGGTTTTTCATAGGTCCGGCCGCGATACTTGCAGCCGGACTGCAAGGAGAAGGAAAGTGGCTAATACCCCCAACCAGAACCAGCAGAAGCCGCAGGCGGATCGCGAAGAAGAACAGCGCCGTCAGCAGCAACAGCAGGGCGGCCAGAACCGCCAGCCGGGCGAGCAGCGCCGCGAAGAAGAGCGCAATCCCGGCCAGCAGCGCTAACGCCGCCGGCATATGAAAGGGGCCGCCCATCGGGCGGCCCCTTTTCCGTTGGCTTTGCGCTCCGATGCCCGTCAGAATCCGAATTTGATCGTCCCGCCCCACGTCCGCGGGTCGCCCGGCAGCCCGGTGATCAGCCCCGTATTGCCCGGTCCGACAAAAAGCTGATCGATATAATCGCGATCAAAGGCGTTGCGCACCCAGGCAAAGACATCGAGGCGGCGCTCCGCCCGGAAGCCGACACGGATATTCGACAGCGAATAGCCTTCAACCCAGGTGTAGATCGACGGGCTCGCGTTCGACGAGAAGTTCGAACGATAGCTGCCGTCATAGCCCAGATAGACCTGCCCCTCCTGTCCGGACAGCGATGCCGGGACATTGGCTTCCGCGCCGAAGGACAGCGCCCATTTCGACACGCCCGGCAGCCGCGCGCCCGATATGTCGCAGTTCGCGGGACTGTTCGTGCCGCCCGACAATTCGGGCGGGCATGGCGCATCGACGAAGCGCCGGTATTTGGCGTCGGTGTAGGCGCCGTTGACATAGGCATTGAAACGCTCGCTCGGACGGATCGCCACGTCGGCCTCTATCCCCTGCGTACGCACCTTGTCCGCATTGGCGAGATAGCCGCGCAGCACCCCGAACTGGCCGTTGTTCACATTGGCCTGATAATCGCCGATATCGGTGCGAAAGATCGCCACGTTGAACGTCCCCTTCCCGTCCCAATATTCTGTCTTCAACCCTGCCTCGTAATGGTCGACCGCTTCCGGCCTGATCGTCGCGGCGCCGAGCAACGGGTTGCCGGCGCCATCGGTCGGCACGCCATTCTGATTGATACCGCCCGACTTGAACGTCTTGGCATAGGTTGCATAGACCAGCACGCCGCGCGCCGGCTTATAGGTCGCGGTCAGGTCGTAGCTGAAGTTCCAGCCGCTGAAGCTCGGCGCATATTCCTGCGGCGCGAACACGCCCAGTCGCGCGACCGACACCGGGCCGGTAAGCGCCCGCGTCACGGGCGATCCGTCGCCCGCGAACACCAGCCGCTGATAATAGCCGTCCTTCTTGTCATAGTTGATCCGCGCGCCCGGCTGGATCGTCAGCCGGTCGGTAATCTTCCAGCTTAGCTGCCCGAAAAGGGCGAGGCTGGTATTCTTGAGATATTGCGTGTTGCGCGCCGTCAGCCCGTCGAGCACGGTCGGATCATTGGCAAGCGCGCTCGTCGGATTGAGCGTCCAGCGGCTCGACGCCGCGCCATGCGCCTCGGTCCCTTGCGTGTCGATGCGCTGGTGGAAGGCAAAGCCGCCGAGCACGAAATCGAAGCGGTCGCCCGAAACATTGTAGCGCACTTCCTGCGTGTATTGATTCTGCTGCGACGGGTTCTGCGACTTGGTGACGATCGGCAGGCCGGTGAAATCGCGGTCGTTCTCGGGCTGCCAGTCCCAATAGCGCCACGCGGTGATCGAGGTGAGCGTGCCGGGGCCGACATCCCATTTGGCACGCAGCGCCACGCCGCCGATCTCGTTCCCGGCATTGAGATTGGCGTCGAGGTCGGTCAGCCGGTCGAAGGGATTGGTGCTCGGCACTATATAGCCCTGCGCCGCCGCGAGCGCGGCATATTGGCGGGCGAGCGGCCGCTGCGTCGCGCCGGTTCGCACGAACACCGAACCGCAGCATACCGCGTCCTGCTTGTTCCAGTCGCCGACGAGCGTGATGCTGAGCGTGTCGGTGGGCTTCCACAGCAATTGCCCGCGCAGGCCGATATTGTCCTGGCTCTGTATCCAGCGGTCGGTCGTGACATTGTAGATGGTGCCGCGGCGGCTCGTCGCGGACACCGCAATGCGCGCAGCCAGCCGGTCGGACAGCGGCCCCGAAATCGCCGCCTTCGCCTGTTTGAAATTGAGGTCGCCGATGCTGAGTTCGGCCTTGCCCTCGAAATCGAAGGTTGGCTGGTTCGTCGTGATGTTGATCGCCCCGGCGGTGGTGTTCTTGCCATAGAGCGTGCCCTGCGGCCCGCGCAGCACTTCGATCTGCGCGACGTCGAGAAAGTCGAAGGTCGCGGAGGCGACGCGCGAATAATAGACATCGTCGACATAGATGCCGACGCCCTGTTCGATACCGTCGTTCGTCAGGCCGAACGGCGCGCCGATTCCGCGGATATTGACCGCCGAGTTGCGCGGATTGCTCGTGTAGAATTGCAGCGTCGGCGCGAGTTGCTGGAGGCGGCCGACGTTAAAACTGCCGGTGCTGTCGATTTGGTCGCCGCCGACGACCGAAATGGCGATCGGGACATCTTGCGCGGTTTCGCTGCGGCGGCGGGCGGTGACGACGATCTCATTGCCATAGGCGGCCTGCGGGCCTTCGCCCGCGACGGATTCTGCGGCTGCGGTGTCGTCAGCGGCACCTTCGGCCGCCAAGACGGGATCGGCGACAAGAAGCAGCAGAAGGGTAAGCGGGATGGCGGCCGGAGCAAGCCGGCGGCGAGACGATGACTTTCGGATCATGACAATTTCCTGTTGCAAGAAATTGCCACATCCGGTGGTCCGGTCTGCGGCAGGTGGCGGGGAATATCCCCGTTGGGAGCTTGAGAATCAGTTGGGGTAGCGGTGCCGTTCGGTCACATCGACCTGCACTAGCCGCCCTTCGTGGACGGTCAGTTGGATGGCGCCGAAGCGGAGCTTTTCAAGCGCATCGAGCACGGTCTGAACCGCGCGCGAGGGCGGCTCGCGCTCGCCGGGCGATGGGTCTTGGGACGACGTCATGGCATTTCCTTTCCCCTTTGGTGGATTCGGCGCCGAGACTATCCCAATTGTTTTAGTTGACAATGATTGTTTTGCTTTGGGCGCCCAAAGGAGAGTTTCCCGCGCCCAGCCGAACCGCGAAATCCATGCCGCTTTCGGGGCTGCGCACGGCAATGGATTGCGCGCGCGCGCCGCTGCTGGCAAAGGCGCAGCAATGAGCAAATTGAATGAACTCATGGCGCGCGGCACGGCTCTGCTGGGCAGCGACTACGCCATTCTCTGCGGTGCGATGAGCTGGGTCTCGGAGCGCAATCTGGTCAGCGCGATCAGCAATGCCGGCGGCTTTGGTGTGATCGCCTGCGGTGCGATGACGCCCGAGCTGCTGGATGCCGAGATCGCGGCGACGAAAGCGCTGGCAACCCGCAATTTCGGCGTCAACCTGATCACCATGCACCCGCAGCTTTTCGAGCTGATCGAGGTGTGCGCCAAGCATGGCGTCGGCCATGTCGTGCTGGCGGGCGGATTGCCGCCAAAGGGCAGCCTCGAGGCGATCAAGGCGTCGGGCGCCAAGGTGATCTGCTTCGCGCCGACGCTGGCGCTCGCAAAGAAACTGGTCCGCTCCGGCGTCGATGCGCTGGTGATCGAAGGGATGGAAGCGGGAGGGCATATCGGCCCGGTGTCGACGAGCGTGCTCGCGCAGGAAATCCTGCCCGCGCTCGCAGCCGAAGTGCCGATCTTCGTCGCCGGCGGCATCGGCCGCGGTGAGGCGATCGCCGGCTATCTGGAAATGGGCGCGGCGGGCGTCCAGCTCGGCACGCGCTTCGTCTGCGCCACCGAAAGCATCGCGCATCCCAGTTTCAAAAAGGCGTTCATCCGCGCCTCCGCGCGCGACGCGATCGCCAGCGTCCAGATCGATCCGCGCCTGCCCGTCATCCCGGTCCGTGCGCTGAAGAATGCAGGCACCGAAGCCTTTACCGCCAAGCAGCGCGAGGTTGCCAATCTGCTCGACGGGGGCACCGTCGACATGGCGGCGGCGCAGCTGGAAATCGAACATTATTGGGCCGGCGCGCTGCGCCGCGCGGTGATCGACGGCGACGTCGAAAACGGCTCGTTAATGGCAGGGCAATCTGTCGGTATGGTAACGCAGGAAGAGAGCGTTGCCGAGATCATCGCATCTTTGGTGCAACAGGCCGAAACGGCGTTGCACGCACGGGGTTGACGCCGCATGAAGCATGCGGTTGGGGAGAAGGTCATGAATTTGTCGCGTAAAATCATCGTTGCCGGCCTGCTGGCAAGCGTCGCCGCCTGTGCGCCGAAACCCCCGCCCCCGCCGCCGCCGCCGCCGCCGCCGCCGCCGGTGGCCGTGGTCATCCCGCCGCGCCCCCTGCCCCCCGGCAATGCCTCGCTGACGCAAATCCTACCCGCGCGCGGTATCGACGGCCGGTTCATGACCGCGAACAGCGGCATCAGCGGCGACCGCGCCTTCTGGCAGCTCAAGATTGCGCTCAACGTCGCGGCGATCGGCTGCCGCGGCGCCGAAGAAGCGACGCTGGTGTCGGCGTACAACAATATCATCAAGGCGCATGCCAAGCAGATCCGGTCTACCGAAAAGACGGTCATCGCCGATCTGGGCAAGGAAACGCGCACCAACGGCATCGCCGCGCGCGACAAGCTGTCGACGCAGCTTTTCAACTATTTCGCGCAGCCGCCGGCGCAGCGTGCCTTCTGCGCCCGCGCCAACGAAGTCGCCCAGCTCGTCTCGTCGACCCCGTCGGCACAGGTAATTCCGCAGGCTCCCGCCCAGCTTGCGCAGCTCGACCAGCCCTTCGTCGATTTCTATGAAGCCTATGCCAAATATCAGGCCGATGTCGCCGCGTGGGACGCAAAATATGCCCCGCCCCCGCCGGTGATGACCGCGCCCGCCGCGACAGCGGTGTCGGGACCGTCCGGGGCACCCGTCGGCGGCAACTGAAACCGCCAGAATAGCGGGATAAAAGTGGTGCCGGGCAATGGCGTTGGCGCCGTGCATCTGTTAGCAGGTTTGCACGATGACCAACGCCCCGCCCCCGCCGACTTCCGCCGCCCAGTCGGCCCGCACGATCCTGACGCGGCTGCACGAGGTGATGGCGGCGCGCACCAACGCGCAGTCGAAGCTCAACCAGGTTGTCGGCATCATCGGCGAATGCCTCGATAGCGAGGTCTGTTCCATCTATCTGCTGCGCGAAGGCGCGCTCGAGCTTTATGCCACGCGCGGGTTGAAGCAGGAGGCGGTGCACGTCACGCGGCTGGGCCTCGGCGAAGGGTTGGTCGGCACGATTGCCGAGCAGATCGAAACGCTGAACCTCGACGAAGCGGCGGCGCACCCCGACTTTTCCTATCGTCCTGAAACGGGCGAGGAGCTGTTCCACAGCTTTGCCGGCGTGCCGATCATCCGGCGCGAACGGGCGGTGGGCGTGTTGTGCGTCCAGCATGCCGAACCGCGCCGTTATGAAGAGATCGAGATCGAGACGCTGCAGACGGTCGCGATGGTGCTGTCCGAACTGATCGCCAACGCCGATCTGGTCGATACCGCGGCGCGGATCGATGCGGGCGAAACCGACCAGTCGATGCAGCGCCTGTCGGGCCAGAAACTGGTCGACGGCATGGGCGCCGGGATCGCGGTTTTCCATCAACCGCGCGTCCATATCGAACATACGGTCGCCGACGATATCGAGGCCGAGCGCCACCGCGTCTACGCCGCATTCGACAAGATGCGCGAACAGATCGACCGCATGGCGAGCCAGGCAGAATTCGGCGTCGGCGGCGAGCATGAGGAGGTGCTCGAAACCTACAAGATGTTCGCCTATGACGAGGGCTGGTCGCGGCGGATCAACGAAGCGATCGACAGCGGGCTGACCGCCGAAGCGGCCATCGAACGCGTCCAGCAACGCACCCGGATGCGGATGCGACAGATCGACGACGCGCTGCTGCGCGACCGCATGCACGACCTGGAAGATCTGTCGAACCGGCTGATCCGGATCGTGTCGGGGCAGATGGGGACGGCGGCGCAAGTGGGGCTGCGGCAGGATTCGATCCTCGTCGCCCGCAACCTCGGCCCCGCCGAGCTGCTCGAATATGATCGCCGCCGCCTCAAGGGCGTGATCCTGGAAGAAGGGTCGCTGACCGCGCACGTCATCATCGTCGCGCGTGCGATGGGCGTCCCCGTGCTGGGCCGGGTCCGCGACGTCCGGACCTCTATCCGCGAGGGCGACATGCTGCTCCTCGATGCCGCCGCGGGCACGCTGCACGTGCGCCCGACGCAGGCGGTACAGGACGCCTTCGATGCCAAGCTCGTCATCTCGCAAAAGCGCCGCGCGAGCCTGGCGTCGCTGCGCGATCTGCCCGCCGTCACCAAGGACGGGGTGCCGATCGAGCTGATGATCAACGCCGGACTGCGTGAGGATGTCGCCGCACTCGACCTCACCGGCGCCCGCGGCATCGGCCTGTTCCGCACCGAATTCCAGTTCCTCGTGTCGGCGACGCTGCCGCAGCGCGAACGGCAACAGCGGCTCTACCGCGACGTGCTCGACGCCGCGGGCGACCGTCCCGTCATATTCCGCACCGTCGATATCGGGGGCGATAAGGCGCTGCCCTATATGAATGTCGACGAAAATGCGCTGGAAGAAAATCCGGCGATGGGCTGGCGCGCGCTGCGCCTCGCGCTCGAACGCGAAGGCCTGCTGAAAGTCCAGGCGCGTGCGCTGATGGAAGCGGCCGCGGGACGCACGCTGAACGTGATGTTCCCGATGGTGTCCGAACCCTGGGAATATGAGGCGGCGCGCCAGTTGTTCATCAACCAGCGCGCCTGGTTGAAACAGCATAACAAGAAGCTGCCCTCGGCGATCCGCTATGGCGCGATGCTCGAGGTGCCGGGTCTGATCGAGACGCTCGATCTGATGCTGCCGCACCTCGACTTCCTGTCGATCGGCACCAATGACCTGACCCAGTTCCTCTTCGCCGCCGACCGCGCGCACCCGCGCCTCGCCGAGCGCTATGACTGGCTATCGCCGACGGTGATGCGCTATCTGGCGCGGGTCGTGAAAATGGTGTCGGGATCGAAGGTCACGCTTGGCGTCTGCGGCGAAATGGGCGGCCGCCCGCTCGAAGCGATGGCGCTGCTCGGCATCGGGATCGAACGCCTGTCGATCACCCCGGCGGGGGTCGGTCCGGTAAAGGCGATGATCCGCTCGCTCGACCTTGGCGCGCTGCGCCGCGATGTCCCGGCGATCCTCGCCCACCCGGCCGCCAACCCGCGCGGGCAATATCTCGACTGGGCCCAGAAGCACCAGGTCGATCTGGGCGAGTAACCGCGCGGCCTGCCCGCCGACGTAATTGCTTTTAGAAAAATGTTTATGGTATGTTCTCCTTTCAGACAAGGAGAGAGACATGACCGATTCCCCTGCCCGCGCTTCCGGCCAGTGCCATTGCGGTGCGATCCGATATTCGATGCCGACAGCGGTCGAACATCACGCCCTGTGTCATTGCAGCGATTGCCGACGCCACGCCGGCGCACCGATGGTCGGCTGGGCGCTGGTCGCAGAAGCCGATCTGGAGCTCAGCGGCACGCCGAAAATCTACGCCTCGTCGGAGCATGGCCGGCGCCATTTCTGCGGCGATTGCGGCACCGGCCTCTTCTATACCAACGACCAGATTTTCCCCGGCAAGATCGACGTACAGTCGGGGACGCTCGACGATCCCGACCTGATTCCCGCGGGCGCGCAGATCCAGGTCGCCGAACGGATCGGCTGGATGGAAAAGCTGGACGAGATGCCCAGCTTCGCGCGCTATCCCGGCATGGAGTGAGGCCTTATTTCCGGGCGCCGGCCTTGTCGTCGCCCGCGACGATAGCAGCGGTGAGTTTGGCGATGTCGAGTCGCTGCGCCGCATCGTCATAGCCCTGCCGGACGATGACCAGCCGCCGCGACGGAATGACGATCACATATTGGCCGCGATTGCCGAAAGCGCCGAAGGCATCGGACGGCACGCCCGCCGATTTGTCGAGCAGCCAGAAACCCGCACCATAACCAAACGGCCCGTCCGGCTGCGGGCCGCTCGGCGTCGAAACGAAGCGCCGCCAGTCGGCGGGCAGAATGCGCTCGCCGCCCGCCATGCCATCGTTCAGATAGAGCAGGCCGAGCCGGGCAAGGTCGCGCGCGGTCGTCCACACCTGGCTCGACAGGATGAAATCGCCGTCCCTGTCATGTTCGACGAAGGTGCGGGTCATGCCCAGCCGGTCGAAAAAGGCTGCGGGATCGAGCACCTCACCCTGCTTCGCCAGCGCGGCCTTCAGCGACAGCGTCGCGAGCAGCGTGTCGTTGTTGGCGTAGCGATAGCGGCTGCCCGGCGGGTTGAGCAGCGGCCACTGCGTCGTCCACGCGCGCACCGATGCGCCGCCCATATAGATCGCATCGGTGCGGTTGCCGGCACTGTCGCTGGTCAACCCGCTTGCCATACGCATCAGCTGTTCGGTGGTGATGACGGCGCGCGGATCGCCCGCCGGTTGCCATTCGGCGATCGCCGCTGGCGCGGCCACGTCGAGCTTGCCGCGCAGCACCGCGTTGCCGATCAGCGTCGCCGCCAGCGACTTTGCGACCGAAAAGGTCCGCTGCGCGGTATGGACGTCGTGCCCGGCCTGATAGTGCTCGACGACGATCCGGCCATCCTTGACGATCAGCAGCGCGCTTGTCCGCCCGCCGAAGCCGGCAATGTTCATCACCGCCGCTTCATAGGGCGTCAGACCGCGCGGGATCGGCGCGCGCGCACCCTGATCGCCGAGCGGCCATGCCCGGGCGTCAAGGTCGGCGCGCTTCTGCGGCGAAACGCCGGGCCCCGACGCGGGATCGGCGCCGATCGGCAGCGTCACGCAGCCGTCCCGCCCGGTCCATTGCGCGACGCGCGGCAGCATGTCGTCGCGATAGCGGACAAGGACGCGGCGCGCCGTCTGATCGACATCGGCAGTCAACGCGCGGACGTCGGCCTCAACTTCGGGATAGATGCCGGTCAGTTCGTCGCGTTCGATATCGGCCATTGCCTTGCCCGCGCCGTCCCAAAGCGACGAGCAGGTGAAGGCGGCGCGATAGCCCGCCGCCCACGCGCGATTGAGATCGCCCCCGGCGTCCGCGGCCTGCGCCGGCGTCGCCGTGAGCGCTATGGCTGCGACGAGAAACGCCCGCCAGTGCATGTCAGGGCCGCGGCCCGAACGCCGCGCGCTGCGCCTTTTTGGCGCGATCCCACCAGGCGCGGCGGATGACGTCGGCGACGCGGCCGGGATCGGCGCGTTCGACTGGGACCTGCGCATCGGGCAATGCGCAGGCGAAGGCGACGACATCGCCCCAGTCATCGAAACGGGAAGCGTTCACCCCTCCTCCCGCGCCGCACGGCGGCGCTCGTCCCACCAGGCGATACGCTCGGCGATGCGTTTTTCGAAACCGCGGTCGACGGGGCGATAGAAGGTCGCGGGCGCCATGGCATCGGGCCAGTAATTGTCGCCCGAAAAGCCGTCGGGGGCGTCATGGTCATAGGCATAGCCTGCGCCATAGCCCAGATCCTTCATCAGCTTGGTCGGCGCATTGAGAATGTTCGCCGGGGGCGCAAGCGAGCCGGTTTCGCGCGCTGCGGTCCAGGCCGCCTTTTGCGCGGCATAGGCAGCATTCGATTTGGGCGCGGTCGCGAGATAGAGGCACGCCTGCACGATCGCGAGTTCGCCCTCGGGCGAGCCGAGAAACTGATAGGCGTCCTTGGCGGCGAGGCATTGGGTCAGCGCCTGCGGGTCGGCGAGCCCGATATCCTCGCTCGCAAAGCGGACGAGGCGGCGCAGGACATAAAGTGGTTCCTCCCCCGCGACGAGCATGCGCGCAAGCCAATAGAGCGCCGCCTGCGGGTCCGATCCGCGCAGCGATTTGTGCAGCGCTGAGATCAGATTGTAATGACCGTCGCGGTCCTTGTCGTAGACCGGCATGCGGCGGTGGAGAAATTGCGCAAGCTGGGCCGCGTCGAGGGGATCGGCGATCGCCGCCGCGAACAGGGTTTCGACCTGATTGAGCAGGAAGCGCCCGTCGCCATCGGCGCTGGCGATCAGCGCCTCCCGCGCGTCCGCCGTCACCGGCAGGCTCCGCCCGACATCCGCTTCGGCCCGGTCGACAAGCTGCGCGAGCGCCATTTCATCAAGCCGTTGCAGCACCAGCACCTGCGCGCGGCTGAGCAACGCGGCGTTCAGCGCAAAACTTGGGTTCTCGGTCGTCGCTCCGACGAGCACGACCGTCCCGCGCTCGACAAAGGGCAGGAAGCCGTCCTGCTGCGCGCGGTTGAAGCGGTGAATCTCGTCGACGAAAAGCAGCGTGCGCTTGCCAGCCGCCGCCATCTTTTCGGCATCGGCGAACGCCTTTTTAAGGTCGGCGACGCCCGAAAACACCGCCGACAGCGGCGCGAAGCGCATCCCCACCGCTTCGGCGAGCAGGCGCGCGATCGTCGTCTTGCCCGTGCCCGGCGGCCCCCACAGGATGATCGACGACAATTGCCCCGCCGCAACCATGCGCCCGATCGCGCCTTCGGCGCCGGTCAGATGCTCCTGTCCGACGACATCGGCGAGGCTGCGCGGGCGCAACCGTTCGGCGAGCGGAACCGGCCCGGCGGCATCGCCCGCACCGGCCGGCGCATCGTCGCCGAACAGATCCCCGGCCATGCCGCGCTACCTCCGCTGCCGCTGCTTCTGGCGGATCAGCCGCAAATAGGTGTCGGCGACCGACTGATTGATCGCGTCCCATTCATAGGCCATGCTTTCGGCCAGCGCCGCCGCACCATGCGCCGCGCGCAGCCCGGCATCGGTGCAATAGCGCTCAAGGTCGTCTGCAAAGCCGGTGATCGACCCCGGATCGACGAGATAGCCCGTCTGGCCATGCTTGACGATGCTGGCGCTGCCCGTCGCGCGTGCCGCAACCACCGGCAGGCCGCATGCCATCGCCTCCAGCGTGACATTGCCGAAGGTTTCGGTGACCGACGGGTTGAACAGCATATCGCACGACGCGATCGCCCGGGCGAGATTGGGACCGCCCTGAAAGCCGACGAACTTCGCCTGCGGCAGCCGCGATTCAAACCAGTCGCCCGCCGGACCTTCGCCGATCACGACGACCTGATGGCGGACCTTGCGGCGTTCGAGCACGTCGATCGTGTCGGCGAAAACGTCGAGCCCCTTTTCCATGACCAGCCGCCCGAGGAAGGCGATGACGGGCATGTCGTCGGCGATGCCCCAGGACTGGCGCCAGCTCGCCTCGCGCCGGTCGGGCCGGAAAATGTCGCGCTCCACGCCGCGCGTCCAGATGCCGATGTCATAGTTCATCCGCTGTTCGCGCAGCACCTGCGCGAAGCTTTCCGACGGCGCGATCAGCGCGTCGCAGCGCCGGTAGAGCCGGCGGAGCCATGCGACCATAATCGGTTCGAGGAAGGACAGGTTGTAATAGCGGAAATAGGTTTCGAAGCGCGTGTGCACCGAACAGGCGACGGGGATATTGCGCCGCCGTGCCCACGCCGCCACCTGCCGCGAAACACGGTCGGGGCTGGAGATATGCAGGATATTGGGCGCGAATTTCGCGATATCCTCGCGCACGCGGGCCGAGAAGTGAAGCGGGATGCGATATTCGGGGCGGTTCGGGATCGCCATCGACGGCACGCTGACAAGGTCGCCGGTCGGCTCGAAATCGGGTTCGGCAACCGTCGGCGAATAGACGCGCACCGATGCGCCCTGGCGCAGCAGATAGCCGACAAGGCGGTTGAGCGCCTTGTTCGCGCCATCGACCGTCATATTGTAATTGCCGCTGAACAGCGCGATGCGAAGGTCCGAAACGTCCATCCGGTTTCCGCTAGTCTTTTGCCCCGTCAAAGGCAATTCGTCAGAAGTCGGCGCCGCGATCGGCCGAGGCTTCCAGATCGACGACCACCGGCGGATGCAGGCGCAGACGATGAACACGCTTTTCGTCGGCTTCGGTGATTTCGATGCGCCACCCGCTCGGGTGGTGCAGCACCTCGCCGACCGCCGGGACATGCCCCGCGAGCACCGCAGCGAGGCCGCCGAGCGTGTCGACATCCTCATCGACTTCGGCAAGGCGCGGGTCGATCACTTCGCCGATATCGTCGAGTTCGGCGCGCGCATCGGCGTCCCAGCAGCCGTCGGCGTCGGGCACGAACAGCGCGGTCGGCTCGTCGTCATGCTCATCCTCGATCTCGCCGACGATTTCCTCGACCAGATCCTCGATCGTAACCAGCCCGTCGGTGCCCGAATATTCGTCTATGACGATCGCAAGGTGCGTGCGCTTCGCGCGCATTTCGGCGAGCAGGTCGAGCACGCCCATCGATTGCGGCACATAGAGCGGCTGGCGCAACAGGTCGAGCAGCGGCGGCGGCGTGCGCCCTTCGGCGAGCACGGCAAACACGTCCTTGACGTGGATCATCCCGACGACCTCGTCGAGCGTTTCGCGGTAGACCGGCAAGCGGCTGTGCCCCGCGTCGGCAAAGATGGCGACGATTTCCTCGAAACTGGCGCTTTCCGAAATCGCGATGATCTCGCCGCGCGGCACCGCCACATCGTCGACCGTCTGTTCGCCGAAGTGCAGCAGGTTGCGCAGCATCTTGCGTTCGATGGGCGACAGATCGCCGACGATGCTGCTGCCGCGGCGCTCCGCGCCCTCTTCCTCGGCCTCGTCGATGACCTCTTCGATCTGCTCGCGCAGCGACGGTTCGCTGTTACCGCCGAACAGCAACGTCCGTATTCCGGCCCACAGGCCGGATCTACTGTCCTCTTCCGATCGGGTCGAAGACCCCTGCTCGTCGGGCATGTCTCTCGCTTTTGCCGTTAATCCTGCACCGCATATGGATTGGCGATGCCCAGCGATGCAAGGGCTTTCACTTCCAAAGCCTCCATCGCCTCGGCGCCATGGTCGTCGACATGGTCGTATCCGACCAGATGCAGCGTCCCGTGGACGATCAGATGGGTCGCATGATCGGCGACTGAAACCCCCTTCTCCGCCGCTTCGCGCACGCAGGTTTCGCGCGCCAGCACGATGTCGCCGAGCAATATCTCGCCGTCGTCGCTGTTGCTCATCGTTTCGAGAAGGTCGGGCTGAACCTGCGGAAAGGACAGGACGTTGGTCGGCTTGTCCTTGCCGCGGAAATCGCGGTTGAGCGCCTGCACCTCGTCATCGTCGGTCAGGCGGATCGCCACCTCGACTAGCGGCGCGGCATCGGCAAGCGCGGCGTAAGGCGTCAGCGCGAGCGCCGCCGACTGCCGCGCCGCGCCGCGCGCCATTCGAAATCGCTTGCCCACCCCCGTTACGGCGGCGGAGCCGGTGCCGGCTGGGGCTGCGCCGGCGGGGTTGCCGGCGTCGGGGGCGCGCCCTGCCCCGACGGTGGCTGACGGTCGCCGATGGGGAGGCGCAGATCGACGCGCGTGCCGCCGATTTCGGTGCTGATGACCGCATTGCCGTCCTCGACGCCGATGCTCGTCTTGTCCCCGACCGGGATCGTCCCGACGTCGGGCACGTCGAGCGGCTGGACCGGCCCCGCGGGATCGGCGGCCGGCGGCGCCTTCTTCGGTTCGGCGCCGCGGCCGCTTGCCTGCACCATGAAATCGCGCCAGATTCGCGCCGGCACGCCGCCACCGGTCACGCCTCGCAGCGGCGAATTATCGTCGTTGCCGACCCACACGCCCACGACCAGCCCATCGGTATAGCCGATGAAATAGGCGTCGCGATTGTCCTGGCTCGTCCCCGTCTTGCCAAAGCCGGCGATCGGCAGCCGCGCCGCGCGCCCGGTGCCGCGATTGACCACGGCGCCCAGCATATCCTCTATCCCGTCATGCTCGCGCGCCGAAAAATGGCTCGGCCCCCAGACCATATTTTCGAACCAGCCCTTGTCCTCGCTCTTGAACGCGTGCGGCACGACCGGATAGGCGTTCGCCGCCACCGCGGCATAGGCAGCAGTCAGTTCCATCAATGTCATCGTCGAGGTGCCGAGCGCCAGGCTCGGGTCGCCCTTGGCCAGCGGTGCGGTCACGCCCAGATCGCGCGCCATCGCGATGACGCGGTCATCGCCCACTTCCTGCAGCAGTCGCACCGCCGCGACGTTGCTCGACGTCGCGAAGGCGTCTTCCAGCGTGATGCTCGGCGAATAGGTGCCGCTGGCATTTTTCGGCCGATAGGTACCGGTTTCGATCGGCCCGTTGGCGATGCTGTCGTCCGGGCGCCAGCCTTTGCGTAGCGCCGCGAGATAGACGAACAGCTTGAAGGTCGATCCCGGCTGGCGCCGTGCCTGCGTAGCACGGTTGAACGGCGATGCGGCATAGTCGCGCCCGCCGATCATCGCCACGACCTCGCCATCGGGGCGCATCGCTACCAGCGCCACCTGCGATTTGCCGAGCGCGGCGCGATTGACGGCACGCCGCGCCGCCGCCTGCAAACGGGCGTCGAGCGTCGTCGTAATCGTCTGGCGCGAATAGCCGATGTCGCTGAGCTTGCGGGCCTGCGGCAGCGCCCAGTCGGCGAAATAGGTACCGGTGGGCAGGTCGTCGCGCTCGCGAACGTCGATACGCGGCGGCCGCATCGCTTTCGCCTCAGCCGCGGTCAGATAGCCCTCGCGCGCCATCGCCTGCACGACCAGCCGCATCCGCTTTTCGGCAAGATCGGGGTTCTTCGTCGGCGCGAGCCGCGACGGCGCCTGCACCAGCCCTGCCAGCATCGCCGCCTGCGCCGGGGTCAGCTTTTCGGGCTGGCGATAGAAATAATGGAGCGACGCGGCGCGCAAACCATAGGTGTTATCGCCGAAATAGGCGTTCGACAGATAGCGCTCGAGGATCTCGTCCTTGGTCAGCCATGCCTCGAGCCAGAAGGCGATCAGCGCCTCGCGCGCCTTGCGACCCAGCGTGCGCTTGGGCGTCAGGAAGGTGAATTTCGCGAGTTGCTGCGTGATCGTGCTGCCGCCCTGCGTGCGGCCGCCGGTGACATTGCTCCATACCGCCCGCGCGACGCTGCGCGGATCGACGCCCCAATGATTGTAGAAACGGCGGTCCTCGATCGCGATGAAGGCCTGCGTCACATGATCGGGCAGATCCGCGACCTTCACCGGTTTGTCGACAACCGCGCCGATGCGCGCAATCGGGGTACCGTTCGATGCAAGCAGCGTAATCTGCGGCGGCGCAATCGGTTCGAGCGATTTCGACAGCGGCGCCGTGATCGCCAGCCAGCCGACGAGCAGGATGAAGAGGATCGCAAAGGCCGCAAAGCCGCGCGACAGCCAGCGCAGCCATCGTGGCCGCGGCTTCTTCGCGCCCGCCGGCGTCGCAGGCGTTTCGGCAGGCGGAAACAGCGGTTCTTCAATCGCCGGGGGCGGCGGATCGTCGGAAAAGGGAAAAGCGGTCATTCTTCGCGCCGTATTACACCCCCAATACAGAGCGTGCAATCGCTCGTGCGGCGAAGTGCCGTCACGCGCGTCTTTAGTGCATATGGCGCAGCTTGTCGGGGTTACGCACGACATAGATGCCGACGACCAGCCCATCCTCGATTTCCAGCGCCGTCGTCTGATATTCGCCATCGGCCTCGCGCGTCACGAAGCCGGGCAATCCGTTGATCGTCCCGACCTCGACCAGCGTCGAGGCATATTTTCCGAACAGGACCGCCAGGCTGCGATGCACCCGCATGACGAGGTTGAAGCCGAGCACCGGCTGCATCGCCGCGGGCCGCTTGCCGCCGCCATCGGACCACATGCCGACATCGGCCGCGAGCAAATTGCCGAGCGCGCTCATGTCGCCGCTCCGCGACGCCGCGAAGAAGGCGCTGGCGATTTCGAGTCCGCGCTCGCGCTCGAGCCGATAGCGCGGGCGCGCGTCGCGGCGGGCTCCTCGCCGACAATCGGATCGGGAAGCCACGGTCCGACATAGGTTTCGCGCCGCACCCGCGCCGATTTGAGCTGGTCGAGACAAAGCCGCGTCACGGTGCGCCGCAGAAAGGCAGCGGGTTCATGCACCGACGCACGATCGGCGCCGAGCCAGCGGATGAAGGCATCCTGGACCACATCCTCGGCATCGGCGACCGAGCCGAGCATGCGATAGGCGACGCGCGTCAGCAGCGGACGCAGCGGATCGAAACTCGCCGCCGCATCCGCCGCTTCCGCATGCGAAGGTGCCGTCGCTGTCACGCGGCGCGCGCCGGCTGTTCGAGCCAAAGGTCGAAACCGACCGCGATGCGGTTCCATCCGTTGATGATGTTGATCATCAGCGTCAGCTTCACCTGTTCCTCCGGCGTGAATTCGGCCTCGAGCGCCGCCTTGGCTTCGCCCTGTGTGTGCCCCTGCGACAGACGCGTCAAGGCGTCGGTCCAGGCGAGCGCCGCGCGTTCGCGGGGCGTATAGCAGGGCGCCTCGCGCCAGGCCGACAGCAGATAGATGCGCTGCTCGCTCTCGCCGCCGGCGCGGGCTTCGGCGGTGTGCATGTTGATGCAATTGGCGCAGCCGTTGACGATCGACGCGCGGATCTTGACGAGTTCGGTCAGGCTTTTCTCGAGGCTGTCCTGCACCGCGAGCGAAACCGCCATCCACTGCTTCATCAACTGCGGCGCTGCGGCGAAGGGTTCGGTTACCTTGGTCATGTCATCACTCCTTTGTTCGGGTTGTGCCGACATGACGAGGCAGCGCCGGTCGATTGTGACATGGCGCACGAAAAAATTTCGCGACGACGCTCTTTTGCGATAGCTTCGCGCATCGACAACGGCCGAAGGGGGCGTGTGATGAAGTTTCTCGATGGATATCGTGAACAGGCCTATGCGCTGCTGCGCATCGTCGCCGGCCTGCTGTTCCTCGCGCACGGGGTTCAGAAGTTCTTCAATTTCCCGACCGATTTTCCGATGCCGCTCAACCCGATGCTCTATGCCGCCGGAACGATCGAACTCGTCGCGGGCGCGCTGATCATCATCGGCCTGTTCACGCGGCCCGCAGCCTTCATCGCCAGCGGCATGTCGGCGGTCGGCTATTGGGTCGTTCACGCGCCGAACGGGCTCTATCCGATCGTCAACGGCGGCGAGACGATCATCCTCTATACCTTCATCTTCCTGTTCATCGCGACACGCGGCGCCGGGATATGGAGCATCGACGCCAGCCGCTCCAAAGACTGAACGTCTTTCGCGTCAGGGCGCCGTCGCTCTCAGCTTCCCGGCCCCTCATAGGCTTCGACGATCCGCCCGACGATCGGATGACGCACCACGTCGGCGCTCGTGAAGCGGCTGACGTTGATCCCTTCGAGCCCTTCGAGCCGCGCGACTGCATCAGCAAGGCCCGATGTCGCGGGCAGCGGCAGGTCGACCTGCTTGGGGTCGCCGCAGATCACCATGCGGCTGTTCATGCCGAAGCGGGTGAGGAACATCTTCATCTGCGGGATCGTCGTATTCTGCGCTTCGTCGAGGATGATGAAGGCATCGGCAAGCGTGCGCCCGCGCATGAAGGCGAGCGGCGCTATCTCGATCTCGCCGCTCGCGATGCGGCGTTCGACCTGCTCGGCGGGCAGGCAATCGTGCAGCGCGTCGTAGAGCGGACGCAGATAGGGATCGACCTTTTCCTTCATGTCGCCGGGCAGGAAGCCGAGCTTCTCGCCCGCCTCGACCGCCGGGCGCGAGAGGATCAGGCGCTGGACGCTGCCGGTGATGAGCTGCGCGACGGCCTGTGCGACCGCAAGATAGGTCTTGCCCGTGCCCGCGGGACCGAGCGCGAAAATCACATCGTCGCGCGCCAGCGCCTGCATATAGGGGATTTGCGACGGCGCGCGCGGGACAATCGTCTTTTTGCGCGTACGGATCATCACCGGCGGCGCGTCGCTGGTTTCGTGGCGGATGATGCCGTCGAGCGTCGGCTGCGCCGTCATCGCGATCACCGCGTCGACCAGCCCGCTGTCAATCTCTTCCCCGCGTTCGATCCGCGTATAAATTTCGGTCAGCACATCGCGCGCGCGCGCCGCGGCTTCGGCCTCCCCTTCGATCTGCACGCGGTTGCCGCGCGCCGAAATATAAACGCCGAGCCTGTTCTCGATCGCCACCAGATTACGGTCAAACTCGCCGAACAATATGCCCAGAAGCTGGGTTCGCTCGAACTCCACCGACAATCGGACGCGGTCGCCGGGTTCGGCGGGCGATGCGGCGGTCAGCGGGCGTTTCGACACGTGGGCAGGGCTCCTTCTTTCAGTAACAACCTGTGTACTCCGGCGAAGGCGGGAGTCCATCTCCCGTAGCACCGGAATGCGGCGAAAGGAGATGGGTCCCCGCCTTCGCGGGGACACCCAAACTCAAAGCCGGCACTAGGCAACCGCTTCCATCAACGGCTCGGCGCCAAGGCTGTTGGGCCCGGCCGATGTAATCCGCACATCGGTCATGTCGCCGATCGCCAGCCCCGGCGCCGTCACGTGCACCGATTGCAGCCAGGGCGATTTGCCGATCAACTGGCCGTCATGCTTGCCTTTGCGTTCGAGCAGCAGGCGCGTCGTGCGCCCGACCGTCGCTTCGTTGAACGCCTGTTGCTGCTGATTGAGCAGCGCCTGCAGCCGCTGGAGGCGGTCGTTCATCACCGCTTCGTCGATCTGTTCGTCCATCGTCGCTGCGGGCGTGCCGGGGCGGCGCGAATATTTGAAGCTGTACGCCATCGCGTAATTGGTCGCGCGCACGATATCGAGCGTCGCCTCGAAATCGGCCTCGCTCTCACCGGGAAAGCCGACGATGAAGTCACCCGAGATCGCAATATCGGGACGCGCCGCGCGAACGCGTTCGATGACGCGCAAATAGCTGTCGACGCTATGGCTGCGGTTCATCGCCGCGAGGATGCGATCGCTGCCCGCCTGCACCGGCAGGTGGAGGAAGGGCATCAGCTTTTCGATCTCGCCATGCGCCGCGATCAGCCCGTCGGTCATGTCGTTGGGGTGGCTGGTGGTATAGCGGATGCGCTCAAGCCCGTCCTCCCGCGCAAGCTCGCGGATCAGGCCGTCGAGGCCGATCGCCCGGCCCTTGTCATCCTCGCCGTCCCACGCGTTCACATTCTGCCCGAGCAGGGTGATTTCGCGCACCCCGCCCGCGATGAGCGCGCGCGCCTCGGCGATCAGGTCGGCGAACGGCCGGCTGATCTCGGCACCGCGCGTATAGGGCACGACGCAATAGGTACAGAATTTGTCGCACCCTTCCTGCACGGTCAGAAAGGCCGTCGGGCGCTGACCACCCGCGCGCTTCGGCAGCGCGCCGAACTTGCTTTCGAGCGGCATGTCGAGGTCGATCGCCTTTTCGCCGCGTTCGGCGCGCGCGATCAGGTCGGGCAACCGGTGATAGGCCTGCGGGCCGACGACGACATCGACGCTCGGCGCGCGGCGCGCGATTTCGGCGCCCTCGGCCTGCGCGACGCAGCCCGCGACCGCGATCGTCGGCGTGCTGCCGTCCTCGCGCTTCAGTCGGCCGATGTCCGAATAGACCTTCTCGGCCGCCTTTTCGCGGATGTGGCATGTGTTGAGCACGACCAGATCGGCATCGGCGCCATCGGCGGCGGGAACATAACCCTGCATCCCCAGCATCTCCGCCATGCGTTCGCCGTCATAGACGTTCATCTGGCAGCCGAAGGATTTGACGTGGAAGGTCTTGGCGGGATTTTTGGCGGGGGAGTCGGATGTCATCGGCGCCCTATAGGCGATGGCGGCTGATCGCGGAAGGGTTTGGCGTCTCCGCCATGGCGCCGGCGATCGCGGCGCGCGCGGCCTCGGCCAACAGCTTGCGGTCCGCCTCGGCATCGTTGGGCAGCGGATCGAGATAATGGATGGTCAATGTGATCGGCCGCTTGCGCGCCAGCAGTCGCTTGAAATTGTCGAGGCCCGATTCGGGATCGAGCCACGCGATATCGGGCGCATCGACCCCATAGTCGAGAAACACCGGCTGCACCTGAAGCCGCGGCGGCGTCGGAATCACCGCCTGCAACAGCGACGGCCGGAACGGCAGCAAGCCGTCGCCGGGCCCCGTCGTCCCTTCGGGAAACAGCGTCACCGGGCGCCCGCGCGCAAGCGCATTGCGCAGATCGTTCGTCTGATTGTGAATCTCGCGCTTCGCCTCGCGCTGGACATAGATGGTGTGATTCTGGTCGGCGAGCCAGCCGACCAGCGGCGTCGTGCCGACCTCGGCCTTGGACACGAAGGCCGATCGCGCCGCACCGCCGAGCGCCAAAATGTCGAGCCAGCTGACATGGTTCGACACAAACAGGACATCGCGGCGCAGCCGCGTGCCGGTCGTCGTGATCCGCAAACCCGCGATCCAGCCGACCGCATTCAGGAAGGCCATGACCATCGGCGATGGCCGCCCGATGGCGCGGTAGAAAAGGTGCGGGACGATCAGGAAAAGGAGCGTCAGCACCATCAACGCAAGGCGAAAGACCGAGCGCCAGGTGATCCGGGCGCGATCAGTCGCGCTTGCGATCGATGGCGACACCGTAAAGCTCCATGCGGTGATCGACGAGGCGGAAGCCCAGCCGTTCGGCTATCACCTTCTGCAACGCTTCGAGTTCGGGATCGACGAATTCGATCACCTTGCCCGTTTCGACGTCGATCAGATGATCGTGATGCGCCTCGGGCGCGGCTTCGTAGCGCGAACGGCCGTCGCCGAAATCATGGCGGTCGAGGATGCCCGCTTCTTCGAACAGGCGCACGGTACGATAAACGGTGGCGATCGAAATGCCGCTGTCGATCTTCGACGCGCGCTCGTACAGCGTTTCGACGTCGGGATGATCTTCGGAATCCGAAATCACGCGCGCGATGATGCGGCGCTGTTCGGTAATCCGCAGGCCCTTTTCGTGGCAAAGGGCTTCAAGATCGATGGAACCGGGCATGATGGCCTTTCGTGCAAAGCGCGCAGGTCGCGTCCTGTTTCTTCAATCTGTATAGGGTCGCCCCGCGCATAGAACAAGGGCGGCGCCCCCCGGCACCGCCCCTGCATTCTGCGCCGTGAAAAGCTCAGACTTTCTTGCGCTTGCGGCCACCGCCGCGTCCCTTGGTGCCCAGGCCGATCTCCTTGGCGAGCGCGCGCCGGCGTTCGGCATAATTGGGCGCAACCATCGGATAATCGGCAGGAAGGCCCCACTTTGCGCGATAATCGTCGGGGGTCATGCCATAGTGGGTCATCAGGTGGCGGCGAAGCATTTTCAGCTTTTTGCCGTCTTCCAGACACACGATGTGATCGGGCTTCACCGACGCGCGGATCGAAACCGCGGGCACCGGCTTTTCTTCCTCGACCGGCTTTTCACCAAGGTTCGACAAGGCTGTGTGGACGTTGTTGATCAGGATCGCGAGATCGGAAATCGCGACGCTGTTATTGCTGACGTGCGCCGCGACGATGTCGGCAGTCAGTGTGACGAGCATTTCATTGGTATCGGCAGACTCCGACATGAAACTCATTCCCCATATAAAGACCCGGATAATCAGCGATTTGATTATTGGGGGGTTCCTACCCCGAGGAAATTCATGCCATTTTGGTGGGAATTTCGCAATGCCTCAATTGCTAATGATCTGCGTCCTTGACTGGGCGCCGCATCGTAATCGCATCGCGCATTACACCGTCGCGACCGCGGTAATAAGCAGGGCGCCGTCCGCACTCCGTAAAACCCGACGCCCGGTAAAGATGAATAGCGTCATTGTCGGCCCGCATTTCAAGGAAATAGTCTTCGGCGCCTTCGCCCGATGCCCAATTCTGCCAGTCGGACATGAGTTTTTTTGCGACACCGCGGCCGCGAAAGGCCGGGTCAACGGCGAGCAGCAGCAATTCGCTTTCGGGCCCGGCGATCCGCGCGGCATAAAAGCCGCACGCGCGCTCCCCGGCCCACGCCAGACAGATGCGCGCCGAAGGCAGCGCGAACAGCGTCAGCAACTGCCCCGCGGTCCACGCCTCGCCATAAGCGGGGTCGAACGCCGCATCCATGACGCGCATCGCCGCATTGAGGTCCGCAACGCGCGCGGTGGCGATCCGCACCGCCTCGCTCATGGGGTCGCCATCGGTTTTGCGTCGGGCGCCCGCCCGTAGATGGGACGAGGGTCGTCGAACAGGGCGTCCGCCGGCAATGCGGGCAGCGCGCGCGCGTCGGGCAGCATCGCCAGCGCCTCGCCGAAGCCGCGACGCGCAACAAAGGCTTCAGCGCGATTGCCCACGATCAACGCCTCCCCGCTCGCGATGGCGGCGTCGGGCAACAGCGATTGCACCGGCCCGCGCGGCGTCAGCTCGGCGCCGAAGGGCTGGACGAACCATTGACCGTGTCCACCCTCCATGACGACGAGTGCGCCGCCTGCCGCCGCAATCGGCGCGGCCGCCGCCGCGGCGACAAGAGCCGGGGTCGAAAAGCCCCGAACCGGGACGCCCCAGGCCAGTCCCAGCGCGCGCGCCGCCGCGACGCCGATGCGCACGCCGGCAAAGCTGCCCGGCCCGCAGCCAACCAATATCCCGGCCGCTCGTCCCCCGCCTTGCAGTTCGGCGATCAGGGGAACCAGCCGCTCGGCATGGCCGCGTCCGATCACCTCGTGCCGCGCATCGACCACGCGCGCGCCATCGATCAGCGCGACCGTGCAGGCCTCGCTGGCACAATCGATGACGAGCCGGAGCGCGTCAGGCGATGCGGTTGAAGCGGTCAAAGTCCGGCCGCGGGCTGCGGTCGAAGATGCTCGCCGGGTCGCCATAGCCCAGCGTCGAGATGAAATTGCTCTTCACATTCGGCGTATCGGCGAAAAATGCGGCGTCGACGGCGTCGTTGTTGAACCCCGACATGGGTCCCGTATCGAGCCCGAGCGCCCGCGCGGCCATGATGAAATAGCCGCCCTGCAGGCTGGAGTTGCGGAATGCGGTGGTCGCGGCGTGCGGTGCGTTGCCCGCGAACCAGCTCCGCGCGTCGGTGTGCGGAAACAGTTCGGGCAGATGTTCGTAAAATTCATTGTCCATCGCGATGATCGCGGTGACCGGCGCCTTCAATATCTTTTCGGCGTTCGCGGGCATCGAGAGCGCGGCGAGCTTTTCCTTGGCATCGTCCGAAACGCACCAGACGATACGCGCCGGCAGACTGTTCGCGCTCGTCGGGCCGAATTTCATCAGATCCCAGATCGCGCGAAGCTGTGCGTCCGACACCGGCATGTCGAGATAGCCGTTATAGGTACGCGCGGTGCGGAAAAGCTGGTCGAGGGCGCTGTCGGAAAGCGGCTCGCTCATCGGGACATACTCCTGTGGCTGGGATCAGATCAGACCGCGTGGACGGCGGTGACTTCGGGAACATAATGTTTGAGCAGCGACTCGATCCCGTTCTTGAGCGTCGCGGTCGACGAGGGACAGCCGGCGCAGGCGCCCTGCATCTTCAGATAGACATTGCCCTTGTCGAACCCGCGATAGACGATATCGCCGCCGTCGTTGGCGACCGCCGGGCGGACGCGCGTTTCGATCAATTCCTTGATCTGGTCGATGATGTCGGCATCGGCCGGGTCGTCGGCAAAGCCCCCCTCCGCCTCGCCCGGAACACTGATCCCCGCGGCGCTCGCCGGGTTGAACAGCGGCATATCGCCCAGGAAATGATCCATGATGATGCCCAGCACATCGGGCTTCGCCATCGACCATTCGGCGCCGGGCGCGATCGTCACCGACACGAAGTCGCGCCCGAAAAAGACGCCGCTCACATCGCCGAGGGTGAACAACGCCTGCGCCAAGGGCGAGGCTTCGGCCTCTTCGGGGCTGGCAAAGTCGCGGGTTCCCGTTTCCATGACCGGACGGCCGGGCAGGAATTTGAGCGTCGCGGGGTTCGGCGTCGATTCGGTTTCGATCAGCATGGGTCGCATTTGGGACCGGGCGGCCCTTTGTGCAAGGCGCCGCGCCGCGCTACACGCCAAATATGCGCCCATTCACCCATTTTGCCGCCATCGACTGGTCGGGCGCCCGCGGCGCGCGCCAGCGTGGTATAGCACTCGCCGTGGCGAGCGGCGCGGCGGCGCCCGCGCTCGTCCGGCCGGGGCATGTCTGGTCGCGCGCGGAAATATTCGACTGGCTCTGCGACGTCGCAGCACAAGGCACCGACATGCTGATCGGCTTCGATTTTTCGGCTGCTTTCGCCTTTGCCGACCGCGACGCCTATTTCCCCCAATGGCCCGACAGTCCGCCCGATATGCGCGCGCTATGGGCGCTCGTCGCGCGCCATGCGGCGGACGATCCGCATTTCGAGGCGCATGGCTTTCTCAATCATGCGGAGGCCCGCCGCCATTTCCGTCACGCCAAGGGCGATGTCGGCGACTTGTTCGAGGGTGGCGCAGGACGGCTGCGTATCGTCGAACAGCATCAGCGCGCGACCCGCCAGGCGGCAAGCGTGAGCAATTTCAACCTCGTCGGTGCAGCGCAGGTCGGCAAGGCCAGCCTGTCGGGGATGCGGCTGCTCCACCATCTCGGCGGCGCCCTCCCGCTCTGGCCGCTCGATCCGGCGCCCCCGCGCGGCCCGCTGCTCGTCGAAATCTACACCGCGCTTGCCGCCCGCGCCGCGGGCGTGCCCGCCGGGCGCAGCAAGATCCGCGACGGCGCCGCGCTCGACACCGCGCTCGCGGCGCTCGGTTCGCCGTCGGCGGGGCTTGCGGGGCCGGTCAGCGACCATGCGAGCGACGCGCTGCTCAGCGCCGCCTGGCTCCGCGCGATTGCCGCCGATGCCGCGCCCTGGTCCCCCGCACCGCTCACCCCGGCGATCGCGCGCACCGAGGGCTGGACCTTTGGCATAATTTGACGCAAGGGGCGCGAGCGCGCCGGCTTAGCTCAGTTGGTAGAGCAACCGCCTTGTAAGCGGTAGGTCGTCAGTTCGAGTCTGACAGCCGGCACCATAGCGCCCGATAATATCCTCATCGCGCCGTCCGCAATTTGCATTGACAGCCGATGCATTCGGTCACGCCATTCGCCAAGGCAGTTCCAGAGAGACACCGAAGCGCCCCTCGCCAACAGGCCCGGACGTCATCGCGTAATTGCCCTGGAAGCGAGCGCGTAATCGTTCGGCCACATTCTTGAGGCCCACTCCCAAACCCGACGTCTTCGGCATATCCCCGTCATTCCGGGGCATGTCGTTTTCGATCGCGATGCACAGCCGATCCCCTGCCCGGCCGGCCCTGAGCAATATCTCAACCCTGCCGCGGGTCGCACCTACGCCATGCTTGAGAGCATTTTCGATGAGCGGTTGCAGGATAAGGCTTGGGACCAGCGCATCGGCCACATCGGGGTCGGCGGCTATCGAAAAGCGCATGCGGTCGGAAAACCGCTCGCGTTCGATCTCCAGATATTCTCGCTGCAGTGCGATTTCATCAGCAAGCGGAACGTCATGGAATGGATCGAGCGCCAATGTTGTCCGCAGAAAAATGGAGAGGGAAAGCACCATGCGTTCGGCTTGCGTGGCGGCACCTTCTTCGATCAGCCCGGCAATCGAATTGAGCGTATTGAACAGGAAATGCGGATTTATCTGATAGCGCAGCGCGCGCATCTGGGCACTCAGCGCCTCTTCTCGTATGGCGGCGAGACGCACCTTGCGGTCGTTCAACTCGAACGCATAGATCAACGCGACGAACAGACATCCCCAAGCGAAAAAAATCGCCCATGCCGCTCCAAAATAGACCGTGAGGTCCGTCGCGCGCATTGGCGCGAGATGCAGAATCGCCGCGATTGCAGGGTACAATGCATGGAAACCAGCCCATAGTGCAGCCAGCACAACCGACAGCAAAAAGGCCGCGATCATCAGGAGAGGTAACGAATCTTCCGAAGTACGACGTCGCACCGATCGCTCGTGCAGCATGAAGATGAGGTAGGACAGGCCAAGCGCCAATGCCGAGAGCGATACAAAATCTACAAATCTGTATAGCAGGAAGGATCGTGAGACGTCGCTCGTCGCGCCGATGATGAATGCCGCCACGATCATGACAAAAACCCAGAACGCGATACCGAATCTGATCGTGGCAATACGAATGCCCCGCGCATTTGCCGGTCGGTTTCTGAAATTCACGTCCAGCGCTATGTCATCGGGATTCATGACAGCCCCCTCCAGCCCCTGTTGCACGCCGCAAGCTCTGCACCGGCGTTTTGGCCGACACCAGCCGAAACACTATATGTCGCGGGTTGCCGCCTATTGTGAACGATAATCGCGCCGCCTCACCGGCGATAGTCCTTGGCCCGGAGACCGTATTTCGTCAGCCGGTCGTAGAGCGTCTTGCGCGGCAAGGACAATCGTTGCTGTACCTCGTCCACCTGTCCCTTTGCGTCGCGTAGCGCATCCTCGATCACCGCGCGTTCGAAGCGGGCGACCATTTCGCGCAGGCTTTGCGGCTCCGCATTGAGGGCAGAGCCTTGCGCGATGCGCGTCAGGCCCGTGACGAAGTTGCGCGCGAAGGTGCGCAGTTCGCGTATATTGCCCGGCCAGTCGTGGCTGAGCAAATGGCGCCATTCGGCTTCGCCGAGATCGCTCGTCTCCAGTTCCAGTTCAGCCTCGAAGGCGGCCACAAATTCGCGGAAGAGATCGGGAATATCCTCGCGTCGGCTCGCCAGTTCGGGCAGCGCAATCGCGATGCCGCCAAGCCGGTGGAGCAGTGCGGGATCGAGCGGCCGGGCGCCTTCTCCTTCGCCCGCGCTGCGCGAGATGGCGATGATACGGACGTCGACCGAACGTGGTCGCTCGGCGCCGATCGCAAGAAAACGGCGCGTGTCGATCAGGCTCAGCAACTGAGCTTTGGCGCGCTCGGGAATGCTCTCGATCTCGTCGAGAACCAGCGTGCCGCCTTGCGCCCGTTCGACGAGGCCCGACCGCGACAGCGCCACCGACGGATCGCGCCCGAACAGGATCAGATTCGCGTCGTCGTGCGTCAGAACGCCGGCATCGACGGTCACGAACGGCCGGTCGCGCCGCGGGCTGAGGTCGTGGACGAGCCGCGCGACGAAGTTCTTGCCAACGCCCGTCGGCCCGGAGATCATCAGGTCGACGTCGGCACGCGCGACTTCGGCGATCAGACGCTGCAGCCGCTCGGCGGTCTGCGACGATCCGCCGATCCGCCGATGCTCCCGCTCGCGCAGCGCGTCGCGCAGGCGCCGGTTCTCGAGCACCAGCGCGCGCCGGTCGTGCGCCCGGCCGATCGCATGCACCAGCCGCGAGACCGAAAAGGGCTTGGTAAAAAAATCCGCCGCACCATTTTTCATCGCCTCGACGGCCATCGCGACATCGCCATGCGCGGTCGTGAAAATCACCTGCATTTCGGGATCGAGCGCGCGCAGATGATCGAAGAAGGCGATCCCGTCCATTCCGGGCATACGGATATCGCTGACGATCACGCCGGCAAAGGCGGGGGTGACGGCGCGCAGCGCAGATAAGGCGTCGGCGTGGGCGGAGACCTCGAAACCTTCGAGCGTCAGCGCCTGCACCGTCGCCTCGCGCAGCGTCTCGTCATCCTCGACGAAAAGGACCGTTGGCCGCACGCCGGTCATGCGCGCGGGATCGTCATGACGAAGGTCGTCGCGGATGCGTCCGCATCATAGGCAAGCTCGCCGCCAAGATCGCGCATGATGTCGCGCGCGATGACAAGGCCGAGGCCGAGGCCGTCGGGCTTGGTCGTCGCGAAGGGCCGGAACAGATCGTCGGCCTGCGCCGGCGAAAGCGGAGTCCCACTGTCGATCACGCGCAGGCAGACAGCATCGCCGCCCGCATCGACCGCGACTGTCACCCTGCCCCCCTCTCCCGCGGCATCGAGCGCATTTTGTAAGAGGTTGACCAGCACCTGTTCGAGCCGGACATGTTCGGCGGCGACGACGACCTGCGTTGCCTCCTCGGGCGGCAGGTCGATGGCGACGTGCATCGAGCGGATGCGATCGCGCAGCAGCAGCAGCGCCCCGTCGATCGCCTCGCCGAGCGGCATTTCGCGGCGGTCGGCCGGCTGACGCCGACTGAAGCGCCGCAGTTCGCCGGTGATCCGTCCGATCCGATCCGCCAGATCGACGATGCGGGCGAAATTGCCCGACGCCTGCTCGACCTCACCGGCCGCGAGCATCTTTTGCCCGTTCTCCGCAAAAACCCGCGTCGCGGCGACCGGCTGCCCGATCTCGTGCCCGACGCCGGCCGATATCTGGCCGAGCGTCGCCAGCCGGTTGGCCTGCGACAGCTGTTCGCGCAGCGTGCGGGTTCGCTCGTCGAGCAGCGCCTGCGCGCGCGCATCGCGGCGCCGGCGCATCACGACGCCCGTCGCGGCAAGGACCGCAAGCACCAGAAAGCCGAGCGCCAGCGCCAGCCGCCCGGTCGCCACCGCCGCATCGACGCGCTGCGCCGGATCGGCGAGCAGGTGCAACACCCATCCGTCGGGAAGGATCGGCTGCCGCGTGTCGAGCAGCGGGATCCGCACCGCCTCGCCCTCATTGGGCGAAACGATCGCGAGCGGGCGCAGCGTCCGGATGCCGAACTGTCGCAGATCGGCCTCGGCATCGCGCGCGTCGGTGCTCGCGCCTTGGGCCAGATGAAACCGCCAACGCTCGTCGCTTGCCAGCAGCACTACCCCGTCGCGATCGGTCACATAGACGCGCTGGGCCGTGTCGCGCCAACTCCTCTCGAGCCCGTCGAACTCCACCTTCACCGCGACGACGCCGAGCGGCGCGGCGCGCGTCCCGATGCGCCGCGCGATGTATAGCCCCGGCTCGCGGCTGACGGTGCCAAGCGCGAACTGGGTGGCCGATCCGTTGGCGAGCGCATCGTGAAAATAGCGGCGAAAGGCATATCTCGACCCGACGAAACTGGTCGGCAGCCGCCAGTTGCTCGCCGCGAGCGTCGTGCCATCGGCGCGCATCACATAGATCGCCGCCGCCGCCGATTGGCGCGCAAGCGCCTCGAGCCGCCCGTTGAGCGCCGCCACCGAAGCGCCGTCGCCCGCAGCCAGCGCGCGCACCTGCGGATCGTCGGCGAGCGCGATCGGAAGCAGGCTGAACTTGTCGAGCTCGCTGCGCAGGCTCGACGCCAATATCGCCGCGTCGTTACGCGCAAGTCCGGCCTGCTCGGACAGCGCGCGATCGTGCATCACCCGATCGGTGATCGCGACCGCGAGCGCGACGACGAGCAAGGCGCATAGCCCCGCAGCCAAAGCCCAGCGCCGCGCGCGCAGATCGATTCCCAGCACCGTCATCGCTCGGTTGATGTGCGAATATCCGCACTTTGTATATCCGAAATATGCGGAAATCTGCACAAATTTGATCGGAGATCATCATAAGCCGTTGTTTTATATAGAGCCGAAGGGAGGCAGCGCGATCGTTGCGCCCGCCGCGAACCATCCTAGAATTCCCGCAACGGCCGGTTCGAGCCGGCGGACAGGGGACAGGATGGCATGGGGTCGATCAGCATCGCGGCAGATGACGGCATGGGCGGACGCAAGCGCGTACCGCTCTATCGCCAGCTCTATTTCCAGGTTGTCGTGGCGATTTTGCTCGGCGCGCTGTTGGGGCATTTCTATCCCGATGCCGGCGAGGCGCTGAAGCCGCTGGGCGACGGCTTCATCAAGCTGGTGAAGATGATCATCGCGCCGGTGATCTTCCTGACGGTCGCAACCGGCATCGCCAGCATGAAGGACATGTCCTCAATCGGCAGCGTCGCCGCCAAGGCCTTCATCTATTTCCTGACCTTTTCGACGCTGGCGCTCATCGTCGGCCTGGCGGTCGCCAACATCGTGCAGCCCGGCGCCGGCCTCAACATCGATCCCGCCGCGCTGGATACCACCGCAGTCGCGACCTACGCGCACACCGCCGAGGAACAATCGCTCGCCGGCTTCCTGCTCAACATCATTCCGACGACGCTGTTCAGCGCGATGACCGACGGCGAAATCCTGCAGGTTCTGCTCGTCGCGATCCTTTCGGGCGTCGCAATCTTCACGACGCGCCCCAAGAGCGACCTCGTGCTCGATCTGCTGACGTCGTTCAGCGAAGTGATCTTCAAGCTTGTTCACATGCTGATGAAGTTCGCGCCGATCGGCGCGTTCGGCGCGATCGCCTTCACCATCGGCAAGTTCGGGATCGGGTCACTCGCCAGCCTCGCGACGCTCGTCGCGACCTTCTACCTCACCTCGCTGCTGTTCGTGGTCGTCGTGCTCGGGTTGGTCGCACGCTTCACCGGCTTTTCGATCTTCGCGCTGATCCGCTATCTCCGCGAAGAGTTGCTGCTGGTGCTGGGCACCTCGTCATCCGAAGCGGCGCTGCCGAGCCTGATGGAAAAGCTCGAAGTCGCCGGCTGCCGCAAGACGGTGGTCGGACTCGTCGTGCCGACCGGCTATTCGTTCAACCTCGACGGCACCAACATCTACATGACGCTCGCCGCGCTGTTCATTGCGCAGGCGACGGGCATCCACCTGTCGCTCGGCGAGCAGCTCGCGCTCGTCCTTGTCGCGATGATCAGTTCGAAGGGCGCGGCCGGGGTGACCGGCGCGGGCTTCGTGATCCTAGCCGCGACGCTCTCGGTCGTCCCGTCGGTTCCCGTTGCGGGCATGGCGCTGATCCTCGGGATCGACCGCTTCATGAGCGAATGCCGGGCGCTGACCAACTTCATCGGCAATGCGGTGGCGACGATCGTCGTCGCCAAATGGGAAAAGGCGCTCGATACCGATCGGTTGGCGGCGGCGATGGCCGGCACGCCGATGGCGCTGCCGAGCGAGGATAGCGAGCGCCACGAACGCTCCGGCCCGCACAGCCTTGCGATGAGCAAAGCAGGAGAAAGCGCATGATCTCGCGGCGGTCCATCCTTGCCGGCGGCGCGGCGCTCGCAGGTGCCGTCGGCGCTGCCGGATCGGCCCCGGCGTTTGCCTTTGCGGTCGAGGAAATTCCGCTCTGGCCCGGCAAACCGCCGGGCGGCAACGGCCCCAGCGGCCCCGAAAAGATCGGCGGCGCGGGGACCGGCTATGGCGCGGTATCGAATATCGCGACCCCGCGGCTGCGCGTCTACCGGCCCAATATCGCCAACGGCCGCGCGGTCATCGTCTGCGGTGGCGGCGGCTATTTCCGTATCCAGCTGTGGAAGGAAAGCACGCCCGCGGCGAAATGGCTCCAGCTTCACGGCTATACCGTGTTCGAGTTGATCTATCGCCTTCCGCGCGACGGCTGGGACGCAAGCGCGCCCTTCGCCGACGCGCAGCGAGCGATGAAGATCGTGCGTACTCGCGCCGCCGATTTCGGCATCGCCCCCGACCGCATCGGTATCATGGGCATGTCGGCGGGCGGGCACCTCGCGGGCTTTACGGCGCTGCGGCCCGACCAGAAATTCTACGGCGGCACCGATCGTTTCGAAAGCGCCCCGGCGCGCCCCGACTTCGCCGCGCTGCTGTTTCCGGTGGTGCAATTGCGCAAGCCGTTCGACACGACGCGGACGCGGCGCGAGATCATCGGCGAGCATCCGACCAAAGCCGCCGAAGACGCCTGGTCGCTCGATACGTTGGCGAACGGAAGCGCGCCGCCGATGATCCTCTTCTCGGCATCCGACGATCCGATCGCGCCGCCCGGCCATAATCTGTCGCTGTTCCAGGCGCTGCTCGCCAAGGGCGCGAAGGCCGAGCTGCACATTTTCGAGGAGGGCGGCCACGGATGGGGCCTCGGCACGCCCGACCAGATCCTAAGCCAATGGCCCGATCTGTTCGAAGCCTGGATGACCAGGCGGCCATTCGATCGATGAATACAGACAACAGGGGAAGGGAAATATCCATGCGTGCAATCACCATCGCAAAGCTGGCGCTGCTCTGCGGACCGAGCTTGCTTGCGGCGACCGTCGCACAGGCACAGGAACCGCTCGCCGCCGAAACCGCGGCGGACCAGAGCGCCGACCAGCCGGCACCGCCCGCGGACGCGAATGAGGCGATCGTCGTTACCGGGTCGCAGATTCAGGGTGCGAAGATCAACGACGTCCTGCCCGTCACCGTGCTCGACGAAACGGCGATCGAAAACACCGGCGCCTCGTCGGGCGACGAGCTGTTCCGGGCGATCCCGCAGGCCGGCACCGTCGCGTTCAACGAACAGAATTCGTCGACCGTCAACAATGTCCGCGGCGACGTCGGCTCGATCAACCTGCGCGACCTCGGCACCGGCAACACGCTGCTGCTGATCAACGGCCGCCGGATGACGCTTCACCCCGGTTTCCAGACCGAACTGCTCGTGCCGGTGGTGAGCTCCGACACCAATGAAATCGCGCCCGGCAGCGTCAAGCGGCTCGAGGTGCTGCGCGACGGCGCGTCGGCGATCTATGGCGCGGATGCGGTGGCGGGCGTCATCAACACCGTCCTCAAGGGCGACATGAAGGGCGGCTTCCTTGAAGGCGACTGGCGCGCCTCCGACGGCACCAGCCTCTACAGCTACCAGATTTCCGGCGGCTATGGTTTCGACTTCGGCGGCGGACGCGGCAACCTGACCGTTTATGGCGGCTATTTCTATGAAAACGGGCTGTCGAATGCCGCGCGCGACTATGCCGCGGACGATAATCGCCTGCCGCTGGTCGAAGGCACCGATTTCGAAGGCGACGCATCGTTCAACAATCGCAATACCTTCGGTCCGTTTGGGCAGTTTGATATTCAGGGCTCGTCGCCGTCGAGCCGGACGCCGATCGGCGACGATGATTTCTATCTCCAGCCGTCGAGCTTTCCCGGTTGCAAGCTGAGCTTCGGCAACGGTCTCTGCGCCCGCGACGGCACGACGCCGACCACTGCGGTCCGCTACAACACAATCTATGGCAACAGCCTGATCAGCCAGAAGCGTCGCTACAATGCGATGGCGCTGCTGAGCTACGAGCTCAGCAACAATGTCGAGGCCTATTTCGAAGGCAGTTTCTACCGGTCTGAAAACAACCGCCAGCTTGATGCTTCGGCGATCCTGAGCGCGGTGCCGGTCGGCATTTCGAAAAATGCCTATTGGAACCCGTTCGGCCCGGTCGGCAGTCCCAACCGCCTGCCCGGCACCACCATCGCCGCGAGCGGTGTGGATGTCATCATGGAGCGCTATCGCTTCGTCGATGTCGGCAATCGCGACGTGTCGGTCGATAAGAATGTCTATCGCCTCGTCGGCGGGCTGCGCGGCAATATCGGCGCGTGGGACTTCGACACCGGCTTCGTTTATTCCGAAGCGAAGCTCAACGACCTGACGCGCAACCGTGTGTCGCTCACGCTGATGCAGAACCAGATCAACCTGACGACGCCTGACGCCTATAATCCGTTCAACGGCGGCTGCGTCACCTCCGATCCCGGCATCGGCGACTGCACCCCCAACCCGGCCTCGTCGATCGATCCCTTCCGCATCGACGTCTACCGCAAGGGCGGTACCAGCCTCGCGCTCGGCGATTTCAAGATCAGCCGCAACGACCTGCTGTCGCTGCCGGGCGGCGATCTGGGTATCGCCGCGGGCGTCGAATGGCGCCGCGAAACCTTCTATGACGACCGCGATCCGCGGCTCGACGGGACAATCACTTTCACCGACAGAGTGACCGGCGAAGTCAATGGCAGCGACGTCGCGGGCACCAGCCCCTCGCCCGACACCAGCGGCTCGCGCGAAGTCTATTCGGCCTTCGCCGAACTGCTCGTGCCGGTCGTCAGCCCGGAAATGAATATCCCGCTGATCAACCGCTTCGATATCCAGCTCGCCGGCCGCGTCGAGCATTTCAAGGATATCGACGAAACCGCCGCGGTGCCGCGCATCGCCGCATCCTGGTCGGTCTTCCCCGGCGTCACCTTCCGCGGCGCCTGGTCCCGCGGTTTCCGGGCCCCCAATCTGGTGCAGGTCAACGACGCCGGGACGACGCGGTCGAACACGCGCGACGATTTCGTCCTGTGTCAGGCGCAGCTCGAAAAGGGGCTGATTTCCAGCCTCGGTTCCTGCACCGGCGCGGGCACGATCAGCTATCGCTCGGGTACCGAGAATTTAAAGCCCGAGGATAGCACCAGCATCAACCTGGGTATCGTCCTCGAACCGCGCTTCATCCCCGGGTTGACGCTGACCGCCGATTACTGGCGCGTCAAGCAGACCGGGCTGGTCGGCACGTTCGGCGACGACAATGCCATCGCGCTCGACCTGCTGCGCCGCCTGAACGGCAGTAGCAACCCCAACGTCATCCGCGCCGATCCGACCGCGGAGGACATTGCGCTGTTCACCGGCACCAGCCTCGCCCCCGCGGGCAAGATCACCCAGGTGCTCGACCCCTATCTCAACCTCGACAGCCGCGTCTCCAAGGGCTGGGACTTCGGCCTGTTCTACAAGGTGCCCGATTTCGGCATGGGCAAGTTCCGCCTGAGCCTCAACGTCGCGCACCTGATGAGCTTCGTCCAGTCGGCGGGGCCCGACGGTCAGGAAATCCTCGACGGTATCGCCTCGGGGGTCCTGCCGCTCGACGTCACGGTCGGCGGTCTGGGCGAGCTGGTCGAGATCGAGGGCCGCCCGAAATGGCGCGCGACCGGCGCGATCAACTGGGGAAGCGGCCCGGTCGATATCGGCCTGTTCGGCCAATATACGGGCAAGGTTTACGACACGAGCGTGATCCGCGACGTGCTGATCGATTCCGACGATCCGAACGCAAACTATTACCCGGTGCACGATCAGTTTACGCTGAACCTCTCGATCGCCTACACGATCAAGAATGACACCCCGCTCGACGGCACCCGCTTGCGCTTCGCGATCAACAATCTGTTCAACGAAGATCCGCCGCTGGCTGACGAGGATTATGGCTTCTTCAGCAGCCTCTACACCGCGCGTGGTCGCGTCTTCCACGTCGAGTTGCGCAAGAAGTTCTAGCGCAATGCGACTGTCCAGCGCCCTGGCGCAGCGCGTCGCGCTTGCGCTGGTCATCGGAGGGACGGGGGCGTGCAGCGGCACACCCCCGCTTCCCTCGCCCCTCGCCGCCGCGCCGGTCGAGCGCGGTTCGGGATGCGCGACAAGCACGGTGAGGATCGACTTCGATTTCGAAGAAGCGTCCGCATCGCGCTGCGTCATCCGGGGCGAGCGGTCGTTCGCGATATTGATCGGCCCTGAACATGCGCCACCGATCAACCCGAGTCCTTGGTACGCCTTTCGCTACCGGGCGAGCGGGTCGGCCGATATTTCGGTCGAACTCGACTATCTCGGCGCGGCGCATCGCTATGCGCCCAAATTGACCGCAGGCGGCACCGTCGCGCCCCTGTCCGCCAGCGTTGCGGCGGACGGGATGAGCGCCACGCTCTCGCTGCCCGCCGGCGAAGGGATCGTCAGTGGGCAGGAATTGTTCGGCAACGACCGCTATGATGCGTTGCTCGACCGGCTTGCGGCGCTACCCGCAGCCGAGCGGCGGACACTTGGCGCGTCGCTCGACGGTCGGCTGCTATCGGCGGTCCACATCGGCGACACGAAGGCGCCGCGGCTCGTCGTCCTGATCGGACGCGCCCATCCGCCCGAAATTACCGGCGCGCTCGCGATGGATGCCTTCTTGCGCGCGCTCGCGGACGAGATCGCCGCGGGGCGCGTCGACACCGCAGCGACGCAATTTCTTATCCTGCCCTTGCTGAACCCCGATGGCGTAGCGCGGGGCCACTGGCGCGCGAACCGCGGCGGCGTCGATCTCAATCGCGACTGGGGCAAGTTTTCGCAGCCCGAAACGCGCGCGGTCAAAAACTGGCTCGATCGCCTGCCCGCCGGCGTGCGCCCGGTCGCCATGGTCGATTTCCATTCGACGCAGCACAGCCTCTTCTATGTGCAGGGCGCCGACGAAACGACACCCGCAGAGGAGGCGTTCCTCGCAGCATGGCTTGGCGGGAAGGAGAAGGCGCTGCCCGGCTATCCCTTCACGATCGAGCGCCGCAATGCTAACCCCGGCTCGGGCACATCGAAAAACTGGTTTCACGCGACCTATGGTATCCCCGCCTATACCTACGAAGCCGGCGACGAAGCCGACCGCGCCGGAATCGATGCCGCCGCGGGGAAACTCGCACGCGCCTTTCTGAGCGCGCTTCCGCTCCTCGCTCGATAATCTTCCGGCGCCGGACGCCGAAAGGCCGGCCCGCATCGGCGGACCGGCCTCGGCAACCGGGAACTGACGCTGGCGATCAGCCCTTGGTTGCGGCCTTCTTGTCGGCCTTCTTCATCTTGTGCGCGTGGTGCGTCGCCTTCTTGGCGGGCTTCGACGTCGCCGCCTTGGTCGGCGTCGCGTCGGCAGCGAAGGCCGAGCCGCTCACCATGGCGAGCGAAAGGACGGCGGCGGCAGCGAGTTTGCTATAGTTACGCATAAGACTTCCACTCCTTGACAGTTCAACCGCCCAAATCGGGGGCTGTCAGGGCGGCCGGTCCGTTCCAGGGACGGGGGAAACGGTTCGGATCGGCCTGCCCGACGACCGATCAATAGCCCCCGGCCCCTGCCCAGCCGATGGCGGCGGGATTACAAGTTGGTCATCTGTCGGCGCGCTCAAACCGCGGCGAGCGTCCGCTTGGCGAGCAGCGCCCGCTGTTCGCCCGCCGGGCGAAAGGCGAAATCATACGGCAGACCCAGCCGCTCGCTCGCCTGGCAGACCGGCGCGCTGCGATCGACATGGCGGTCGGCAAGGCGCCCGGCCACCTTGAGCGCGAGCCGGTCGAAGCGCGTCAAATCATAGGAACGCCCGAGTTCGAGCCGCGCGCGGATATGCGGCGGCAGCAGCGACACCGACGCGCGGGCGATCGCACGGTGCAGCAGGCGGGGCAAGCCGGGCGCGGCGCGGCCGGACTGGATGATGTCGAGAAATTCGAAAAGGATCGGATGGGGTTCGAAGCGCGCCTCGAGCCGCGCCATCATGTCCATGAAGTCGGGGATCGTCGGCGGCGTGTGCAGCGCGCCGAACGCCCGTCCGATCACGGCCCCGTCCGCCATGAAGCGATCCTTGTCGGCATCGCTCACGGGGCGCACGAAGCGATCATAGGCGGTCAGAAAGCCATAGGCCGCGGTGGCCGCTACCCAGTCGAGCAGCACCGGGTCGAGCGCCCGATACGCCTCCCCCGCCGGCGTCTGTCCCTTCACCGCGCCATGCATCCGGTTGACCTTGCCGATCACCTCGCGCGCGACGCTTGCGGGGCCATAGCAGGCGAGCATCGCCACCAGCCCGGTGCGCCGCGACCGGCCGATCGGATCGGCCTTGTAGGTGGAATGATCCCACACCCCCGACCGGATGCGCGGTTCGGCGAATTCAAGCAGAACCGCCGCGATCCCGCCGATACCCAGCGCGATCGGGTTTTTGTAGACGCGCCACTGGACGCTGTCGGGTGCAAGCAGGGCCGCTTCGCCGACGGGAGAGGAAAAGTCGATTATCGTGCCCAGATAATTTTCCTGCATGCCTTGCCTGCACCCTTCTCGCGAGCTCAGAAATCGAAGCCCAGCGTCAACCCATAGGTTCGCGGCGGATTGGGGAAGCGCACGACCACATTGGCGTTGCTCGCCACCGCCGACCAATAATATTTGTCGAACAGGTTCTTGGCCCACAGCTGAACCGACCAGCCCGCATCGCTCTTCAGGCCCAGGCTCGCATTGACCGTGCCATAGGCATCGATCTTGTAGAGCGGCAGATCCTCGAAGATCGTGTTCGACTTGCTCTGATAGCGCGCACTGACGGCGCCGGTCAGGCTGAGACTGTCGCTGACCGGCGTATTGTAGGCCAGCGTGACGCTGCCCTGAAAACGCGGGCTATATATGAATTCGGCGCCGTCGAAATTCTGCGACTGGCCGGCCGCATTGGTGCCGACATAGCCGTTGATCCGCGTCTTGAGCCACAAGGCGTTGGTCGACAGCGACACGCCCGGCGCGGGCCGCACGATCAGCTCACCCTCGACGCCCAAGGCCTTCGACTTGGGCACATTGTCGAGACGCGACAGCGCGGTGTAGATCGGATCGGCGAAATAGGTGCTGATCTGCTTGTCGGCATAGTCGTAGTAGAAGGCAGAAACATTGGCCTGCACCATGCGGTCGGCGAGCGTCGCCTTCAGCCCGACTTCATAAGCGGTGAGCTTTTCCTGCTTTACCGGCGCATTCTGACGCGCGAGATTTGCGGCGTTGATCGGCGTCGTGCCCGATTTATAGCCGCGCGAGACCGACGCATAGAGCAGCGTATCGGGACTGGGCGACCAGTCGAGCGCAAGACGCCACGCGAGGTTATTTTCCTTGAGAAGCGACCTGACTTCACCGAACGTGCCCGACGCCGGATCAAAGGTGTTGCACTGTCCCTGCGTGATCGGATCGGCGAGCACGCCATAGGTCTGGAGGTACAGCGCGCGGTTCACGACATTGACGTTGGGCAGCATATTGCCGTTGAAGTCCCGCGAGCAGCCGTTGTAGCGTTGCTTGTCCTCGGTATAGCGCAGCCCGGTCGTCAGCTTGAGCTGGTCCGACAATTGCCAGTCGGCATTGGCAAAGATGCTCCATGTCTTCGTGCGGATGCGCCCGAAATCTTCATAGGTGCGGAACGCCTGCGCAAGATCGGTCGCGGTATAACCGTCCGAATTGAAAATCGGACTCGCCAGAAGCGGTACGCCCGCCGCGCGGATCAGCCCGACATTGGCGTTCTGACCCAGCAGGGTGCGGTTCGAATCGATGATCCGGTCATTGGCGTAATAGGCACCGACGAGCCAGTTCACCGCGCCCGATTCGCCTTCGACGTGCAGATCTTGCGCAAAGCTCTTGATCCGCCCTACGGTATTCTGAAGCAGGACTTCAAAGGGCGCGCCGCTCCAGTCGGACAGTGCGTTGCGGTTGAAATCATTGTAGCTGGTCAGCGACACCAGTTTGACGCCGTCGCTGATATCCTGGTCCCAGCGCAGCTTCAGACCCCAGAAGCGATTATCCTCGCGCAGCGGGCCGTCGAGGCCCAGCCCGGTGCCGATATCCGCCGAGCGCGCAGCCTCGGGCGCCCAGTCGGCCTGCGTTGCCCTGGTCGGCGCGTTGCCCGCGATATAGCTCGCAAGCCCCGCGGCGTTGAAGAAGCGCGAATTGCTTGTCCCCGTCACCGGATCAGTCGCCGGCGTGAAGCCGATCCCCTGCCCCGCAACGGTATCGGACTTGTTGCGCCACCAAGTCACCGACAGGTCGAAATGGGTGTCCGGACCGGGATCGATCGCCAGCGAACCGCGGATGCCCAGCTTGTCGACTTCGCCGAGCCGCTCACCGCGCGTGTTGCTGACCTGCCAGCCCTTGTCGCTGTTCTCGCTACGGAACGCGATGCGCGCCGCTATACCGTTGGCGAGCGGGCCCGACAGGTGGCCGCCGATATTCCAGGTCTGATAATTGCCGAGATCGGCGCTGATGCTGCCTTCGAAGCTGTCGGTCGGCTTCGCGGTGATGAAGTTGATCAGGCCCGCGGTGGTGTTGCGGCCATAGAGCGTGCCTTGCGGCCCTTTCAAGACCTCGACCCGTTCCAGATCCATGATCGGCCCGGTGTTCATGATCGGATAGGCGTAGGCGACTTCGTCGACATAGGTGCCGACGGTCGAGGTCGACGACAGGTTGATCGTGTTGAAGCCGATGCCGCGCAGCGTATAGGTCGGTACGCCCTGATAGCTTTGCGAAACGGTGAAGCTGGGAGCGACGGCGGTCAGGTCGCGCACGTCGGTGACCCGCAGATCCTCCAGCGTCTGTCCGTCGACCGCTTGGATCGCCATGCCGACATCATTGATCGATTCGGCGCGGCGCTGTGCCGTGACGATGATCTCGCCCTCGGCCGGCTGCGCCTTGTCGGCCGCTTCGGCGGCGGCATCGGCGGCGAAGGCCGGTGCGGCGCAGGCGAAGCTTGCGGCCGAACCGGCAAGCAGGAACAAGCGAAAAGCCTTCATGTCATCCTCCCTCAAGCGGCCGCGGCGTCCCCGTCGTTGATCGCGGGTGGCGCGCAGTCCGAACGCCCGCAGAGGATATAATTGCGGGCCGCCCGACAAGCTGGCATCTGTGTCAGTATGCGGGTTCGGAAAGAGGCGGCGTGACGGATTATCGGACAGTTTGCTGGCAACAGCTTCCGGCGTTGATCGAGGCGGTGCAGGCGGCGGGCGACGCAATCGGCCTGCCCTTCATCGCAGCGCAAGCCGATCTGGGCGATCCCGATCCGATGGCCGACGAACAGGGCCGTCCCTATGCCGAAACCAGCTTCAAATGGTATGATCCGACGCATCGATACTGGCGCGATCGCAAGCTGGCGCTGCACGTCGCCTTCCTCACCGCCGCGCGCCTGACCGCCGAACCCTTTTTCTACAGCGACGGGCGCTTGCAGACGTGGCGGGCCACCGGCCTGCTCGACGCCGTCGATTGCGAGCAGGCGAAGAACAGTCCGCTGTTCGGCGAAGCGATCGTTGCGCCGGTGCATCTGCCGCGCGGACTTGTCGGCGCCGTGTTCTGGTGCTCGCGCGAGCCGGTGGGCGTCGACGATATTTTCGCTGACCATGCCGACCGTCTGCACAGCCTGGCGCTTCGCCTCGTCGCCACGCACAATGAAGCGCGCGGACGGCCGCGCAACGCAACCGTGCCGCAGACGCTGACCCGGCGCGAGGTGCAGTGCCTGCGCTGGGCCGCGGCGGGCAAGACCGACGGGGAAATCGGCATCATCCTGTCATTGTCGGTATCGACGGTGCGCTTTCACCTGCGCAACGCCGCCGCGAAACTCGGCGCAACGGGCCGCGCCCAGTCGATCCAGCTCGCTGCGGGTCTGGGCTTCGTCGGCGCCAGCGCGGTCTGATTCCGGGGCCGCGGCTGACCGCATGCCCGCTGCGGGCTTGCAGGCACCCTTGTCAAAAATCGCCCTCCCGCCTATCGCTCGCGCGTGCCTCCCCGGCCCGCGACCAGCGCGCGCCGCCACCGAAGATTGCGTCCGCTGAACCCTGTTCAAGCCACTCCCTACGTCGAACAGCTCAGCATCGGGGCGGGACGCCGGCTGTTCGCGATCGGCCTCGCTGTCCTGATTCCGGCGCTGCTGCTCCTGCTGCTGCTCACCACCGGCCTGGGATCGCTGCCCGACAAGCAGCAGGAACGCATCACCATGGTGAGCCTGGAAGCCGCCGAAGTCGCCGAGCAAGCACCCGATTCCGCCAGCAAGGCGCGCGAACAGCAGAAGG